>Ga0224510_10000784_pt1 | contig 22705 bp, 18 predicted proteins | sample SF_May12_sed_USG_FD_170161 | JGI IMG/M metagenome (GOLD analysis project Ga0224510, IMG submission 170161) | Sediment microbial communities from San Francisco Bay, California, United States - SF_May12_sed_USGS_4_1 | ecosystem: Environmental > Aquatic > Marine > Sediment | place: USA: California... | reverse complement strand
TTGTTACCACCAAGGTACCGCGCTGTTCGGCCAGTTCCAGCAGATAGGTGGTATTGATGTATTCCATGTCGAACGGTGGATCTTTACGCATCAATACGGCGTGCTGTTCGTCCAACGGTGATTCGACCCGCTCACCCAGTTCGAACCATTTGCTCGCATCATCCCACACGGTGACAGGTCGCCACGACGCCCACACGCGACCATCGCGCACGTACAAATCATGCTGCCCCATGTAGCGCAATTGCCAGCCACGACGCTGCGCTGCCAGCATCATCGCAAACGTGCTGTCCTTGTAAATTTTGATTTTCTCAATGGGGTCCATCAGCACCCCAAGAATCACGTGTTTAGGCATTGGCTTTGGCAATCTCCCGCGCGGCCGCCAGCAGCGCCAAACGCGCCACCACGCCGTAGGCATAAAAACGATTTACGTCAGCATCCGGATTGAGGTTTTGATCTGGATTATTCAACGGTTCCACAAAACTCAGCGGCTCAAAATGCATGCCCGGCGCATTGAGATTTTCATTAATTCCCCGGCCAGTGTGCACCCGATAAAATCCACCCACCACGAAGTGATCGATCATGTATACCACCGGCTCGGCCACCGCCTGTTTATCACCCCAGGTTTCAAAGGTGTACACGCCTTCCTGCACAATCACTTTGGAAATCGCCTGCCCTTCCTTCGCGGTAGACATGCGGGTGCGCTGTTTGCGGTTGAGTTCATACACCTGCGCCGGATCAGTCACGGTCATCACGCCCATGCCATAGGTGCCGGCATCAGCTTTGACAATCACAAACGGTTCCTGGGTCACGCCGTATTCTTTGTACTTGCGGCCAATGTCCTGCAGCAGACCATCGACATTTTCCGCCACACAGCCCACGCCTTCCTGCTTCATGAAATCAATTTCGCCACAGCGGCGGAACATGGGATCAAACAACCAGGGGTCCAGATCGATCAGCTCGGCAAATTCCAGCGCCACTCGACGGTATTCGGCGAAGTGCTCCGACTTCAGCCGATGATTCCAGCCCAGGGTGGGCGGCGGAATAATGGGCTGATCAATGTCCTGCAAAATCGGCGGCATGCCGCTGGATAAATCATTGTTGAGCAACACCACGCAAGGCGCGAAATCACCCACCATCAGAATATTGCCATCACGCTGCATTGGTTCCAGCGTCAGTTGCCGGCCACTGGGCAAACTCATTTGCGTGACCTGGGTAATCTCCTCCGCCACCGAGCCTATGCGCACCTCATAGCCGGCACGCTGCACGATGTCCTGCAACTCGCCCAGCGCTTCCAGATAAAACAGATTGCGGCTGTGTTTCTCCGGCACAATGACAATGCCACAGGCCTCGGGACAATAGCGCTCCAGCGCTGATTGCACTGCCAGAATACACAGTGGATGAAACGCCGGATTGAGGTTGTTAAAGCCCGCAGGAAACAGATTGGTGTCCACCGGCGCCAGCTTAAAACCAGCGTTACGCAAATCCACCGAAGCGTAAAACGGTGCCGGCGTCTGTCGCCAGGCACGGCGGAACCAGGTCTCGATTCGCGCCTGATGATCGAGGAAATGCTGTTCTATGGCTTGCAAAGGGCCGGTCAGGGCCGTGGTCAGGTGGGGAACGGCACTACGGTTTTGGCTCATGGAGATGACTGGACTCGCGCACGGAATAGGGTCGTCTATCTTAGCGCATTTGCCCCTTGGGTAGCGAATGCAGCGAGACAAAACTGCCCTGTTCCTCAGGGAAAAGGTGGTTTTTAAAGTTTTCCCGCCAATTGTCGATGTCAGGGCAAACAGCCAAACTTTAGACCACATTTTGAGCAAACAGCCATGACCATCCAGAACAACACCAATATCGCCCTGCAAACCATGCTGTCCACACGCCCAACCAACCCCGGCATTCAAAAGGCCCTGGAAAACCACCTGGAAAAGCTCGGTGATAAATTTCTCAACAAATTACAGCCAGCCCAGGCCCGCGAAATTCTCTTCCGCCAGATCGCCCAGCGCCTGAGCGCACAAGGCGCCAGCTTGCCGGCTCCGACCAGCAACCCAGCCGCACTGGTCCAAATGGGAGTCCAGCTTCAACAACAAGGCATGGCAAGCGATCGGGTTCGAAATGAAATTCAGCAAGGTCTGGACGAGGGTCGCCAACAACTGGACAGCCCCAACCTGCCTGCTCAGACCCAGGCCAGCATTGATCAATTTGCTGACCAACTGGATCAGGAAATTGCTCAATCACCGCTGGCTGCGCTCTATCAGCAAGACAGTTATCGCCAAAGCAACAGCGCAGCGATTGAAATTCGTACCAAACAAGGTGACGTAATCACCATTCATCTCAGTGCCAACAGTAGCAGCGACCACACCCGCTTGGGGCTGGCCAATGACCGCAGCGCCGCCAGCCTGTACGAATCGGTGCAAGCCAACTCCAGCCAGTTGCGCATTACTATCGAAGGGGAATTAGACGCGGATGAGCTCAAGGGCCTCAGTCATTTGCTGGGCAAAATCAGTGGCCTGGCGGACAAGTTTTTCAACGGCCAGGAGCAGGCAGCCCTGTCCAGCCTGAGCGGATTGCAACTGGATGACAGTTTGGCCGGCTTCAACATGCATCTGCAAAGTGCAGAGCAGACACAGCAAACCATGGCCTATGTGGATCAACGTCCGTTGCCCGGTAGCACGCTGGCGATGGACAATCGCAGCCTTCTCGCCCAGGCACGCGAACTGATTGATGACAGCAACGACAACGCACGCGACACCTTCCGCCAATTGCTGCAAACCATGATTCAGTTAAAACAACAGAATCAACCGGCAGAGTCCCTGATCGCTAACGAAGCCGACGATCGTCGCCTGCAAATCTATGCCTGATCAATCCGGATGATGGATCTACAAACGCCGACAAAATTCTAGGTAGGAAATTTTGAATGAAACGCGAAGGAAGAGAGAAAATATCGATCGGGCCCAACGCACGGATGGACCCGATCAACTGATCTTTTAAGCGACTGACAAAGGCAGCGCTACGAAAAAGAGCAGGATGTACACCAGCAAGAATACGCTAACAGCACCGTTACCCATCTTAACTTCCTCTTTTCATTTTTTTATTCTGCAACATGCTCAGCTAACTTCGTTGAGCGTCCAAAGCGCCAACCTCATAAACTGCATGAAGAAATATCGGGTACCTACGGTACGACGAAAAAGGAAATGCCATCCCTCTTGATTGCGGTAAACCGACCACGGCCCATCGACAGTAACACTATCCTTTCCGCATTGCCAGCAATCACCCTTGTTTTTTTCATGGTGAAAATTTTACCCTGTTTTTTATAGTATTTTTTTGCTGCTTTCTCCCAACGCATTGAGCAACGTAACTATTTTTAAACTCGCTGGTTTAACAAGCCAAAACCACAAAAAAATTAGTTTGTTAGCGCATTGTCAGTCTTTTTTAAACGCGTTAAGGTCAATCCGCTGCCAGCCTTTTCAATCCGTTTTTTAATGCCGGCGGCGACAATCATCACCACTTTTGCCTAACTGTTGTTTGCTAGGCTCACAACCAAGGAGAGCAACATGGGTTCAGGAAATGCGGGCGTCGCAGGATTTCTTTTGGCTACCATCCTATTTTTCTTTGTCGGTCTGCCCATCGCCAACATGTAGTGCCATTCCGCCCGCAGCGCCCTGATGCTGCGGGCTGTTTATTTCCCCTGTTTTCTCCCGCATTGAAATCCCGCCAGCCGGAACGACACCTGCATCGTAAAATTTCAATCCAGCCAAACAGATACGCTGCTACACTGAAAAAAATCCGAAAAAATAAAAGGAGAAGTGAATGATCGCGCCTGCCATATTTACCCAACGATTCCTAGCATGGGTGTTCATGCTTGCTGTCGGGATAAGCCTGGTCCCCTCAACCGCCAGCGCCAATCCGGTCTTTGCACGGCAGTACAATCTGAGCTGCTCCGCATGCCACGCGGCTTATCCTCGCCTGAACAGTTTCGGCCGCAACTTCGCCGCTGCCAATCTGCGCCTGCCAAACTGGAAGGAGCAGGTAACCCTGGACACAGGTGATTCAATGCTGGCACTCCCCAAAGTGACCCCGGTTGGTTTCCGCGTACAAGGTTATGCGCAAACACGTAGCGCCGATGTCACCGACAACACCGGCAAAACCACCCACCAAGGCGACTACGACATTCAGGCGCCGTATCTGATCAAGCTGTTCTCCAGCGCACCTCTGTCTGATGAAATGAGCTACTACTTCTACGCCATGATGGCGGAAAAGGGCTCCAACGGCGAAATACTGGTGGAAGATGCCTGGATGAGTTACGACAACCTGCTTGGCTCGGGCCTGCGGCTGACGGCTGGACAGTTCCAGTTATCCGACCTGATGTTCCCGCGTGAAACGCGCCTCACCTTTCAGGACTTCATCCCCTATCGAATGGCCGGCATCACCTATGATCGTGGCGCACAGCTCTCCACTGATCTCAATGCACCGATTAATGTGACTTTTGGCGTAACCAATGGCAATGGCATCACCGCCCAGAAATCACTCAACAGCGCCGGTTTCAACCGTCCCGATCACACATTTGACAACAACCGCTCCAAAACCTTGTTCGGTCGCGCCGGAGCCTCCCTGGGCGAAGCCAATGCCGGCCTGTTTGTTGCCCAAGGCAAGCGCGACAATGCTGCAGGACCGTCGCTCATAGACAGCCAGGTGCTTGGCCTTGATATGTCGTACAACGTCGACGACAAACTGTTCCTGTTCGCCCAGTTGCTACAAGTGGATTGGAAAGATTTTCTCGGCGCGGGCAAGAGCACGCAGTGGATGGGCGGCTTTGCCGGCGTCGACTACGTGCATAGCGACCACTGGGTATTCTCTGCACTATACAACTTTGCCGACAACAAAGACTTTAAAAACACCGGCACTGTCTACGAAGGGATTGGCCTGAACAGCCTGACAGGTACTGCGTCGTATTATGTCAAACGCAATGTAAAACTGTTACTCGAAGCCAATTATGACTTGTTGGCCACCGACACCCGCGACGGTGTGGGCCACGATACCCAGGAGCATTATTTCCTGGTTGGCTTTGACGCCGGGTTCTAAACAAAAAAAGGGGGAGCAATGCCCCCCCTTTTCATTCCGCCCAAATATGATCAATCAACCGTTGCACTTGCCGCTTGCAACAAGCATTTCCATCCGCAGCATAAGTTAACCTTGTCACCTCTTCGACGGTTTTCGCGCCGTTGGCAATGACATTAATCACCACCAGCCGCTGAACCTCATTGCAGACGCACAGATTGCGTTCAAGATCTTGCTTGTAAATATCGGGAAGTTTTTCCAGTGGATTTTTGACAATGGTCATTGCGATTTGTCACCAGGTCATGCACACAATCGATGACACAGCATTCACTCTGGCAAAATAACTTGATACAGCCACCACCCCAGCAAGGCCGCCAATGCCAGCCAGAGCAACACGATTATCACGGCCGCCACACGACTCACCGGTTTACCCTGGACAATCAATGTTTCCGCCCGCGCACGACATTCGGCCATGATATCTACCGGCACCAGTTTGATTGCCAGCATGATACCCAAGGGCAGCAACAGCAGATCATCCAGATAACCGAGGACAGGAATAAAATCCGGAATCAGATCGATCGGGCTAAATGCGTATGCCACCACCATGGCGACAACCATCTTGGCATACCATGGCGTGCGCGGATCTCGCGCCGCAAAATAAAGTGCATAACACTCGCGCTTTAATCGCCGCGCCTGTTGCTTCAAACCATCCAGCCATGCTGACATAAATCACTACGCCGGCGACAAATTCGCGTAGGCCAGCACCAGCCACTTGGTGCCTTCACGGTTGAACTTCACCTGCACGCGAGCGCTGTTACCCTGTCCTTCGTAGTTGAGTAGCACGCCTTCGCCAAACACCGGATGAGAAACCACCTGACCAATATTAAAACCTTCCACCACTGGCGCAAAAGCCGCCGCAGCCGAGGCAGAATGTGGCAGCGAAATTTTTGCCTTGGGACGAATATCCTCGATCAACTCACGAGGAATCTCACGCAAAAACCGCGATGGTGAAGTGTAGTTATCGCGCCCGTAAAGTCGACGATGTTCGGCACTGGTGATGTAGAGCTGACGCTCGGCGCGAGTCATGCCAACGTAGCAGAGTCGGCGCTCTTCTTCGAGACGATCGGGATCATCCATGGAAAATTCGTGCGGAAACAATCCCTCTTCCATGCCGACCAAAAACACCAGCGGGAACTCCAATCCTTTGGCGGTGTGCAGCGTCATTAACTGCACACTGTCGGCGCCAGCATCGGCCTGCCCCTGACCGGACTCCAGCGCAGTGTAGGCAAGAAATGCCGAGAGCATGTCCATCTCTTCGTCTTCTTCGAAGCTGATGTCCTCTTGCGTAAACTGCGCTGCGGCGCTGACTAATTCCTGCAAGTTTTCAATGCGAGCACGACCTTTCTCGCCTTTTTCCTTGCGATAGTGTTCAACCAGGCCGGAACCGTCGATCACATTTTCCAGAGTTTCGTTCAGCTCCAACTCGTCCATGCCTTGCGCAAGATTGTCGATCAGCTGCAAAAACGCCAGCAGTGCATTACGCGCACGGGCAGTCAAACTGCCACCTTGGGCAATTTCCTGCGCTGCATGCCACATCGACACGGCACGCGCACGCGCCAGTTCGCGCACCGGCTGCAAGGTTGCCTCGCCAATGCCGCGTGTCGGTGTGTTCACCACACGTTCAAATGCAGCATCATCGCGACGATTGTTCATCAGCCGCAAATAGGCGAGTGCATCTTTGATTTCGGCACGTTCAAAAAAGCGCAGACCGCCGTAAATGCGATAAGGCACACCGGCGTATAACAAGGCTTCTTCCAGCACCCGCGACTGAGCGTTGGAGCGATACAGCACGGCGCACTGGTTAAAGGCAAGTCCGGCTTCCTCTTCGCGCTTAATCGTATCGACGACGAAGCGCGCCTCGTCCTGCTCGTTAAACGCTGAGTAGTAGCGAATCAGCTCGCCATCGTCACCGTCGGTCCACAACTCTTTGCCCAGACGACCGGAGTTGAACTGAATCAGCTGATTAGCAGCCTTCAAAATATTGCCGGTGGAGCGGTAGTTTTGTTCCAGACGAATCAATTGCGTGTTGGCAAAGTCGCGCTGAAAACGCTGCAGGTTTTCGATGCGCGCACCACGCCAGCCGTAGATCGACTGGTCGTCATCGCCAACGATGAACACATTGGCGGTGCGTCCAGCCAACAATTGCAGCCAGGCGTACTGAATGGCATTGGTGTCCTGAAACTCGTCGACCAGAATATGGCGGAAGCGACGCTGGTAGTGATCCAAAATATCGGGGCGCTTCAACCATAGCTGATGCGAGCGCAGCAGCAGTTCGGCAAAGTCGACCAGCCCGGCGGTTTCGCATGCCTGCTCGTAGGCTTTGTAGATGCTGATCAGGGTTTTCTCGGTCAGATCACCGTGATGCTCCAGATGATCGGCGCGCAGCCCTTCATCTTTTTTGCCATTGATGTACCACTGCGCCTGCTTGGCTGGCCATTGGGTCTCATCCAGCTCCATGCCCTTGATGACGCGCTTGATCAGCCGCTGCTGGTCTTCGGAATCCAGAATCTGAAACCCGCGCGGCAAGCCAGCTTCTTCAAAGTGGGCGCGCAGCAATCGATGCGCAATGCCGTGAAAGGTGCCCACCCACATGCCACCGGCGGGAATTTGCAGCAGCGCTTCAATGCGCGAGCGCATTTCAGCCGCCGCCTTGTTGGTGAAAGTCACCGCCAGCACGCTGTAGGGCGACACCCCTTCGGTCTGAATGACCCAGGCGATGCGATGCACCAGCACGCGAGTTTTGCCACTGCCGGCACCGGCCAGCACCAATACGTTGCCCGATTCGGCGGTGACCGCCTGGCGTTGGGCATCGTTGAGAGAATCGATTATGTAGGTTACGTCCATGGGGCGACATTCTAGCAGACTAGCGCGAGGCATGCGCCGCAACGCAATTCCCGGTACACTAGCGGGAATTTTCGCAACCAAGCCACAAGCCAATGAAAATATTGAATTTCATCGCCGACAACCTGGCGCCATTGACGCTGCTGGGTGCCATTGTGGCGTTTTTCTATCCGCCGGCGTTCCTGATTTTCAAGGACGTGTTCCTTTGGCTGTTCGCCGCCACCATGTTTTCGCTGGGCCTGGTGCTAAAACCCGAGGAGCTGAACGACACCCTGCAACGCCCCAAGGCCATTGCCCAGGGCCTGCTGACCCAATACACGGTGATGCCATTGCTCGGCTTCGTTGCCGCCTGGGCAGTGAATCTGCCGCCGGAGGTCGCCGTCGGCCTGATCATCGTCGCCTGCGCGCCCGGTGCCATGGCCAGTAATGTGGTGGTGTTTTTGGCCGGTGGAGCGGTGGCCTATTCCATCGCGCTGACCACGGTGGCGACGTTGTTGTCGCCGCTGCTGACACCAGCACTGGTACAGTGGCTGGGCGGCGCGTATTTGCCGGTGGAATTCTGGCCGTTGATGAAAACGATTTTGCTGACCGTGGTATTGCCGCTGTTTTTGGGCATGATGACGCGACGCCTGCTGGGAGAACGGGCAACGCCGCTGGTTCTAGCCTCCCCCGCCATTGCTGTCATCGCTATCGTGGTGATTTGCAGTTATGCGATTGCGACCAATGAAAGCCGTCTGCTGCAACTGGGCCCCGCGCTGTTGGGCGCAGTGATTCTGGTCAACATGGGCGGTTATCTGGCCGGCTGGCTACTGGCTCGTGCGTACGGTTTTGATCTGCGCCATCAGGTGGCACTGAGTATCGAGATCGGCATGCAGAATGCGGGTCTGGGTGTGGCGCTGGCGTTAAAGCATTTTCCGCCAGAGGCGGCGTTGCCAGGCGCTCTTTTTGCGGTGTGGTGCGTACTGACCGCTGCCGGTTTTAGCAGTTATCTGCGCAGGCGGCAGCGGCTCAATCCGAGCTAAACCGCCTATTCGATACTGCTGATCAATAACTCGGGAGTACCGAAGGCAACCACTTTGCCTTCGCCTTCCACAAAATAGTGCTCCCAGAATTTACTCAGCGACTGCACGGTATTCATGTCGACAAATTTCTGCTTCTGCGGCGGCAATCCCAAACCATAAAGATAGATCCGCGCCCCATTCCAGTTGGACACCAATCCCTGACGACGAACCTTGTTCATTTCCTTGAGCGTATCCACTTTGCGCACACCGCGATGGCCATAGAAATTGGTCACCGGACTGTTCTCCAGGCCGTCAGAAATAATCAGCACAGCTTTGTCTTTGATGTCACGGTCGAGCATGTACTTGGACAGCGTTTTTAGCGAATTGAAAATTTCTGTCTTGGGCGTTCTGCTATCAGTACCGGCAAGAACTTTCCGCAACGCCTTGCCCAATGCCTCTTTTCGGTCACCAGCTTGCCGCTGCAAGCACTCCTCCAGCAGTTTTTTGTCCGACCAGCGCAAGCTGTACAAATATTTTTCGCTGGGCCGAGGGTCCCACTGTACGGTGTATTCCACACTGGGAAAGTGATCACGCATATTGGCAGAGAATCGCGCGATCTTGATCAAATCGCCCGGCTGTCCCCAGCCGTGAACCAGCTCGGCAATTTTACTCGGCATTGATTTGGACATATCAATGGTTTGGTCAACGATGATGTACAGCGCCCGCTTGGGATGGGTATCAATGCGTTCGCCATAATTGATGTGGCCATAGCAAGTCGAGGTCGCGCCTTTTGCCCAACTGCTCAACGGCAGCAACAAACCCGCAACCAACAACAATTTGAATATTTTTTTTTGCCTCTGCATCCCCACATCCTCGCACGCTGCATGTGTTTTGCAATCATTCAGACGGTGCCACCCACTTGTCGGCATCGAATTAACCTGCAACAACTGCAATCAAAAAGCGCGCCAGAATAATTGGCTCAGTTTGTGCATTTTTCAACTCAAGGGAAATTCCACCGTTTCCACCAAAGACGGCCTCCATCGCCGTCGCGGGGGTTTGCACAACACCTTAGGAGTCGCTATGAACAAGCAATTTAACATCCGACACGTCATGGCTCTGCTGCTGGTTAGCACCTGGCTGGGCGCCTGCACGCACGTAGTCGTGGCTGAGCCACCATCCGGTGAAAATGATTTCGTTAGCAGCGAGGGGCTAAGCGGCAAAGCTAATGCCACAAAATCAAATGAGCGATTGGACAATCGCGCCATTGACCAAGCCGTCATGCAGGTAGCCAATAATGGTGATAGCGGCAATGCCACACCCACTGTCAACGAAAATGCGGCAAAACCCAGTATGCCCGCCGTTGCCGCTCCCGGAACATCCATGCCGGTTCCCGCGCAACCAAGCGCACCGCAACAACAAGCACACGAATGTACCGGACATGACACGCCCTACTTCAATAAAGGCGGCGTCAAATCCGAAGAAGTTAAAATTCGCGCCACCGGTTACGGCGCACCGCCCAAGGCATTTTATTCCGATGCGCAACGTCGCCTGATGTCGATGCGCGCGGCGCAAGTGGACGCCTATCGCAGCCTGGCCGAACGCGTTAAGGGCGTACAAATCTGGGGCGGTACCACCATCGGTGACATGGTGGTCGAGAATGATCGCTTCCGCGTATTCCTCGATACCTACCTGGTAGGCGCACGACTGATCATGCAAACACCGCAAGAAGACGGCAGCTTTGAAGCCACGGTCGAACTGGTCATTGGTCAGAAGATGGTGCAGGAAATGGTGAACAACCAAGTCATGCGCGCACCTAATGAAGACAATTGCGGCAACACCGTACATACCCGTGAAACTCCGCAGCACGTACCATCATCTCGCGTCGCTAAATCCGATTTTTATTTTGATCGGGAGTAATAAAGGATTACGCCATGAAACTGGGTCGCTACTCGTTTGTTTTCGTCCTGTTGCTCAGCCTTCATAACCCGGCTTTTGCATCGCGCTGGGTGGAGGCAACGGGAAGCGCTGTGATCAACCAAGGCGCAGTGCAACTTGCTCGCGAACAGGCTACGCAAAATGCCATTCGCCAAGCCATGATGCAATCCGAAGCTGCAGTGGACTCCACATCCACCATCAGCAGCAACGTATTGGTGATTGAAAGCGCCCGAGTCAATGCCGCCGGCACCGTCGAAGACATCAAGGTGCTCGACGAATGGAGCAAGGACAACAACTACTTCGTTCGCATTCGTGCATTCGTGCCCAAAGACAAGGTGCGCAAACCCTCACCCGCAGCACGCTATCGCAAGAAAGTAGCGGTGATGCAGTTCGAAATACTCGACCGCACCCAGACGCATGATTTACCCAACATAGAACGTGCACTACCACTGGAATTACTGCGTCGGCTTGAATCAACAGACAGCTACATCGGTATTGATGCCACACAGTATCTGGCCAGCAAAAAAACCGCTGGACTACGCATTGACGAACCCGAAGTGTATTCTCGCCTCGCCAACAAAATCGGTGCGCAAATTATTATTTCTGGAATTATTCGCGATATGGGCGTTAAAAAATCCTGGATCTGGCTCAAGGACAGACGCCATCTCGAAGTGGAAATTTTTGTTCACGACGGTTTGTCCGGTGCACGCATCGCCCGCCATCGGTTCAGTGAAAACGTGAAAGAAGGCGATTATTTCAGCGACGACAACAGTGCATTATTTTCCAACGCGCATTTCATGCAAACACCGTATGGCCGTGCGCTGAATACCGTATTGGCCCGTCAGGTAGAAATGGTACATGACGATCTGGAGCAACTGCCATTCACTGCGCGCGTTGTTCAAGTCAACGGCAGTAGCGTTCACTTTGATGCGGGCGGCACGTCACTGGTGAAAGTGGGTGATGTGCTGATGACTTATCGCATGTCCGCAGAACCTTTGCGCGCCAGCAACAAACAGTTTCTCGGCTACGAAGAAACACCACTGGCCGCGCTGGCAGTCAACCAAACCCAGCCCAATTTTGCGATAGGCACTCTGGAAGCAGAAAAAATAGATTTAAAACCCGGCGACATTATTCGATTTGGCTGGTAAAACCATTACACAAAAAACGGGCTAAATAGCCCGTTTTTTTATTTCTGCAGCCTGCGCACTTAACGCATCACGTACGTAATTCTCGCACCCAGCAAATAATTCTGACTAGCCGCATCGAATTCACTACGCACCACCTCAACCTCGGCCATCAAATCGGATGACACCCGCAGCTTTGGGGCGACATGCACTTTCATCAAGCTCCCTACAGGAATCTCCTCACGACAAGTCATCAATACGCCACTGGTACTTAAATTGATGCACGTGGATTCTTCCCAAGCCAGCTTTTGCTCACCATAAATCTTGGCGGCGCAGTTAAGTGGAATCCGCAAATGCCTTCGTCTTTCCGTGTACGATGTTCCTAACGCCATATTCGCCCTCCTAGCTCAAGCGGCCATGACACTGCTTGTATTTTTTACCTGATCCGCATGGACAAGGTTCATTTCGTCCGACTTTACGTCCATCGCGCACAAACGTCTCACCACGTGCATCATCCATCGCATCGGCATCACCATCATCGCCAACGCCTTCACCTGCAAAAGAGTCAGCCTGAGGGTGATTAAACTGCATAGCGGGCTGATGCGCACGCTGCTCGGCAACTCGTTCAATATCTTGCGGCACCTGTGCCTGCACGCGCGCCAATATACTCACCACATCATGCTTTACGCGTCCCAGCAGGGCAAAAAACAGTTCAAACGCTTCACGCTTGTATTCTTGCTTTGGATTTTTCTGCGCATAGCCGCGCAAGTGAATGCCTTGGCGCAGATAATCCATCGCCGCCAGATGCTCTTTCCAGAGCATGTCGAGCACTTGAATAAATACAACCTTTTCAAATTCACGCAATGCTTGCGCACCCGCCAATTGCTCCTTGGCGCGATAGGATTCGGCAAAGTGCTCAACAATGCGTTCACGCAGCGGCTCTTCATACAGAGAGGAATCCGCATCCAGCCACTGCTGAACAGGCAAACGCTCACCAAATTCGTGCTCCAGCGCCTCTTCCAAACCGTGAACATCCCACATTTCATCCATGCTGCCTGGTGCAATATACTTGTTAATCAGTTCATTGATCACATCTGCACGAATCCCTTCGATGGTCTGCGAAATGTCTTCCGCCTCCATGACTTCGTTACGCTCTTCGTAAATGACCTTGCGCTGTTCGTTGGCAACATCATCGTACTCAAGCAATTGTTTGCGCATATCGAAGTTTCGGCCTTCAACTTTGCGCTGCGCATTTTCAATCGCTTTAGTTACCCACGGATGTTCAATCGCTTCGCCACGCTCCATTCCCAGCTTTTGCATCAGACCTGAAATGCGATCAGATGCAAAAATGCGCATCAAATTATCCTGCATGGACAAGTAGAAACGCGTCGAACCAGGATCACCCTGACGACCACTTCGACCACGCAACTGATTGTCGATACGGCGTGATTCATGCCGCTCCGTACCGATAACGTGCAAGCCGCCAGCTTCCAGGACAACTTGATGACGCTGATGCCACGCGGCGGTAATTTCGGAAATTTTCGCTGGATCGGTAATATCCGCCAACTGTTTTTCCAGACTGCCACCCAGCACGATGTCAGTACCACGGCCAGCCATGTTGGTCGCAATTGTTACCGCCCCTGGCATACCTGCATTGGCGATAATTTCCGCTTCACGTTCGTGATGCTTGGCGTTCAACACTTCGTGCTTGATCTTGGCTTTGGTCAGCACGTTAGAAATTCGTTCAGACGATTCAATAGACGTCGTTCCAACCAGCACTGGCTGCTGGCGGGCATAACAGGCTTTGATATCTGCGACAATGGCTTCAAATTTCTCTTCTTCGGTGAGATATACCAGATCACCGTGGTCAGCGCGCACGACAGGACGATTGGGCGGAACAACCGATACTTCCAATCCGTAAATTTCCTGGAATTCGTATGCTTCCGTGTCCGCAGTACCGGTCATGCCTGACAATTTTTCATACAGGCGGAAATAATTTTGGAAGGTAATCGATGCCAGCGTTTGGTTTTCCTGCTGAATCTTCACGCCTTCTTTGGCTTCAATGGCCTGGTGCAAACCTTCTGACCAGCGACGCCCCGGCATGGTACGACCGGTGAATTCATCGACAATCACGATCTCGCCATTATTCACCACGTAATCAACATTGCGCTTGTACAGCGAATGGGCACGCATTCCCGCCGTCAGATGATGCATCAGGCTGATGTTCTGCGGGTCGTATAAACTTTCCCCTTCGCGCAACAACCCCATCTCGGTCAACATTTCCTCGACGCGGACATGGCCTGCTTCAGTCAAAAACACCTGACGCGCTTTCTCATCCACACTGAAATCACCGGGCCCCTCTTCCACTTCCTGCTTGACCAATTGTGGAATCAGTTTATTCACCGCAGCGTATGTTTCAGAACTATCCTCTGCGGGACCAGAGATAATCAGCGGGGTGCGTGCTTCGTCAATTAAAATGGAGTCAACTTCGTCGACCACTGCAAAGTACAATCCGCGCTGTACGCGATCTGCCGCACGAAACGCCATGTTGTCGCGCAGATAATCAAAGCCATATTCGTTATTGGTGCCGTAGGTGATATCCGCAGCATATGCGTTTCGCTTTGCTTCCTGCGTCTGGCCAGACAAAATGACGCCAACTGTCATGCCCAAAAAGCCGTACAGTTTACCCATCGTCTGCGCATCGCGCTGCGCGAGGTAGTCATTCACCGTTACGACGTGTACGCCCTTGCCCGTCAATGCGTTCAGGTAGGTCGCCAATGTCGACATTAACGTCTTACCTTCACCTGTGCGCATCTCGGCGATACGACCACCATTCAGCACCATCGCACCAATCAGCTGCACATCAAAGTGACGCATCATCATGCAGCGTTTGCTCGCCTCGCGCACTACCGCAAATGCCTCCGGCAACATTTCCTCTAGCGCTTCACCATTCTGGTAGCGCTGGCGGAACTCTGCGGTTTTTGCTTTCAATTCCTCGTCGCTGAGTTTTTCGAACTCAGGCTCAAGACCATTGATAATGGTGACAATTTTTCCCAGGCGCTTTAGCTCGCGTTCATTGCGGCTACCAAAAAATTTTCGCAAGACGTTCTGAAACATGAAATTCTTCTATTCTTTCTTTAGTAAAGGGACGTCGATAGGCATAAAAAGAGGGCTTATAGTATGAATAGCCCCCTGCGGCGAAGCAAGTATCTTTGCCTAGAAAATGTGCATAAAATTCAAAAATGGGGGGGAACTTCTGAAATTACGGGCCCCTACTCGAGGGATGCCCGTATGTATTGCATTGGATCGACGGTTTTACCGCTCTTGATCACTTCGAAATGAACGTGAGGCCCAGTGGAACGTCCGGTGGAACCCATCGCAGCCAGCGTCTGGCCTTTTTTCACCGTATCACCCACTTTGACGACGATATCGCTATTGTGCGCGTATCGAGTGACATAGCCGTTTCCGTGATTCACCTCAACCAAGGAACCGTAACCATAGCGTTTACCGGCCCAAGTCACGACGCCCGCAGCCACCGCGATAATTTCCGTTCCTTCCTTGCCGGCGATGTCGATACCATCGTGATGCGCAATCCGACCATTGAATGGGTCAGTGCGATATCCAAAATAGGACGACACCCAGCCCCGCTTCACAGGACGTCCCTGCGGATAAACCTCATCCTGCAGCTCCTGGTTCATCAGCATGGACTCCAAGACCCCCAGCTGCAGCGAACGATGCTCCAGCTGTTGATCCAGGTCTTCCAGCGAGGTTACAAAATCAGCAACACTCATCGTCCGCCCACGCTCACCTGCAGCATCTGACGGACCACCTTGACCGGGATCGCTCTCAAAATCAAATTCGCCCTTGCCCAACTGAGCCTTCTCAATCAGGCGCTGGCCAAGCGCATCCAAACGTATTACGTGCGCCTTCATCTGCCCCATCCGGACAGCCAACGCATTAAGATTCTCTTCGGCACTCTGCCGGGCAGCCCCCAACTCCTGGCGCTGGTCATCCAATTCCTTCTGCATGCCCGACAACAGCACGTTTGGCTCGACGTTATCCACACCTTGCTGCATCCCCCAATACGCGGCACCCGCCACGCTGGAGACAAAAACAGCCCCGATGAACGTCCAATGCAGCCACCCCAAGTGCAACTTGAAGGACCGACCTGCTCTACTGGTTACGAAAACTACACTCATAATTAATGAAAAACTCTCCAATTCCCTCTATGATCAATTATCGTCACCCGAGAGCGCAGCTTTAAAACGTGCCAGAAAAAAAACCTCTACAAATTGCGAATTTGCTCGCAAACAGCACAATTCAGCAGGCACTGCGTCGCGCCAACGTCCTAAAACGACTGGATCGCCTTGTAAAACAATCGGTTAATCCAACCCTACGCGATCACTGCCACGTCGTTGGAATTATTAAAAACTCGCTCGTAGTAAATACAGACTCACCGGCCTGGGCCACCCGTCTGCGCTACCAGCAACAGCATATCCTGTCATCATTACACAAAAATGAAGAGCTGTGCTTCCTGACAGCGATAAGCATACAAGTCACAGCACCGACGGGCAATCAATTTCCTACGAAAAGAAAGGCTTTGGCACCTAGCCCGGAGGCAGCGGCACAAATGTCTGAACTGTGCGCCACCATCCACGATACCAAACTACAAAGAACACTGCAGAGAATCGCCCTGCGGGGAAATAAAAAGCCTTAAAATTCAAGACATTACGCAGACCTAGTGCGCCACAGCCAAGGGCTGCATGTAAGAAATTGGTGCATCCCGCTCGTCTTCGAACGTCACCAACTCCCAACAGTCCTGCTCGACCAGCAGCTTACGCAACAAAGCATTGTTCAGCGCATGACCTGATTTGTAACCATGGAATTCACCGATCAGACTATGCCCCAGCAAATACAGGTCGCCAATCGCGTCCAGCACTTTATGTTTGACGAACTCATCCTCATAACGCAAACCGTCCGCATTCAACACACGATAGTCATCCACCACAATCGCGTTATCGACACTGCCGCCCAATGCCAAATTGGCATGACGCATCATCTCAAAGTCACGGGTAAAGCCAAAGGTACGAGCCCGGCTCACTTCTTTGACAAACGATGTGGTTGAAAAATCCACCGTGGTTCGCTGGTTAGTTTTGGCGAATACAGGATGATCAAAATGAATGGTAAACGATACTTTAAAGCCTTCAAATGGCTCAAATCTCGCGTATTTATCGCCTTCGCGAACTTCGACAGGCTTTTTAATACGAATATAGCGTTTTGGCGCGTCTTGCTCCGCCACACCAGCCGACTGGATCAGGAAAACGAATGGCGCAGCACTGCCGTCCATGATGGGCACTTCTGGCGCACTCAAATCCACATAGGCGTTATCGATACCCAATCCCGCCAATGCTGACAGCAAATGCTCGACAGTCGATACTCGCACCCCGTCTTTGATCAGGGTAGTTGACAACCTCGTATCACCGACGTTATCGGGCCGGGCCTCGATTTCAACAGGCACCGCCAAATCAACCCGACGAAAAACGATACCCGTGTTGATCGCTGCCGGACGCAGGGTCAAGTAGACCTTCTCGCCGGTATGCAGACCCACACCCGTTGCTCGAATGACATTTTTAAGCGTGCGTTGTCTAATCATGCCCCACCAATCCTTACCGCCACAGACGTATTCAAACGGGGAATGTTACCATACCGATGCTACGCTTCCTAGACAATCATCACAAAACGGTCAACTATCCGCCACTAATCAGCCTGACGGCGCAAGAACGCAGGAATGTCCAAATAGTCCATATCCCCGGTTGTTGCTTGTTTTTTGTGCGATTCATAGTCCATCGACGAACTATTGCGCATCACCGTTGGACGATCCAGTACACCATAATCGACTTCGCCGTCTTTCTTCTTCACCAGTTTGACGGGAGCAGGCTCGATTCGCTCCTGCACACCGCCACCAATACCGGTCGCAACCACGGTTACACGCAACTCATCCTGCATTTCAGGGTCGATAACAGTCCCAACCACGACAGTAGCGTTCTCTGAGGCAAATTCCTTAATAGTGTTACCAACTTCCTCGAACTCACCAATGGACATATCCATGCCAGCCGTCACGTTTACCAGAATGCCACGAGCCCCGCGCAAGTCGACGTCCTCCAGCAGCGGACTAGCAATGGCCATTTCCGCAGCTTCGCGGGCGCGATCCTGTCCCCGAGCACATCCCGAGCCCATCATGGCCAAGCCCATTTCCGACATGACAGTACGGACGTCAGCAAAGTCGACGTTGATCAACCCCGGACGGGTAATCAGCTCCGCAATCCCCTGCACTGCGTTCAACAAAACATCGTTCGCCGACTTAAACGCATCCAGCAAGGTAGTGTTTTTACCCAGCACCGTCAGCAGTTTCTCGTTGGGAATAGTGATCAACGAGTCCACATACTGTGACAATTCCTTGATGCCATTATCCGCATACTGCATGCGCTTGCGGCCTTCAAATGGGAAGGGGCGGGTAACCACCGCTACCGTCAAAATACCCAATTCTTTAGCTGCTTGTGCAACCACTGGCGCTCCACCGGTTCCAGTGCCACCACCCATTCCGGCAGTGATGAACACCATGTCCGCGCCCTCCAGCATTTCCATAATCCGCTGCCGATCTTCCAGCGCGGCCTGACGACCCACTTCAGGATTGGCACCAGCACCCAAGCCGCGCGTCACATTGCTACCCAACTGCAACACCGTTTTGGCTGAGGAGTTTTTCAGCGCCTGAGCATCCGTGTTAGCACAAATAAAGTCTACGCCCTCAATATAGGCGCCCAACATGTGCTCAACCGCATTGCCTCCACCACCGCCAACACCGATGACCTTGATCACTGCATTTTGTGCGTATGCATCAACGATCTCAAACATTGCCCGCCACTCCTTTTCCGCCCGATTCTTAAATATTAAATTCTATAAAAATGCTACTGCTGTCGTCTCAGAAATTATTTCTGAACCACGACTTCATCCGCGACAACACGCCATCACTATCTGCCTGCAACGCCTCATCTCCATGAGTCACCTGATAATGGTGCTTCATGGCGTACATCAACAATCCTACACCCGTGGCATGAATGGGATTTCTCACCACATCCACCAAACCATTCACTCCGTGTGGCACACCCAGACGTACTGGCATATGAAACACTTCTTCCGCCAAATCGATCACGCCTTCCATTTTGGAACTACCACCCGTCAGCACAATGCCCGCAGCGATCAAATCTTCCAGACCACTGCGTCGCAGCTCTGCCTGAACAAGATTGAACAACTCCTCATAACGAGGCTCAATCACTTCCGCCAAGGTTTGTCTCGCCAATCGACGCGGCGGCCTATCACCTACACTTGGAACCTCAATACTTTCTTCCGGACTGGCCATTTGTGTCAGTGCACAGCCGTACTTTTTCTTTATTTCTTCCGCGCTGTGTGTCGGCGTACGCAGTGCAACCGCAATATCGCTGGTCACCTGATCACCCGCTATTGGAATCACCGCCGTATGCCGAATCGCACCATCGGTGAACACCGCAATGTCTGACGTGCCTCCACCGATATCCACCAAACACACGCCTAATTCTTTTTCGTCGTCCGTCAGCACCGCATAGCTGGAAGCCAATTGCTCCAACACAATATCATCCACTTCAAGTCCGCAGCGACGCACACACTTGATGATATTTTGCGCAGCACTAACCGCGCCGGTCACAATGTGCACTTTCGCTTCCAGTCTTACACCGGACATTCCCACGGGTTCGCGAATGCTGTCCTGGTTGTCTATGATGAACTCTTGTGGAATCACGTGCAGAATTTTTTGATCCGCCGGAATAGCCACTGCTCTCGCCGCATCAATCACCCGATCCACATCTGCCTGCCCCACTTCCTTGTCGCGAATCGCCACAATGCCGTGCGAGTTCAAACTACGGATATGGCTGCCGGCAATCCCGGCGTAAACCGAATGAATCTGACATCCGGCCATCAATTCTGCTTCTTCAATCGCGCGCTGAATGGACTGAACGGTGGACTCAATATTAACCACTACACCCTTTTTCAAACCACGCGATGGATGTGAGCCCAGCCCGACGATATCGATCTCACCATCAGCGTTGACCTCACAAACAATGGCCACTACCTTTGATGTCCCGATATCCAGACCGACAATCATTCGACTTTCTTGTTTCTTGGGCATACTCACACCGATTTCTTATTTCTTACCTGCTTCGCCTTCAGCTTTCCAGCGAAGCGCAAAGCCATTGGGGTAGCGCAAATCCACCGACTCAATTTTATTCTGGTCATTTTGCAAATACCCCTGATACACCTTCACAAAACGACCAATGCGCTCAACAACATCTCTTCGACCTAACTGCAGAATTAATCCGTTCTCCAGCGTTGCCTGCCACGAAAGGCGCTCATCGACGCGCAAAGAAGCAAGTGCCAGACCGAAACGCTTCAAAACGTCATTTAATTTGTCATACTGTTGCGCCACTCGCGCCTGTTCACCCTGCGGCCCATAAAAATGCAGCGCAGCGTTCTCCAATTCACCATTCACGAACAGCTTGGCATCACGATTGATCAAGCCCTGATCGTTCCAGGTCGCAAATGGCTGCTCTTCCTGAACACGAACACGCAAAATATTCGGCCAAATTCGATCCACCCAAACTACGGCTACCCAGGGAATGGTACTAACCTGCGCATGCACCGCATCAACATCCACGGTAAAAAAATTGCCGTGAATGTTTGGCAATGTCGCCTGCGCAACACGCTGATCGGCAACATGCTCAAACACGCCTTGCAACTGCACTTCAGTAACAGGAAAAACATCTGGTCGACGCAACTGCATACTTGCCAGGACAGCAACAATCAGCAACCCGCTAGCTGCTAAAATTAATGTTGCTGGTTTCCGCCCTGACAATCGCGTCATCTCGTCACTTATCCATTGCCTGTTGCAAAATTCGCATGACTAACTGTTCAAATTTCAGGCCGGCTGCTTTAGCAGCCATCGGTACCAAGCTGTGATCTGTCATACCCGGCAATGTATTCATTTCGATCAACCAGAATTTACCCTGTTGATCGCGCATGACATCCACTCGCCCCCAGCCTTCACAGCCCAGCGCATCAAACGCCTGCCTTGCAAGTTCTTTCAATTCCGCTTCGTCTTGCGCAGCCAATCCACATGGACAATGGTATTTGGTGGTATTGGCCTTGTATTTCGCATCAAAATCGTAAAACGCGTTGGGCGTTTCCAGACGGATTGGCGGCAATACATCCTTGTCCAATATCGCCACGGTATATTCCGAGCCCGTAATCCAGCGTTCGGCCAGTACGCGGCTATCAAATTTTCGTGCATTATCCCATGCAGTTTTCAGCTCGGCGGCATTATGAACTTTGCTCATGCCAATACTCGAACCTTCCCGCGCCGGCTTAATTATCATCGGGAAGCCAATGTTCGCGGTTACATCTGCCAAGTCAGCATCATTTCTCAAATAGCGGAATTCAGGCGTAGGCAATTGCGCGGCTAACCAAACTTCTTTGGTCCGCAGCTTGTCCATGCAAATCGCAGAAGCCAACACGCCGCTGCCGGTATAAGGCAAATCCAACAATTCAAGTGCGCCCTGCATGACGCCATCTTCGCCCTTACGCCCATGCAGCATGTTAAAAACGCGATCAAACTTTCCGTCAATCAACTGCTGCAATACGTTGTCTTTGGCGTCGATTGCGTGCGCATCAACGCCCTGACTCTTGAGCGCCTGCAACACAGCACCACCACTGCGCAGCGAGATTTCACGCTCTGCCGATGACCCGCCCATCAACACTGCCACTTTTCCAAAACTGTTATTGCTCTTAGCCATCCACTCTCTCCGCATCCAGAGCATCGCCAATAATCTTCACTTCCGGCACCAATTTCACACCGTACTGTTTTTCAACCTGTGACTGCACCCAAAAAAGCAGCGTTTCAATTTCCTCGGCGGTTGCTCCCCCCATGTTTACGATGAAGTTTGCGTGTTTTTCTGAGACGCATGCCCCACCGCGTCCAATCCCCTTCAGGCCCGCCGCTTCAATCAAGCGTGCCGCGTAATCTCCCGGAGGATTGCGAAACACCGAACCACAACTGGGCAGCTTGGTCGGCTGGGTTGCGCCTCGTTTTGCCAACAAGGCTTTTATCCGCTGCTTTGCCGCCTCTCCGTCACCCGGAGTCAACTGCAAAGTCGCGGCAACGAACCATTCGTCATCTCTGCCGCTCACATGACGATAACCAACCTCAAATTCCTCTGGCGTGCGGGTCACAATTTTTCCCTGGCGGTTCATCATTTCCACCTGCCGGACAATCGCCCAAGTTTCACCACCGAACGCCCCCGCATTCATCGCCAGCGCGCCCCCCATCGTACCGGGGATACCCGCTAAAAACTCTGCACCGATCAAATCATTGTGCGTACCAAACCTGGCGACTTTTGCGCAGGGCACGCCCGCTTCCACGCGCAGCATATTGTCTCCGACAATATTCATCTGCGCCAATAGCCCAGTGGTATAAATCACCGTGCCGCGAATACCGCCATCACGCACCAACAAATTACTGCCCAAACCAACCCAATAGAGCGGTTCACCTTTAGGCAATGATCGCAAAAACGCCGCCAAATCTTGCAAATCTGCCGGTTTGAAAAA
>Ga0224510_10000783_pt1 | contig 22731 bp, 17 predicted proteins | sample SF_May12_sed_USG_FD_170161 | JGI IMG/M metagenome (GOLD analysis project Ga0224510, IMG submission 170161) | Sediment microbial communities from San Francisco Bay, California, United States - SF_May12_sed_USGS_4_1 | ecosystem: Environmental > Aquatic > Marine > Sediment | place: USA: California... | reverse complement strand
TCGAGCCCACGATGTCGGTGAACAGCACCGTTGCGAGCACGCGATCGGGTTCCCGCGACCGCCGAGAACCGGTCAGGAACTCCTCGACCTCGTCGAGCATCGCCTCGCTGTCCCCGGCGAACGGATAGTGATCGACGCCGTCCAGCTCGACGAACTTCGCGTCCGGGATGTGCTCGGCGAGGTAGCGACCCGCCTCGACCGGAACTACCCGGTCGCCCGAGCGATGGATCACGAGCGTTGGGACTCGGATCACGGGGAGGACGTCGCGAATGTCGATAGCCATCGTGATGTGGAACCACGCTCGGGCCGACGCCGGCGTTCCGGCGAAGCGGCAGGCCTGCGAGTTCCACTTCCTGAATCTCTCGTCTTCAGCAAGGGACGGCGCGGTCGTTCGGACCGCAAACGCGTCCGTGCCCCACTTGGTCTCGTACGCAGCGAGTATGCGCTCCTGCGCCTGCTCGTCGAGCCCCCACGGATAGTCCGGCGCCCACGCCCGTCGCGGATACGAGGCGCCGAGAACGAGCGCAGAAGTTCTCTCTGGGAACGTCGCCGCGAAGAGAGCACACATCGGGCCGCCCTCGGCGCCGCCGAAGAGCACGGCCCGCTCGGACGACACGGCGTCCAGCACGGCGCGCATGTCGTCCAGCATCTCCTCGAACGAGCCGAGCTCGAGGATGCGATCGGAGAGTCCGGTGCCGCGGCGGTCGAAGAGGATGAGTCGCGAGAACGAGGCGAGTCGTTCGAGGTAGTCCGCGTACGCCGGCCATGTCCAGTTTTGCTCGATGTGGGACATGTAACCCGGCGCCCAGAGGAGATCGACAGGCCCGTCGCCGACAACCTGGTAGGCGATCCAGAGCTCGCCACTCCGCGCGTATCGCGTCTGGTCGTGCACTGCGCAAGTCTCACAGCTTTAGACTCTTCCGGTGCGTCTGTTCACCCAGGATGTGAAGGTCGAAGCGCTCAAGCGGGCACCGCTCTTCGAGGGACTGTCGAAGAAGGAGCTGCGAGATCTCGCGAGGGCAACTGACGACCTAAGGATCGAGGCGGGCACGGTTCTGTGCCGCGAGGGCAGCCTCGGCCGCGAGTTCTTCGTGATCGTCGACGGAGTCGCGGAGGTCACGAAAGGTGGAAAACGCCTAGCAACGCGGCAGGCGGGTGAGTTCTTCGGCGAGATCGCGCTCCTCACGACCACGAAGCGGACGGCGACGGTGACCGCGAAGACTCCGATTCGCTGTTTCATCCTGACGAGGGGCGACTTCCGTCGTGTGCTCGACGAGAGCCCTACCGTTGAGCGAAAGGTGACGCGGGCGCTGGCCGAGCGTCTCCTCTCGTACACCGAGGAGCAAGACCTCTAGCCGCGATCGGCGGGTCGCGCCGACTACCCGTCGCGCGCGCAGCGGAAGCCGGCGAACATCTGCCGCCGACCCGGGAAGTCCCAGTTCCGGAATGAAGCGCGCGCGACAAGGGCATCGGTAGCCCACGAGCCGCCGCGAAGAACGCGGTACTGCTCGCCGAAGAAGACCTCGGAGCACTCCGGGTAGGGGAACGCGAGGAACCCTGGGTACGGCTGGAAGGGGGACGACGTCCACTCCCACACGTCGCCTCCCATCTGGACGCAACCGACAGGGCTGACCCCGCCCGCGTACGAGCCAGCCGGGGCGGGTGAGAAGCGACGGTGATCGAGGCTGGCCTCGAATCCCATCCACGCCTGACCCCAGGGGTAGCGGAACTTCCCTTCTTGCTCGTGCCAGCCCGCCGCGCGCTCCCACTCGGCTTCCGTGGGCAGTCGCTTCCCAGCCCAGCGTGCGAATGCGTCGGCTTCGTGCCATGAGACGTGTTGCACGGGCTCGTTTGCGGGAACGGGCTCGCGCCGGCCGAACCGGATGCGCTCCCAGCCGTCCGTGCCCTTCTCCCAGTAGAGAGGTGCATGCGCGTCCTCTCGCGCGCGCCACTCCCATCCCTCGGCGCTCCAGAGCCTCTTCGACCGGTATCCCTTGTCCTTGACGAACTTCATGAACGCGCCGTTCGTCACCGGGGCGCGATCGATCCAGAACGGGCGCAGCTCGACCTCGTGCGGGGCGAGCTCGTTGTCGTACGCCCACGGCTCGTCGACTGCACCGAGCATGAACGAGCCGGCCGCTACATGGATCTCGGAAGGTCCGCTGGGCGCTCGATCTGGAGCGGAGCTCGCTGGGTCCGGATACTCGAAATCGGTGCGTTGTTGCAGTGCTTCGAGCATCGTCTCCTGCTGCTGGAGCTCGTGCTGAACTACCAGGCCGAAGACGAAGGCGTTGCGCAGGAGCGCGTTGGGAGCGTCCAGATCGATGTGCTCGAGCGCGTCGAGAACGCGTGAGCGCACATCTTCGGCATACGCTCGTGCCGCGGCAGGTCGCAGGATCGGGAGCGGCGCACGCTCGCCGTGCTCGTTCCGAAGAGCTGCGTAGATCTCGTCGTGGAGAGGGGAGATCGGCGGGTCGCCCTTGACGTTGCGGAGCAGCCAGAGCTCCTCGAAGTACGCGATCTGCGCGTAGGCCCAGACCAGCGGGCGCTGGTCGTGCCCGATCGGCGTCGTGAGCTCGGCGTCGCGTACCGGTTGGAGTAGCGCATCGGTCGCCGCGCGGGCTCGCTCGAGCGCGGCGCGGATCTCGTTTCGCGATTCCACAGACGAACTCTGCCTCACCCGTGACCAGAAGCAAAGACCGATCGGGTGACGTCGGCTAGATTCTCGTGCTCAGAGCCGAGAGAGGAGCCGGGAGAAATGAGTGAAAGCCACAATGGGGCGGTCGTCGTCGCGCGCGATGTCACCCGCCGATACGGTGAAGGTGAGACCGCGGTCGACGCCTTGCGAGGGGTTTCGGTGAATATCGCAGCCGGCGAGGCCACCGCAGTGATGGGGCCGTCGGGCTCGGGGAAGTCGACGCTCATGCACATCCTCGCGGGACTCGACAAGCCGACGTCGGGAGACGTCGAGCTCGCCGGAACTGCGATCACGCAACTCGGCGACAACGCGCTCACCAAGCTGCGCCGGGATCACATCGGCTTCGTCTTCCAGTTCTTCAATCTCCTGCCCATGCTGGACGCGAAGGAGAACATCTTGCTTCCACTCACGATCGCCGGCGAGAAGCCGGCGGACGGCTGGTTCGAGCAGCTCGTCGCCGACGTCGGGCTGACGGACCGACTCTCGCATCGGCCGGCCGAGCTGTCGGGTGGACAGCAGCAGCGCGTGGCGATCGCCCGCGCACTCGTCTCCAAGCCGACGGTGCTCTTCGCGGACGAGCCCACCGGCAACCTCGACTCGTCGACGAGTCACGAGATCCTGGAGCTCCTGCGTCGCTCGGTCGACGAGTACCGCCAGACGATCGTGATGGTGACCCACGACGCCCGCGCAGCTGCGATGGCGCATCGAGTGCTCTTCCTCGCGGACGGTGAGATCGTGCGCGAGCTGGGCGAGTCCAGCGCGCACGACATCCTCTCCGTGATGGAGGAAGTCTCCGCAGCGTGATCAAAGTCGCCCTCCGCGGTCTTGCCGGCCGCAAGCTTCGCGCGGCTCTGACTGGTATCGCGATCGTCCTCGGCGTCGCGATGATCAGCGGCACCTACATCCTTACGGACACGGTCGAAAGCGCGTTCACGAACCTGTTCACGGATTCCTACGCCGGAACGGACGCCGTCGTCACTGGCAAGGGCCTGGACATCTCGATCGACGGCGAGAAGCCGCCCGACCCGCCGGTCGATGCGTCGTTGCTCGACGTGGTGCGCGGGGTCGAGGGCGTCGCGCTCGCGTCCGGGAGCGTGGCGGACGAGGACAGCACCAAGCTCCTCACTTCGGATGGCGAGCCGGTCAACTCGGAGGGTTGGCCCACTCTCGGGTTCGGTATCGACACCGCTCCGGCTTTCGCGCAGTTCAACCCACTCAAACTCTACGAAGGTAGGTGGCCTACGGCCGCGGACGAGGTCGTGATCGACGCGGGATCCGTGGATGAACAGGGATGGGAGATCGGCGACACCGTCCAGATCTCCACGCTGCAGCCGAAACGCGCGTTCACGCTCGTCGGCGTCGCTCAGTACGGCGAGGTGGCGAGCCTCGGAGGCATCAGCTTCACCGTGTTCACGATCCCCACCGCGCAGGAGCTCCTGGGTCGAGAGGGGCAGTACGACGCCATCTCCGTCGCCGCACGCGAGGGCTTCACCGAGGACGAGCTCGTCGCGGCGATCGAGCCAGTTCTTCCGAAGGATGCCAAGGCCGTGAGTGCGACGGCCGAAGCCCAGGAGCAGACGGACGCGGTGGGCGAGTTCACGAAGTTCTTTCGGTACTTCTTGCTCGCGTTCGCCGGGGTCGCGCTCTTCGTCGGTGCATTCGTCATCTTCAACACGTTCTCGATCACCGTCGCGCAGCGAACGCGCGAGTTCGCGACGTTGCGGACCATCGGTGCATCTCGGCGGCAGGTGCTCGGGTCCGTGATCCTCGAGTCGCTCGTCATCGGGCTCGCCGCCGCGCTCGTCGGGCTTGGGCTCGGCGTGCTGCTCGCGGAAGGAATCCAGGCACTGTTCAAGAGTCTCGGTGCCGACTTCCCCACGGGAGATCGTGTCTTCGCGACCCGAACGGTGGTCGTATCGCTCGCCGTCGGGGTGGGCATTACGCTCGTTGCCGGTCTGTTTCCCGCGATCCGGGCGACGCGCGTGCCTCCGATCGCCGCCGTGCGCGAGGGTGCGACGCTCCCGCAGTCGCGATTCCACCGCTTCACGCCTTGGATCGCGGGGATCGTCGTGGTCGTCGCATTGCTCGCGCTCGCGCGCGCGATGTTCACCGACGAGCTCGGCACCGGTGATCGGCTGCTCTCGATCGCGGGCGGCGTACTCCTGCTCTTCCTCGGTGTTGCGATGCTTTCGTCGCACCTCGTGAAGCCGATCGCGAGAGTGGTCGGGCTCCCGGCGCACACTGCGGGAGGTGTCGCAGGTCGTCTCGCGAGCGGGAACGCCGTTCGCAACCCGGGCAGGACGGCGGCGACGGCGGCAGCCTTGATGATCGGGATCGCGCTCGTCTCGTTCATCGCGACGCTCACCAACGGGATGAAGGCGTCGAACCGCGAGGCGATCGAGGAACAGGTCATCGCGGACTATGTCTTGACGTCGCAGGACGGCTATACGCCCTTCGTCGCTGCGGCCGGTGATGCGCTCGCCGCGTCTTCCGTACCCGATCTCGTCACGAGCGTCCGCTCGGATGCAGGGTTGGTGGACGGTGACAGCGCCGAGATAGGCGGTATCGAACCCGGCACGATCGCGGCCGCCTACGACTTCGACTGGCGCGACGGCGACAACGGCGTGCTCGCGACCCTCGGCACGACGAACGCGGTGGTCAGCAGTAACTACGCCGAGGACCATGACATCGGAGTCGGCAGCGTGCTCACGCTTCGCTCCACCGCCGATCGCACGGCGACGGTCACCGTCGTAGGAACGTTCGAGCCCCCGCCTTTCTACCCCCTTCTCGAGAGCGTCAACGTCTCCTCGGAGCTCTTCGACTCGCTCTACGACCGGCCGCGCAACCGCTGGACCTGGGCGAACCTCGCCGGCGAGCCGACAGACGAGAGCCGGGCGCAGATGGAGACGGCTATCGCGGGTTATCCGGATACCCAGCTCGAGACCCGCGAGGAGTGGATCGACCGCGAGGACGCGGACTTCAACGAGTTCATCACCTTCCTCTACGTCATGCTCACGCTGGCGGTGTTCGTGAGCATCTTCGGCATGATCAACACGCTCGTCCTCTCGGTGTACGAGCGCACGCGAGAGATCGGGATGCTGCGCACGATCGGGATGACGCGTCGACAGGTGCGTCGGATGATCAGGCAGGAAAGCATCATCACCGCCCTCATCGGAGCTGCACTCGGACTTCCCCTCGGGATCTTCCTCGCCGCGCTCGTCAACCGCGCGTTGAGCGAGTTCGATGTGCGGTTCTCGATCCCATGGGCGCAGCTGATCGTGCTGACGATCGTTGCGATCATCATCGGGATCCTCGCTGCGATCATGCCCGCCCGGCGCGCGGCGAAGCTCAATCCGCTGGAAGCAATCGCGTACGAGTAGGCGGCGGTGACGAAGTTCGCGATCCGTGGACTCTTGAGCCGCAAGCTCCGAACTGCGCTCACGGCGATCGCGATCGTCCTCGGCGTCGCCATGATCAGCGGCACCTACGTCCTCACGGACTCGATCGACCAGGCGTTCGATCGCATCTTCACGGACATTCGCAAGGGCTCGAGCGCGGTCATCACCGGAAGGTCGGCCTTCGACCTCTCCGACGGAAGCGGCGTGACCGATCCTACGCTGGGCGAGAGCCTGCTCGGCGAAGTGCGCGAGCTTCCGAGCGTCGCGCAGGCCGAAGGGAGCGTCGACTCGGACGCGACACAGCTCATTGGAGACGACGGAAAAGCCGTCGTGTCAGGCGGGGCTCCCAACCTCGGGTTCTCGATAGCCAACGGTGACTCGGACTTCAATCCACTGACGCTCGTCGACGGCGCGTGGCCAGGTCCGAACGAGGTCGTCGTGGACAAGGAGACCGCCGCGGACCAGGGCTTCGAGGTAGGGGAGACGATTGGAGTCCAGGCCGAGGGCCCGGTCGAGCGCGTACGAGTCTCAGGAGTCGTGGAGTTCGGCTCGGGCCTCACGATCGGCGGGGCGACTTTGGCCGGCTTCGATCTCGCGACGGCGCAGCGGTTGTTCAAGAAGGTCGGGCGGCTCGACGAGATCGCCATCGCGGCGAAGCCCGACGCGCCCGATGCCGAGCTCGTGCGCCAGATCAAGGAGATCCTGCCGCCCGGAGCGCAAGTGAAGACCGGCAACGAGCAGGCGCAATCGGACTCGGCGGAGACCAGCGAGTTCATCTCCTTTCTTCAGACCTTCCTCCTCGCCTTCGGCGGCATCGCCCTGTTCGTCGGCTCCTTCGTGATCGCCAACTCCCTTTCGATCACGATCGCGCAGAGGACGCGCGAGTTCGCGACGCTGCGGACCATCGGCGCCACAAACCGCCAGGTGCTCGGGTCGGTCATGGTCGAGGCCCTCGTCGTGGGCACGCTCGCATCGATCGTCGGGCTCTTCCTCGGGCTCGCGCTCGCCAAGGGCCTCTTCAGGCTCTTCGACGCCGTCGGTTTCACGCTTCCGAACTCGGGGCTCGTCTTCGAGCCGCGGACGATCTTCGTGGCTCTCGCGGCCGGGATCCTCGTGACCTTCCTCGCGAGCGTGTATCCGGGCTTTCGCGCGACGATGGTGCCGCCGATCGCGGCCGTTCGCGAAGGTGCGAGCCTGCCCGACGAGCCGCTCGATCGCGTCAGGAGCACGCTGGCAGGAGCCTTGATGACAGGCGTCGGAGTGATAGTCGGTGTCGTCGCCATCACGACGACTCCCGGCAATTCGCTCGTCAGCGCACTCCTGGCGGTGCTCGGCCTGGTTCTGACCCTCTTCGGCTGCGCCTTGTTCCCATCGCGCACGCTGGGCGCGATCGCATCCTGCGCCCTCGGCTTCGCCGCGTTGGTCTACGGGCTCTTCGTTCCCGGCCTGGGGACGACAAGCGTGTTGCTCTGGATGGGCGTCGGCGTGCTCCTCGTGTTCTTCGGCGTCGCCCGAGTCACGACTCGGCTCATCCCGAGCCTGGCGGCATTCATGTCTCCGATCGCGCGCTGGTCGGTCTTCGCCTTGCTCGTTCTCTTCTGGCCCTTCTTCACCCTTCCGTACTGGCTTCTGCGCTACGGCGCCTGGGGGCCAGGCGCTCCCGGGAAGCGCGTGCTCGCCTTCGTCGGTGGCGCGCTTCTGAATCCGCTGATCCTGGTGCTCGTCCTGGCGATGTGGCTCCGGAAGGGCGTCACTCACTGGGCGCCTGAGTGGCCAGCCGAGTTCCCCAGCGTGATTCCCGATCGCTCGACGACCCGCGTCGGAAGCGAGAACGCCAGGCGCAATCCGCAGCGCACAGCGTCGACGGCGGCCGCGCTGATGATCGGGCTCGCGCTCGTCACGCTCGTGGCCACGCTGGCCGCCGGGATCATCGCGTCGTTCGAAGGAGCCGTCAACGACCTCTGGAAGAACTCCGACTCCGACTACGCGATCACCGCCCAGAACAACTTCTCACCGATCCCGATCGATGCCGCGAACGCTGCGGCGCAGGCACCCGGCGTCGTTGCCGTCATGAACGTCCGAACCGGCGAGGTGCGCGCGTTCAAGGAGACGATCTTTGCAACAGCAGTCGACCCGACGGCTCGCGAGTTGATCGCGCTCAAGTGGAAGGACGGCTCCCAGGACGTCTTTGCGAACCTCGGCGCCGACGGTGTGTTCGTCGATGACGGGTACGCGGACTCGAACGATCTCGTCGTCGGCTCGCCGATCGACGTGACCTTCCCAAGCGGCTCGACGGAGACGTATGTCGTCAAGGGGATCTTCGACCCGCCGACAGGAGGTTCACCGTTCGGCAACGTCACCCTTTCGACCGAGGCCTGGGATGCGAAGGTCGAGAACCCGCGCAACCTCTACACCTTCATCGCAATCGACGGCGACGAGAATGACGCGAACACGCGCGCTCTCGAGGAGGCGCTCGCGGAGTTCCCGAACGCCAAGGTGCAGACGCGCCAGGAGTTCATCGACAACCAGATCGCGGGCCTCAGCTCCGTGCTCAACATCCTGTACGTGCTGCTCGCGCTGTCCGTGATCGTGAGCCTGTTCGGGATCGTGAACACGCTCGTCCTCACGGTGTTCGAGCGCACGCGAGAGATCGGGATGCTCCGTGCGATCGGGATGACGCGGCGCCAAGTGCGACGCATGATTCGGCACGAGAGCGTGATCACGGCGCTCATCGGTGCGGCGCTCGGAATCGTGCTCGGGATCGTCCTCGCGGCGCTTCTGATCGCGCGCGTCGACTTCCTCGTCTTCTCCTTCCCGACGACGCAGGTCATCGTGTTCGTGATCGCTGCGGTTGTGGTCGGGATCGTGGCCGCGATCTTCCCCGCACGCCGGGCTGCGAAGCTCGATCCGCTCCAGGCGATCGCGTACGAGTAGCCTGGCTTCCCGGCAGTGCTAGCGGCGCTGGATCCGGATGTCTCCGATCCCGGCGTCGAGTTCGAGCGTGATCTCCTGCAACCCGGCGCCGGGGATCCGGTCGTCGAGATCGACGTCCACACCGCCTTCGGTCTGACCAAAGGCGTCGATGTTCCCGATCCCGACGTGCGCGTCGACGACGACGTCGGCATCTGCCGGGACGAGGACGAGGAGCTCGCCGATCCCGATCTGCGCCTCGGCGTCGAGGTCTTCCATTCCGAGGCGCGGCGATGTCAGGTCGACGGTGAGCTTCCCGATCCCGTGCTCGTACGGCACGATCTCCGCCGGCGTCACGGGCGCTTCGATCGCGTCTCCGACATCGCCGGTGAACACATCGCCCACGACGAGCGCGGGAAGCCCGGCGAGCGTGACGACCACTCCGAGGACGACGAGGAGGCCGTGTCGCCCCGGTGTCAGTGCGATCGCAAGCCCGATGGCGATCAGGAGGAGCCCGATCCACGTCTGGTACGAGAGCCCGATCACGTCGGTGATCGAGAGAAGCCAGAGGACACCGACGCCGAGGAGAAGGACTCCGAACGCGACCCGGCTCGTCATTGCCGTGCGCGCAAGATGACCGCGACGCCGACCGCGATCAGTGCGATCGGCCACACGTACTGCCACGCGAGGAAGTCCGACCACACCTCGTCGAGCAGGAAGAACGCGCCGAGAACAACGAAGATCAGTCCGATTGCCAGCGAGCTGGTCGTGCGCTCACCTGGTGCGGCGACGACCGCGGTGCCCGAAGAACCCGCCACGGCTGTCACGGGCGCCTCGGGCATCGCGATCCAGCCGATGATGTACAGAATGATCCCCGCGCCTCCCGCGAAGACCAGAGCGAGGGCCGCGATCCTGACGAGTACGGAGTCGATTCCGAAGTACTCGGCCACGCCCCCGCAAACGCCGGCGATGACATGGTCGTCACGACTTCGGCGAAGTCGGCGAGCCTCCGAGGCAGGCGCCGCCTGGGGTGAAGGCTCGTCGGTCGCGGGAGGTGCCGACTCCGAGGCTCCGGGTCCGGCCGTCTCCGCGAAAGCTTGCTCATGCTCGTCGGGCATACGTCGATGATGCCCGCCCGCCTCTTGGCTACATCGGCGCCGGTACTGCCTCGGCTACGGGGAACTACGTATTCGGCTGGGAACCCGGGCGAGGCCGGCGGGCCACGCCGCTCGCCTCGGCCGCGGCTGCGACCTCGGCCGCCACCCTCGGCGCGACGTCGCGGTTGAACACACTCGGGATGATGTACTCGGGACCGAGTTCATCCTCCGGGATCGTCGCTGCGATCGCACGCGCGGCCGCAACCTCCATCTCACGCGTGATGGATCGCGCACGAACGTCGAGGGCGCCCCGGAACACGCCAGGGAACGCGAGCACGTTGTTGATCTGATTCGGGTAGTCGGAGCGGCCGGTGGCGATCACGGCAGCGGCGCCTTCGATCTCCTCGGGCATGACCTCGGGCGTCGGGTTCGCCATTGCGAAGACGATCGCGTCCTTCGCCATCGTGCGGATGCCTGCCGCGGAGACCGCTCCGGGCGCGGAGAGACCGATGAAGACGTCTGCCCCGGCGAGCACCTCGTCCGCACTCCCTGGCTCGCTGTCGGGGTTCGTCCGCGCGGCGAAGGCTTCCTTGTGGGACGCGAGCCCGGGGCGCCCGACGTAGACCGCGCCCTCGCGATCGCAGCCGACTATCCGGCGGACACCTGCCGCCAGGAGCACATCGGTCGTCGCGATTCCTGCAGCGCCGATTCCGGTGACGACGATCTTCACGTCCTCGATTCTCTTGCCGACCACTCGCAACGCGTTGACGAGGGCGGCAAGAACGACGATCGCAGTACCGTGCTGGTCGTCGTGGAAGACCGGGATGTCGAGCTCCTCTCGGAGCCTCGCCTCGATCTCGAAGCAGCGTGGCGCGGAGATGTCCTCGAGGTTGATCCCCCCGAAGCCCGGTGCGATCGCCTTGCACACGGCGACGATCTCGTCGGCGTCCTTCGTTGCGAGACAGATCGGCCATGCATCCACTCCGCCGAACTCCTTGAACAGGAGCGCCTTTCCCTCCATCACCGGCATCGCTGCCTCAGGCCCGATGTCCCCGAGCCCGAGAACGGCGGTCCCGTCGGAGACGACTGCGACCGTGTTCTGTTTGATCGTCAGGTTCCACGCTGACGACGGATCGTCCGCGATTGCCTGGGAAACGCGTGCGACTCCCGGCGTGTACGCCATCGACAGGTCGTCCCGCGTCTTCAGAGGGATCTTCGAGCGGATCTCGATCTTTCCGCCCAGGTGCATCAGGAACGTTCGGTCGGAGACGCGCAGAACCTCGACGCCGTCGACCGCTCGAGCCGCCTCGGCTATCCGATGCAGGTGCTCGTCGTCCGTCGCCGAGACCGTGACGTCGCGCACCTTGTGTCTGCGCTCGACTCGGACGATGTCGATCGAGCCGAGCGAGCCGCCGGCTTCCCCGATCGCTTCCGCCAGACGCGCGAAGGAACCCGGGGTGTCGTCGAGGCGCACGCGGAGCGTGGCCGAGAACGAAGGTGAGACGTGCGCCATCCGAGCCTCAGCCTAGCCAGCTTTGCCGAGTCGAATGATCCCATCCGTCGCGAGTGACGCAATCTCGTCCCCGGAGTAGCCCAACTCCGTAAGCACCTCGCCCGAGTGCTCGCCGACAAGCGGCGGAGGCGACCGATGTTGCGCTCGCTCGCCGTCGAACGAGAACGGGAGCGCCGCCAGGCGGAGCTCGGGGACCCGAGGGTGTGCAACGGCTTGAATCATCTCGAGCGCGTTCGTTTGGGGCGCATTCACGACGTCGGCGACGTCAGCGACAGGTGCCGCCGGAACGCCGGCGGCGGCCAGCCGCTCCTGCCACTCTGCCGTGTCGCGCTCTCGCAGCCGGACGGAGAGCAGGGACACGAGCTCGTCGCGATTCCGAACCCGCTCGGGATTCGTTTGGAAACGTGCGTCCGAGACGAGCTCGGTCACACCGACGACCTCGCAGAGAAGCGAGAAGAGTCGGTCGTTACCGCCAGCGATCATCAGCTCGCCGTCGCGCGTCGGGAAGACCTGGTACGGCGCCACCATCGGAAAGACGGTTCCCTGACCTGATGGGACGGTGCCGTCGGCGAGATACCCGACGAGGTGATATCCGATGTATCCGAGCGCCGTCTCGTACAGGGAGGTGTCGACGAGTGTGCCCTCACCGGTCGCCTCGCGTTCGAGCAACGCCGACACGATCCCGAGCGCGGACCACATCCCCGTACCCATGTCGATGAGCGACGAGCCGACCCGAACGCCAGGCCGACCCGGCTCTCCCGTCACGCTGATGAGGCCGCCGGCCGCCTGCATGAGCGCGTCGTAGCCTGGCTCGTGCGCGAGCGGCCCTGTGTGCCCATAGGCTCCGACGGAGCAGTAGACGAGGCGCGAGTTGCGTGCTCGGACCGCCTCGGCCCCGAGGCCCATGCGCTCCGCAAGTCCGGGCCGGAGGCTCTGCAGGAAGACGTCGGCGCCGCCAGCGAGTTGTCGCACGATCTCGCGCCCACGCTCGTCAGCGAGTGATACAGCCAACGAGCGCTTGCCCGCGTTCACCGACAGGAACATCGCGCTCTCGCCGTTCCAGAACGGTGGTCCCCACGCGCGGCCGTCATCGCCGGTGTCCGGGCGCTCGATCTTGACCACCTCCGCCCCGAGCGCGGCGAGGATCTCCGCGCAGTAAGGCCCCGCGATCGAGGTCGTCACGTCGACGACCTTCATGTTCGCGAGCGGGAGGAAGGACATCAGGCCAATCATCACGCTCTGCGAGGATGGGCGCATGCCGAACTGGCTCGACTTCGAGCAGATAGCCGACTGGGTCTCGGGCTCCTCGTGGAGCTACTTCGTGATCTTCACCGTCGCCGTGGTCGACGCGTTCTTCCCGCTCGTGCCCAGCGAGACCGTGCTCGTGATCGGCGGCAGCTTCGCGGCCTCTGGCGACCTCAACCTCCTGCTCGTGATCCTCGCGGGCTCGGCGGGCGCGATCCTGGGGGACAACATCTCCTACGGGATCGGGTCGTGGGTGGGGGAAAGGACCGTCAAGCGGTGGTTCCGCGGCGAGAAGGCGCACAAGCGGTTCGAGTGGGCGGAGCGCACGCTCGACGAGCGCGGCGCCTACATCATCATCGCCGCCCGCTTCATCCCCGGCGGCAGGACGGCAATCACGTTTTCAGCCGGTTACGTGCACTCGCTCACGTGGCGGCGCTTCATCGTCTACGACGTCATTGCAGGTCTGATCTGGGGAACGTACGGCGCCATGCTGGGCTATTTCGGCGGCAAGACGTTCGAGAATCACCCGTTTTACGGCGTGCTGCTTGCGCTCGGAGTCGCGCTCACGCTCGGCCTGGTCGTCGAGGTTGTGCGGCACGCCCGGGCAAGAAGACGCAACTTGTCGGGTTGAGCTCCCATCTGAAAGGATCAGTGGTATGGCAACAGTTCTCGTTCACGTCACCTGCGGGCCGGAGAGTCCGACGAAGGCCGCGCTCGCATTCTTGGTGGCCCGGTCTGCGATCGACGATGGCCACGAGGTCTCGATGTTCCTTGCCGGCGATGGCGTCCAGTTGCTGCGAGACGCCGTGCTCGACTCCCTGACCGGCCTCGGCACCGGGAGTCTCCGCGAGTCGTACGACGCAGTGGTGGCGAGTGGCGCGCGGCTGTACGCGTCGGGGATGTCGAGCAAGGCCCGCGGGGTGGCCGAGTCGGATCTCGAAGGAAAGCCGGTCGAGTTTGCGATGCCGAACAGGCTCGTCGCGCTCGCGCTCGAGAGCGACATCGTCATCACCTACTAGCTCCCCGCGTACCCTGCGCCGTGTGAACCGCCTGACCGGGGCGACCAGCCCGTATCTGTTGCAGCACGCCGAGAACCCGGTCGACTGGTACCAGTGGGGGGACGAGGCGTTCGAACGAGCGCGGCTCGAGGACAAGCCGCTGCTCGTCTCGGTCGGCTACAGCTCGTGTCACTGGTGCCACGTTATGGCGCACGAGTCCTTCGAGAGCGCCGCGACGGCCTCCGTGATGAACGAGCTCTTCGTGAACGTGAAGGTCGATCGCGAGGAGCGACCCGACGTCGACGCAGTGACGATGGAGGCCACGGTCGGGATGACCGGCTCCGGCGGCTGGCCGACCACGGTGTTCATGACACCGGACGGGAAGCCGTTCTACGCCGGAACGTACTTCCCGCCCGAGCCACGTCATGGCATGCCGAGCTTCGAGGATGTCCTTCGCGCCGTCGCACAAACATGGCGCGAGCGGCGCGGCGACATCGATCGCCAGGCGAGCCGCATCGACGATGCGCTCAGGAGCGTCGCGCAGGCTCCACCCTCGACCGAGCCGCTGACCTCGTCGCTCCTCACGGAGGCGACGCGCGGCATCGCCCGCACGTTCGAGCCGGCATTCGGCGGGTTCGGTCGAGCGCCGAAGTTCCCGGCCGCTTCGACGTTGGAGCTCCTTCTCAGGCGAGGCGACGAGGAGTCGCTCGCGATGGTGAAGGCCACCCTCGACGGCATGGCCGCCGGAGGCATGTACGACGTCGTGGCCGGGGGGTTTCATCGCTACTCGGTCGACGATCGCTGGCTCGTGCCCCATTTCGAGAAGATGCTCTACGACAACGCGGTGCTTGCCTCCGTGTATCTGCACGCGTGGTCCGTCACCGGTACGGAGCGCTACCGCGAGGTGGTCGAGCATACGCTCGAGTACGTCCTTCGGGAGCTCGCGCTCCCGGAAGGCGGATTGGCGTCGGCGCAGGACGCCGATACCGAAGGCGTAGAGGGAGCGACGCACACGTGGACCGTCGAAGAGGCGGCGGCTGTGGGATTGCCGACCGAGGTCCTCGAGCCTTTCGAACACGGGCGTTACATCGTTCGCGGCGAGCTCGGGCCTGAGCTCCGAGCGCACGCCCTCGCAGAGCGTGCGAGACGCCCTCAGCCGTTCCGCGATGACAAGGTCATCGCGTCATGGAACGGGCTCGCGCTCGCGGCGCTCGCAGAGGCGGCCTACCGACTGGAACGCAAGGACTGGCTCGACGCTGCGCGCAGCGTGGGGGAGTTCCTGCTCGGCCCGCTCTCGGGCGAGAGTGGTGGGCTTCTGCGCTCATATCGGGATGGTCGCACGAGCGGTGCGGCCTACCTCGACGACTATGCGAACGTCGCGTACGGCTTGCTGGAACTGCACGTCGCGACCAGCGAGTTGCGCTGGCTGCTCGAAGCCCGCCGGCTGGCGCTGCTCGCGATCGAGCTCTTCGAGGACGCCGAGCGCGGTGGCTTCTTCCTCTCCGCGGCGGATGGCGATGCGCGTGTTCCGCGGACGAAGGAGCTCCAGGACACACCCGTTCCCTCGGGGAACTCCATGCTCGCGCTGGTGCTGCTGCGGCTCTCCCGCATCTGGGGTGACGACGCGCTCGAACAACGCGCCGTGTCGGTCTTCCGCCTCGTTGGACCTGCACTCGAACGCGCGCCGGGCGCGTTCGCCTGGGCGCTGTGCGGCCTCGACCTCTGGTTCAGCCCACCGCGAGAGATCGCGATCGTCGGCTCAGTAGACTCGCCGGTCGCCCGCGCGGCGCTGGCTCCATTTCAACCTAACACCGTGGTCGCGCTCGGCCCGTCCGACGACGTTCCGCTCCTGGCCGGCAAGGGACTCGTTGGCGGCAAGCCGGCCGTCTACATCTGCGAGCGGTTCGCATGTCAGGCTCCTGTGACCGAATCAGAGGAGATCGTGGTCTGAGATGCGCGTCTGTCTCATGATCGAAGGGCAGGAGGGCGTCACCTGGGAGGACTGGGTGCGTCTGGCCCACCTCACGGAGGACGGCGGGCTCGAAGGCCTCTTCCGCTCCGACCACTACACGGCGATCATCCGCCCTGACGCCGACGCACTCGACGCCTGGGCGACGCTTGCCGGGCTCGCGGCGGTCACCGAGCGAATCCGCCTCGGCACGCTCGTCTCGCCCGCGACCTTCCGGCATCCGAGCGTGCTCGCTCGCATGGCCGTCACGGTCGACCACATCTCCAGGGGTCGCCTCGACGTCGGGATGGGGTCGGGCTGGTACGAGCGCGAGCACGAGGCTCACGGCTTCCCGTTCCTCGACGGTAAGCAGCGGTTCCAGCTCTTCGCCGAGCAGGTGGAGATCGTCGTCCGCTCGTGGACCGAAGACCGGTTCGACCACCGAGGTCCAGCGTACGAGCTGCAGAACCAGCAGGCGTTGCCCCGCCCGGTTCAGCACCCGCATCCGCCGCTCGTCCTGGGGGGAGGCGTCAAGCCGCGCTTCGCGGCGCTTGCCGCCCGCTACGCGACCGAGGTCAACACGCTCGGTGCTTCGAACGACGAACTGCGGGAGCGCAAGCGCAGGCTCGATCGAGCCTGCGCGGACCATGGGCGTGATCCCGCCACGCTCGGGTTCTCCGTGATGACCTCGTGCTTTCTCGGCGACACACATGCTGACGCGGTCGAGCGCGTCGCTCGGTTCCTCTCGGCGCGCGGGGACGAGACGGAGGCCGAGGCGATGCTCGCTGCGAGGCGCGACCGATGGCTGGCGGGGGGCGTCGAGGAGGTCGCCGAGCGCATCGAGGAGCTGCGGGAGCTCGGCGTGACGCGGCTGTTCCTCCAGCACCTGAACCACTGGGACGACGAGATGGTGTCCCTGATCGGCGGGCGACTGCTGCCCGCGCTCAGGTAGCTTCCAGCCCATGACAACGACAGAGCTGACGGGCGCGGAAGAGGTCGCGTGGGACCTCTCCCACCTGTACGAGAACGGCGACGATCCACGTCTCGAAGAGGACGTGCAGGAGGCCGAGGCCGCGGCCGCGGCATTTCGTGAGCGGTACTACGGCAGGGTCGCCGAACTGAGCGCGACCGAGCTCGTCGAGGCGATCGACGAGCGTGAGCGGATCGAGTCGATCTTCACCCGCGCGATCTACTACGCGCACCTCTGGTTCTCGACGGACATGGCCGATTCTCCGCGCGGAGCCCTGCTCGCACGGCTGACCGAGAAGGGTGCCGGGCTCGACACGCAGCTCCTCTTCTTCGGCCTCGAGATCGCGGATCTCGACGACGCTGCCGCAGACGTCCTCCTGACAGACGCGGCGCTCGAGCGCTGGCACTACTGGCTGCGCTCGGTCCGGAAGTTCCGCCCGTACATCCTCACCGAGCCCGAGGAGAAGATCATGACCGAGAAGTCGGTCTCCGGCACGAGCGCCTGGGACCGCCTGTTCGACGAGCTTCTCGGAGCGGTGCGTGTCGATCTCGATGGCACGGAAGTCGGCTTCGAGCAAGCGATGGCGAAGCTCTACTCGGGCGATCGTGACGAGCGACGCCGAGCGTGCGAGTCCGTCACCGCAGCTCTCGAGCCCGGGCTCCGCACCCGAACGTTCATCTTCAACACGATCGTTCTCGACAAGTCGATCGACGATCGGCTCCGGGGCTACGAGACGTGGCTCTCAGCGCGTAACCTGCGCAACGACACCACGGACGAGGCCGTCCAGGCACTGATCGACGCGACCGTCGCCCGCTACGACGTCGTCCAACGCTACTACCGACTGAAGGCCCGATTGATCGGTCTCGACCGGCTGGCGTTCTACGACCGCATGGCGCCGATCGGTGAAGACCCGACCAAGGCCTCCTGGGGCGAGGCTCGGGAGATCGTCGTGGACGCGTACCGCGATTTCTCGGGCGAAGTGGGCGACATAGCCGAGCGCTTCTTCCGTGAGAGCTGGATCGACGCGCCCGTGCGCGAGAACAAGCGCTCCGGTGCGTTCTGCGCGACGAATGTTCCCGGCGTGCACCCGTACGTGTTCATGAACTTCACGGGAGACCGGCGCTCGATCCTCACTCTTGCTCACGAACTCGGACACGGGCTCCATGGGTATCTCGCTCAACCTCTCGGCCTCTTCAACGCCTCCACACCGCTGACCACGGCCGAGACGGCGTCGGTCTTCGGCGAGGCGCTCACCTTCAAGCGGCTACTCGCGCTCGAGGAGGATCCAGGCCGTAGGCTCAACCTGCTCGCCGGGCGCATCGAGGACTCGATCGCGACCGTCTTTCGGCAGATCGCCATGAACCGCTTCGAGCACGCCGTCCACACTGTGCGACGCGAGGAGGGCGAGCTCTCGGTCGAGAAGCTCGAGGAGCTCTGGCTCGAATCCCAGACGACGCTCTTCGGCGACTCGGTCGACGTCGACGGTTACGGCACGTGGTGGAGCTATGTCTCGCACTTCATGGGCTCGCCCGGGTACGTCTACGCGTACGCGTACGGCTTCCTCTTCGCCCTCTCCATCTTCCGGAAGTACGAGCTCGAGGGCGACGCGATGGTGGAGCCGTATCTCGACGTTCTCCGAGCGGGAGGGTCGAAGCCGCCGGAGGAGCTCGCCGAGATCGTGGGACTCGACCTCACCGATCCGCGCATCTGGGAGAGCGGCATCGACGCGCTCGCAGCCGAGTTGGACGAGGCCGAGGCGCTCGCGGCCGACATCGGGCTCGGCTAAGAAAGAACAACGAGCGTGTGAAGATGTGGCGCGCCTAACGCGGCAGCGCTACGCTCGAGGTCGACAGGCAGGTTTGAGAGGGACAAAGGAGGAGTCGGTGCGGAAGATCATTGCGTCTGCTGTTGTCTTGGTTGCGGCACTCGCGCTCTCGGTACCTGGGGCCATCGGCGGGCCAGGGGCGACACCGGGCGTAACGGCCAAGACGATTACGATCGGCGGGACGTTCCCGCTCACCGGGCCGGCGGCGGCATATGCCCCGATTGCGCTCGGCATGAAGGCGTACTTCAGCTACATCAACGCCCGCCGGGCGACTAAGTCCCAGGACTTCGCCAGGCGGCGCGGCGTCTTGGGTCGCCAGATCATCTGGAAGTTCTACGACGATGGCTACAACCCCGCCAACACGGTCCAGCTGACTCGCCGTCTCGTCGAGCAGGACAAGGTCTTCGCGACGGTCGGCCAGCTAGGTACCGAGCACAACCTGGCCGTGCGCTCCTATCTCAACCAGCAGAAGGTCCCGCAGACGCTCGTCTCGACGGGCGCGTCCTACTGGGGGCTCCAGTACAAGGAGTACCCGTGGACAATCGGCTGGCAGCCTGACTACATCGCCGAGGGCCGCATCTACGGCCTGCACATGAAGGCGAACTTCAACGGGAAGAAGATCGGGGTCCTGTACCAGAACGACGACTACGGCAAGGACTACCTGTACGGCGTTCGCGCCGCGCTCGGAAAGACGTACGCGGACGCAAATATCGTGTCCGAGGAACCGTTCGAGGTGACGGCCACGAGCCTCGCGTCGCAGATGACGAGGATCAAGGCCTCGGGGGCCACGATCTTCGTCCTCCTGGCTACACCAACGCCCACGATTCGCGCGTATGCGACCGGGAAGGCGCTTGGCTTCAACCCCGAGCAGATCTACTTGAACTCGGTGGGCGCGACTGCCGCATTCCTGAACATCGCGGTCGGAGCTGCCGGTGCCGCGTACGTGAACGGGTCGCTCTCGGTGGCGTACCTGAAGGACCCGGCCAGCCCGACGTGGGACAACGACGCGGCCATGAAGCAGTACCGCACGATCATGGCCAAGTACGCGCCGAGTGCCAAGGCCAGCGACGGGCTGTACCTGTACGGAGTCGCGAAGGCGGAGACGTTCGTCCAGGCGCTCTACAAGGCCGGCAAGAACCCGACGCGCGCGAGTTTCATGGCCGCGCTTCTCAGCATGGACTCGGTGAACAAGTTCGCGCTGCCGGGTGTCAAGCAGAAGACGTCGAAGTCCGACCACTGGGTCATCAGCCAGATGCAGCTCGAGCGGTACACGCATCCGGACTGGAAGCTCGTGGGCAAGCTCATCGAGGGACGCCCGCGCTAGCCGCGGATCGTCTTGTTTGACCTGTAAGGGCCGGGACTCTCCCGGCCCTTACTCGTTCTCGGCTCGGAGCCGGTACTGCTCCCAGTAGCGCTCCATGGTGGTCTGGCGATGCGAGAGGTGTAGGAGGTCGTACGCGGCGACGTTGACGGCGCGCACGATCCACTCGCCGTCGTCGCCAAGGTCGAGCACGTTCACACAGGCGGGCGCCTGCTCGAAGTGGCCGAGGAACATCCGCTCGGCAGTGAGCGCGTACGAGAGGATCGCGCGGTTCACGCCGCCATGCAGAACCGCCAAGGAGGTGTGCCAGTCGTCGTCGGCGACGAGGCGGTCAAGAGCGGGGAGGACGCGATCGAACAACTCGCCGATCGATTCCCCGCGCAAGAACCGCGTCTCGTTGGGGATCACGCCCCGGAAGGCATGGACGAACTCGTGCTGGAGCGCGTCGGTTGGTATCTCCGACAGACGCCCGCCGCGGATCTCGGTGAGGTCGGGCCAGGTCTCGGCCTCTCGGCGAGGCGCGACGATCGCCGCGGTCTCGAGCGTTCGAGGAAGCCCGCTCGTCAGAACGCGATCGAGCTCGATGCCCTGGAGCGCCTTCGCTGCCGCCTCCGCCTGGGCAACGCCCTCGTTGTTCAAGGACACGCCGACAGGGTCGACGGGATTCCCGTCCGTGTCGAAGTACGAGACTTCGGCGTGCCGCATCAGGTAGAGCCTTCGACGCATGAGCGGCATAGGATCGCACGATGCCGTCGGCCGACATCGTCGAGACCGCGGCTGACGCCGAGGGCCTCGCGCAGCCGCCCTTGCTCGTGCTCGACCGCGTGCGTGGGTTCCTCGACGGGCACGGCTTGGGCTCGGGCTCGTTGCGGGCGCTGCGCATCGGCGAAGGCGGAGGCTCGAACTTCACGTTCCTCCTCGAGCGTGACGAAGGCTGCTTCGTCCTCCGGCGTCCTCCGCGTCCTCCGCTACCGCCTTCCGCCCACGACGTCGTGCGCGAGGCCAGACTCCAGCTCGCCCTCGGGAAAGCCGGATTTTCGCGCCTGCCGACGATCGTCGCGGTCGGTGAGGACGAGAGCGTCCTCGGCGTCCCGTTCTACGTCATGACATATCTCGACGGCCACGTTCCGACGAACATTTCACCGCCTGGGCTCGAAAGCGAGCAATCGCGCCGCGAGCTCGCGGACGACTTGGTCGACGTCCTCGTCGAGATCCACGCTGCAGACGTCTCGACACCCGAACTCGCGGCGTTTGCGCGGCCGGGGAACTACAACGAGCGCCAGGTTCGGCGTTTTGTGCAGCTGTGGGAGATCAACAAGACGCGCGACCTTCCGCTCGTGGAGGAAGTCGGCGATCGGCTCGCGCGCGATGTCCCCGAGCCGCTCGCGTCCGCCGTCGTGCATGGCGATTTTCGTCTCGGCAACACGATGGTCGCGCACGACGACCCGTCGCGGATCCTGGCTGTGCTCGACTGGGAGATGGGGGCGATCGGCGATCCGCGAGCCGACGTCGGCTACCTGCTTGCGACGTACAGCGAGCCAGGTGGGCCCGCGAACCCGCTCGGCACGTCGCCGGTGACTGCTCTACCCGGATTCCCTTCCAGGTCGCAGCTCATCGAGCGCTATATCGAGCGCAGTGGTCGCGACGTCGAGCCGCTGCCCTGGTTCGAAGCGCTCGCCCTCTGGAAGGCCGCGGTCTTCTGTGAAGCGATCTACGGCCGCTTCGTGCGCGGTGAGCTCGGAGTCGAGGACACGCGTGCCGCGCGCTTCGAGCAAGGCGTGCCCTACCTTGCCGAGGCCGCGGCGGAAGCGCTCTCCCACACCTGAGCGGCGAGCTAGAGCTCAGAGGACGATCTCGGCGAGCGCGCGCAGCGCCTCGGGCTGTTGCGTCGCGACGAGTAGCGAGGTGGCGCCCGAGTCGCGCCATGCCTCCACGCGCTCGGCGAGCCGCTCCTTCGGCCCGACGAGGGCGACCTCGTCGACGAAGGAGTCCGGGATCGCTGCTGCGGCGTCACGCTTGTTCCCGTCCAGGTAGAGGTCCTGGATCTGCTTCGCCTCCGCCTCGTAGCCGTAGCGGCTGAAGAGGTCGTTGTAGAAGTTCTTGCCGCGCGCGCCCATGCCGCCGATGTAGAGCGCGTAGTACGGCTTGAGGAAGTCGCGGCCGGCGTCGACGTCGTCGATCAGGATCGTCGGCACGGAGGGAGCGATGTCGAAGTCCGCCGGTGCGCTCGCCATCGCCGGCCCGAAGACATCTCGTGCCTTCTCGGGTGACCAGAACAGCGGAAGCCAGCCGTCCGCGATCTCGCATGCCTGCGCAACCGCCTTCGGCCCCATCGCCGCGAGGTAGATCGGGATGTCCGGGCGCAGAGGACGCGCCATGATCTTGAGCGGCTTGCCGAGCCCTGTTCCGTCGCTGTACGGGATGTCGTAGTGCTCGCCGTGGTGCTCCACGAGCTCACGCCGGACCGCGGCGCGCACGATCTCGACGTACTCGCGCGTCTTCATGAGCGGCTTACCCCACGGCTCGCCGTGCCAGCCCTCGACCACCTGCGGCCCCGAGGTTCCGAGCCCGAGGAGGAACCTTCCCTCCGAAAGGAGGTCGAGCGTCACTGCCGTCATCGCCGTATTCGTCGGCGTGCGCCCAGGGATCTGCATGATCCCCGACCCGAGCTTGATCTTCTCGGTGGTTGCGCCGAGCCAGGACAGGACGGTGACGCAGTCCGTTCCCCAGGCCTCCGCGGCCCACGCAGAGTCGTAGCCGAGGCGCTCCGCCTCCTGCGCGAGTGCGATCGGCTCGAGTGGGCTCGTC
>Ga0224510_10000782_pt1 | contig 22748 bp, 24 predicted proteins | sample SF_May12_sed_USG_FD_170161 | JGI IMG/M metagenome (GOLD analysis project Ga0224510, IMG submission 170161) | Sediment microbial communities from San Francisco Bay, California, United States - SF_May12_sed_USGS_4_1 | ecosystem: Environmental > Aquatic > Marine > Sediment | place: USA: California... | reverse complement strand
CCCTACCTATCTTGCCGCCGCCACTCAACAAACAAAGAAACGGTTATACCTCCTTTCCCCGGCAGAAGCCGAGATCAAGGTCGTTGATATCCCGGCCAACAACCTAGTAGACACCTTCCCGGTGCCGATGACCAACAAACCGTCATTCATGGTCTTGAGTGATGATGCGCGCTGGGCATATATCCTTGACGCGCAGGACGACTATCTCCTCCGTATTGATCTGGATTCCGGCAACCTGGCCAACCGGGTGCATCTGGGCTATGAACCGGCATGCCTTACCTATATCGGCGGCCAAAATCTCCTGGCCGTGGGCGCCACGTTATCGCAGACCGTCTCCCTGTTGGATGCCAACACCCTTGCCCAGGTCGGGCAAATCCCGACCAACGGCCCCCCCGAAGGCCTGCTGGCCTGGGAAAATCTCCTCTATATCGGTGAAGGCCGCGCCAATACGGTGATGATTTATGATCTAAATCATCGGTCACCGCGCTCCCGCATCAATGTCGGATTCTTTCCCTACCGACTGTTTCAGAATGACCGCCACATCTATGTCGGCAACCGTAACAGCAACTCGATCTCCATCCTCCAGCCCGGCCAGTTCGGCAATGCGCGCGAGATCGATCTGGGTGGCCGCCCCCTAGAGATGACCGTTGACCAGCACAGCAGATGGCTCTATGTCGGCAATCAGAAAATCGGCGGCCTTTCCGTCATCGATGCCACCACCAACCGCGTGAGCGGCGAGATTCTCTTCGGCGCCGTTCCCAAGGGTTTGGCGGTCCTCCAGTAGGAACCGCTGGACAACCGATCCCGTTATCAACCATATACCACTGCACCAGGAGAAGATTGCCATGCCCTACGTCAATATCCGCGTCGCCGGCACCCTCGACAAACAACAAAAGGAACAGATCTGCAATGGGGTCACCGAGGTCATCGCCAGGGTCGCCAACAAACCCAAGGACTCCATCCTCATCTTCATCGATGAGGTTCCGCACGAAAATATCAGTTCCGGCGGCACACTGCTCAAAAAACCGGCCTGATCCCGCGCCGGATTTACGCCTTAACCCGGAACATCGCCATGCCCGCCAAAGAAACGGCTCAAGAGCGGCTCCGCTTCCTGCGGGAAGCACTCAACTTCCATGCCCACCGGTATTACGTCTTGGACGCCCCACTGATCTCCGACGGCGAATACGACCAGCTCTTTCATGAATTGCTGGCCATTGAGGGGCAATATCCGGATCTGATCAGCGCGGATTCGCCCAGTCTGAGGGTGGGCGGCGCGCCATTGCCCCAATTCGAGGCCGTCGAGCATCGCTTTCCCATGCTCAGCCTCGAAAACGCATTCAACGACGACCAACTCCGTGATTTCGAGGAACGGCTGCAACGCTTTCTCAAGAGCGAGGCGACTTTCGCCTATATGGCCGAACCGAAGCTCGACGGGCTGGCCGTCGAGATCATCTATGAACGCGGGGTGATGACCATTGGCTCAACCCGGGGCGACGGCCGCTTCGGCGAGCAGATAACCGCGAACCTGCGGACCATCCCCGCCATTCCCCTGAAACTCCGTCAACCGGCCGGACGGCCTCTCCCGGAATTGATCGAGGTGCGCGGCGAAGTCTATCTCCCCATCCAGAGCTTTCGAGAGCTGAACGACAGTCGCCAGCGTGACGGCGAACCGCTCTTTGCCAATCCGCGCAATGCCGCCGCAGGCTCCCTGCGCCAGCTGGATTCCAGAATCACCGCGCAACGGCCGCTTGACTTCTTTGCCTACGGGGTCGGCGAACCGGCCACGCTCCCCTGCGCAAGCCAGAGCGAGCTCTTGCGCTACCTCGCCGATCTGGGCTTCAAGACCAACCCGCTGACACGAACATGCCCCGATATAAACGCGGCCATCGCCCATTTCCATGCCCTGGCGACAGAACGCGACCGCCTGCCCTATGAAATCGACGGCATGGTGATCAAGGTCGACGATCTGGCCCTGCAACAGCGGCTCGGCAACAAGGCACGGAGCCCGCGCTGGGCCATCGCCGCCAAATTTCCAGCCAGCCAGACCACCACCCGGCTCAACGATGTTGTCTTCAGCATCGGCCGAACCGGCGCGGTCACGCCGGTAGCCGTGCTCGAACCGGTCAACGTCGGCGGGGTGATGGTGAGCCGGGCCACCCTCCACAACGAGGACGAGATCATCCGCAAGGATCTGCGCATCGGGGATCTGGTGCTGATCCAGAGGGCGGGCGACGTGATTCCGGAGGTGGTGAAACCGATCCCGGAAAGCCGCCAGGGGAATGAAAAACCGATCCGCATGCCGGACACCTGCCCCGAATGCCGGCACCCGTTGAGCCGTGTCAGCGGAGAGGCTGTCACCCGCTGCCTCAATCTCCACTGCCCAGCGCAGCGCATCCGGGCACTGATCCATTTCACCGGCAAGGCCGGGCTCGACATCGAAGGACTGGGGGGCAAGGCGGTTGAACAGTTGCTGGCGGTGGGGCTGGTCAAGGATATCCCCGACCTGTATCGGCTCACCGTCGATGCCCTCGCCGCCCTAGAGGGGTGGGGTGAGAAATCCGCCGAGAACGCCATCGCCGCCATTGCCGGCAGCAAGGATGCATCGCTGGCCCGGTTCATCGCGGCTCTCGGTATCCGCCATGTGGGCGAGGTCTCGGCTGAGCTGTTGAGCAAAAGCTTTCCCACCCTCGATGCCCTGATGGTGGCGACACGACCTGTTCAGCAGACCGATTCCGAACCCGGTTCAGCCGATCCGCTTCGCGAGGTTGAGGGCATCGGCGAACAGGCGGCGGCGAGCCTTCGCGAATATTTCAACGATCCGGCGGTGCGGGACATGCTCGCACAACTGGCCGATCTCGGGCTGAATCCCCGGAGTCAGGAACCGGCCGGCGGCGAACAGCCATTGCGGGAGATGGTCATCCTTTTCACCGGCTCCCTCTCCTCGTTGTCCCGTAACGAAGCCAAGGCCCGGGTCAAGGCCATGGGCGGGCAGGTCGCTTCCGCGATGAGTCAAAAGGTTACCCATCTGGTCTGCGGCGACAAGGCGGGCAGCAAGCTCAAAAAGGCGCAGGAACTCGGCATCACCATTCTCGATGAAAACCAGTTTGCCGCCCTCATTGGCGGCCGCTAGGGCAAAGGGAGGCAAACGATGCCGAACAGGCGTGTCCACATCGTGGTCCACGGATGGGTGCAGGGGGTCTATTTTCGTGCCCACACCGCAGACGAAGCCAAACGGCTCGGTGTAACCGGCTGGGTTCGCAACCGGCCGGACGGCACCGTCGAGGCAATGGTTGAAGGTGGGTTGGAAAAGGTTGCGGCAATGATCCGCTGGCTCCACATAGGTTCACCAGGGGCAACCGTCACCCACGTGCAGACGACTGAAGAAAAACCCGTCGGCGAAGAGGGAGAATTTACCATTCGCTACTGATGGTTACCACGTGTAAGCACGGTCGGCAGCCGGCCATACGCCCGTCACGCACGTTGAAGTGCGTTGACTTTTCCCTTCTCCTGCCGTAAAGTACCGATTTTTTCGTATTGACCAGCCAACAAGGAGCAGAGTAGAAAATAATGGAAGTAGCACGAGCACGCATGGCATGCGACCCCAAAACCCCACGGAAGAACTGCATGCGCATTACCTGCCCGGGATGCGGCAACGATAGCGACTTTATCGAGGTTGCCGATAATGTTATCCTCACCACGCGATACGTGCAAAACGAGGACGGCAGCTTCAGTCAGGATGGCGACGAATCGCAGATTCTGGGCGAGATCAAGTTTTATTGCGCCGAATGCAACGCCGACCTTACCTCCGCCCACAACCGCTTTCTGGAAATGCTTTTCTAAGCGACGGCAGCTGCGCCCGGCTGCCGGCAACCAGACCTTCTCTCCCGGGGATTTGTCTTGACCAACCACCGGCTGATCACCGATAATCGCAGCTTACGCGCCAACTACGACAACCTGGACGCCGGCGACTGCATCGTCGGACGCATCCGCCTCAAAAACGGCGAGGAAGCCATCCTGCTCGATCTTGTCGAGCGCGGCGTACGCATCTTTCCCGCCGCCCTTGCCCAACTTTCTTCCCGCTCAAAATGTCTGCAGACCCGCCTTTTTGCCCAGGAAATGCTGCCACACACCACGGTCATCCACGATCTGCACGATATGCAGGAAGCCATCACCTGTTATCAGCGTAACGGCATCGACAAGGTGATCACCAAGCACGACCGCCGCAACGCCGGCATGGGTATCCTTCTCTGGAACGCAACCGAAGAGGTCTTTGCGCAAGCCTCTTTCGGAAACATGCGCTTCCCCTTCGTGCTGCAGCCGTATGTGCAAGACGGCCGGGATATCAGGGTCATCGTCCTCGGCGATTACTGCGAAGCTTACTGGCGGCACAACCCGCACAACTTCCGCAACAACCTGCATTTCGGCGGCGAAGGCCGCCCCTGCAAGCTCACCGACGGTCAATGGCAACTCTGCCAGCGGGTGATGCGCAGGGGGAAATACCCCTATGCCCATCTCGACTTGCTGGTCACTCCTGATGAGACAACGTGGCTCACCGAGATCAACCTGCGGGGCGGCATCCGAGGCGCGCAAATCACCCCCGCCGCCTACCGCGAAAAGCTGACCGCAATCCACCACGGGGCCATCACCGCCTTCAACCTCCCCGCGTCACCGGCCGCCGGCTGACAAGACGCGCCGTTACAAACTGACGCGCCATTCACCCACAGAGCAAACAGCAAAAAAAAAGAGACAGTGGACTTGATGTCCACTGTCTCTTTAAAGATCGCTTGCGCAACCGGTTAGTCAGTGTGAATCACACACAACCGGTCGGTTTGGGCAGACCAGCCATCTTACAAGCGCCCTTGCCGGGTCCGGAGGGGAACAGCTCGTAGATGCGCTTCAGGGGGAAGCCGGTGGTCTTGGAGAGGATACGTACCATGGGGGCAATGCCGTTCTTCTTGTAGTACTCTTGCAGGATGTTTACGACTTTCCAGTGCTCGTCGGTCATGTCGTCAATACCTTCCTGGCTCTTGACAAACTCAACCCACTTCTCGTTCCATTCTTCCATACCACGGGTAAGGAAGCCGTCCTCGTCAACCTCAAAGCTGGATCCGCCGTATTCGATTGTAGGCATTTCAATCCTCCTTAAAAAAGTGTTTATCTATATAAATGGTTCCGGTCTAACTATGAAAGATGCCATTGTTTACTATAGGCTTTTAGCTTTGTCAAGAGATTGCGAAATCGTTTTTTCCCGCGCCACCACAAACTTTCCACAATGGCAACAAGTTACACCCTGATTTTTTTTACACCAATCCTGAATGACTGTTCAACGACGGCACAGAACCGTATCCCGAAGCCAGTTGACATCGTCCCGCTCCGGATAATCGACGACAAAATGCAGGCCGCGAGACTCCCTGCGGATCTGGGCGCTCTGGGTGATGAGATCGGCAACCCGGGCGATATTGCGCAACTCCACCAGATCTGGGGTGAGAAGATAATCCCGGTAGTGCTGATTCACCTCGGCGAGTATGGGCGCGAGCCGCTCCCGCACTAGCTGCAACCGCTTTTCGCTGCGGACGATGCCGACATAGTTCCACATCAAACGGCGGATCTGGTCCCAGTTGTGGCTGATCAGCACACACTCCTCTAGCCGCGCTGCCGGGCCAGGCTCCCAATCGGCGAGATCGGGTCCGTCTTGGCGGGCCAGCACCGGCCAGTCCTTCTCGCACTGAACAAAGGCCTGGTGCGCATACACCACCCCCTCCAGCAAAGAATTGCTGGCCAGCCGGTTGCCGCCATGCAGGCCGGTGCAGGCGGTCTCGCCCAGGGCATAGAGGTTGCGGATCGTACTGCGCCCCATCCGGTCGGTGAGCACCCCGCCGCACATATAGTGCGCGGCGGGCACCACCGGGATCGGCTCACGGGTGATATCGATGCCCAGCGAGAGGCAGGTCTGATAGATGGTTGGAAACCGCCTCTGGATGAAGGCGGCCGGCTGAAAACTGATATCGAGATAGACGCAGTCGTCACCGGAACTCTTCATCTCGGTGTCGATGGCGCGGGCCACGGTGTCACGGGTGGCCAGATCGCCGCGCGGATCATACTTGCCCATGAAGGCTTGGCCGCGCTCGTCGATGAGCCTGGCCCCCTCGCCGCGCACCGCCTCGGAGATGAGGAAATTCTTTACCCGGGGATGAAAGAGGCAGGTGGGATGGAACTGCACGAATTCGAGGTTCGCCACCTTGGCCCCGGCCCGGTAGGCCATGGCGATGCCGTCGCCGGTGGCGATGTCCGGATTGGTGGTATAGAGGTAGACCTTGCCGGCGCCGCCGCTGCACAGCATGGTGACCTTGGCACGAAAGGTTGAGACAACGTTGCCGGGCCCCAGCACATAGGCGCCGAGACACTGGTCCGTGCCGTCAGCAGCGAGCGGGAGTCCTGCCCGGGAGCCGATAAGCAGATCGACGGCGAGATGGTTTTCCAGGACCTCGATATTGTTGTTGGCCGCCACCGCCCGCAACAGGCCGTGCTCGATCTCATGGCCGGTGAGGTCGCAGGCGTGAGCGATGCGGCGGGCCGAATGGCCCCCTTCCCGGCCGAGATCAAGGTGAGAGGGGTCCTGCTCGTCGCTCATGAAGTGGATGCCCAGGTCCATCAACTCCCGCACCCGGGCCGGACCGTTCTCCACCACCATCCGCACCACGTCTTCGTGACAGAGCCCGGCCCCGCACCGCAAGGTGTCCTGCACATGCAGATCAAAGGAATCGTCCGCGGAGAGCACGGCGGCGATGCCGCCCTGGGCGAGATTGGTGGCGGTATCCACCCGCGCCTTCTTGGTGACCAAGGTCACCTTGCCCAGCCGCGAAGCCTTCAAGGCAAACGAGAGGCCCGAAATGCCACTGCCGATAACCAAAAAATCCGTCTGTTTCTGCATCCTTTTCCCGCCCCGGAGAAGGCCGGTCCGCACCGTCGGCTCGCATGCCGCCTTGACAGAACCGCGCATCTTCCAGTAAACATCACATTTTCAGGTCAACTGAACAACATTCACCCGGATCAACAATCGTGCTGAAAGTCGTTATCTTTGATTGCGATGGGGTCATGTTTGACTCCCTTGCCGCCAACAAGGCATACTACAACCACATCCTCGCCCATTTCGGCCATCCGCCCATGGACAAGGATGAACTGGCCTATGTGCATATCCATCATGTCATGGATTCCATCCGCCACATCTTCAGAAACCACCCGGAAGACCTGACGAAGGCGGAGCAGTACCGGCAAACCGTCGACTACACGCCGTTTTTGGCCCACATGACCATCGAGCCTGACCTGCGGGAGTTTCTCGATTACCTCAGCCCCCGCTGTCAAATCGCGATCAGCACCAACCGCACCAACACCATGCTGCCGATCCTGAAGCTCTTTGACCTGGAGCGCTACTTCACCAAGGTGATGACCGCCGGCAACCTGAAGAACCCCAAGCCGCACCCCGAGGCGCTGGAGATCATCCTCGACCACTGCCGCTGCACCGTGGACGAGGCGATCTACATCGGCGACTCCATGGTGGACAGGGAGCACTCGGCCAACATCGGCATGCGGCTCATCGCCTTCAAGAATCCGGAGCTGCCAGCCGAATACCATGTCAACAGCTTCATGGAAATCACCAAACTGCCGCCCATGAACGAACAATAGGGAGAAAAGCCTTGCCAGCCTTCAACGTCACCCATCTCATGCTGGCCTACGGCCCGGATTTCGATGGCTGCCGCCGCCAGGTCGAACGCTTCTTTGCCCGGACCATCCTGGTTAAATACGATTCGGTGACGGTAATCGCCGAAAAATCCTGCAGCGCCACCGACCGCGAATTCTGGAGCAAACTTGCGACCGGGATTGACGAAAACCGCAACCTGGCCGCCGGACTCCTGGCGGAACTGAAAGAGGCGGGGATCACCGAACTGGACAGCCTCACTACCCTTCCCCAGGGCTACGCCAGCAAAACCCTGCACACCATAGCGCATCTGCTGGACGGCTTCTTCGGGGTGGACAGCCGCTTTTATAACCTGAACGACGATTCACACTGGCTCAACGAATCGCAGCAAGCCCTCGTCAAACAAAAGCCGGAGCAATTCTGGCTGCTCCACGTGGAAGCGTCATCGCAAACCGGTGCCGCCGATCAGGTCGCCACCCTCCGCACCATCCCCACCGCCGCCGACTAGATCGACTCAATGGTGATGGTGGTGTCCATGGTGGTGATGATGGTCGTGGCCGCCGTCGCTGGGGCCGCCCACCTTGGCAAGGGCCTTGGAAAGGGCGTCACTTGCGCCATCGAGGCCAGCCACCGCCTTTTCGATCAAGGCGGCGACCTCATCAAGGCCGTCCGCGCGAGCCGCTGCCGCCCATTTGACAAATTCCGCCTTATGGCTGTGATTGTGTTCGACCCAGTGGGGCAATAACACCCGCAGTTTGTCCACCGTACCCTTGTCACTCATTGTCGTTACCCCTTCTCCGCTACCAAGATTACCTTTCCCGCCATGAAATCGATCCGCGCAAGCCGCACCGAGGTGATCTCCCTGGGCTCCTCAAACAGGGCCGCGATCCGCACCCCGTCCGCCAGCATCTCGAGGCTGGTGATGTTTTCCATGAGCTTTTCCTGCTCGCCGTCACGGTCGAGCACCACGCTTGTCTGGCACATGTCCTCTCCTGCCGCCAAAGTTGAACGCAAATCTCTCTTCTTTCCCTTTACCGGAAACCATTTATAATACATTCCAGATCAGGATGCCCACCATTTTAACCGCCCCATCTCACCGCCGGAGCCTGCTTATGCTTGTATCCCTGCCGGAAATCACCGCCCTCCTGCAAGGCGTTCAAACCATCGCCGTGGTCGGTCTTTCCCCCAAGGAAAACCGTCCCAGCAACGATGTGGCCCGCTACCTGATCGCCGCAGGCTTTACGGTCATCCCGGTCAATCCGGGGCAAACCGAAATCCTCGGCGCAAAATGTTACCCCAGCCTTACCGAAATTCCGGTCCCTGTCGATCTGGTCAACATCTTCCGCCGCTCCGAGGATGTCGGCCCGGTGGTCGACGAGGCCATCGCCATCCACGCCAAGGCGGTCTGGATGCAGCAGGGGATTGCCAACGAAACGGCTGCGGCCAAGGCAAAAGCGGCCGGCCTCAAGGTAATCATGGACCGCTGCATCAAGGTTGATCATGCTAATCTATTCAACTAATTACCCAATTACACCCAAACAAAAAAAGAACCCTGCGATCCCGCTTCCACCTGCCGCTAACCCTACCTTGCCCCAACCACCTCTTTCACAAAACCGCCCACATACCGCACCAGTTCACGCCGCCCCTCTGCCAGCAAAGTCGGGCGCCTAAATGGGGTCAGGTCTTGCAAAGCAAGATAACCAGACACCGACTTTGACCGCTCTGCGTTCCGCTTGCCCAGGCGGTTCTCACGGATCGGCAGTTCCCAGCAGGTCCCAAAGCCCAGCAATCCACCCCGTCCCCCTCACGGACGCCGCATTGCTTGACTTTTGCCGCTGTTTGGAATAAACAGCAGGGTTTCTATTATATAGTGATGTTGTTCAGTAATTACCGTAGTTGGAGGTTTTACGTTGAGTATCCGGGCCCTGAAAGGCTTTAAAGACATTCTTCCCGACGAGGTTGGTATCTGGCAGCGGATCGAGGCCACGGCCCGCGATGTCTTCCATCGCTTCGGCTTTGCCGAGATCAAGGTGCCGATCCTTGAAAAAACCGAGCTGTTCGCCCGCTCCATCGGCGAGGCCACCGACATCGTTGAAAAGGAGATGTACACCTTCACTGACCGCAACGGCGAGTCGGTAACCATGCGGCCAGAGGGCACCGCCGCGGTGCTGCGCGCCTTCATCGAGCACAGCCTGTACGCCAAGCTGCCGGTGCAGAAGCTCTACACCGTCGGCCCCATGTTCCGCCACGAACGGCCCCAGAAAGGGCGGTTGCGCCAGTTTCATCAACTGAGCTGCGAGGTGCTGGGCTCAGACCTCCCCCGCCTGGACGCCGAGGTCATCGCCATGGCCTGGCTGCTGATCAACGAACTGGGGATTACGGTGAGCCTGGAGATCAACTCCCTGGGGTGCCCGGAGTGCCGTCCTGTATTTAAGGATACCCTGGTCAAATTCCTCGACGAGCGGGCTGGCTCGCTCTGCGAGGACTGCGAACGCCGCCGGCACACCAACCCTTTGCGGGTTCTGGACTGCAAGAGCGCCCACTGCCAGGAGCAGTATGTTGATGCGCCGTCGATCCTCGATCATCTCTGCCGCGGCTGCCAGGACCATTTCGGCACGGTCAAGGAAAGCCTTGCCCAACTGGAAATCCCGTTCAAGATCAACTCCTTCATGGTGCGCGGCCTGGATTATTACAACCGCACCACCTTCGAGCTGATCACCGACGCCCTGGGCGCGCAAAGCGCGGTGGGAGCAGGCGGCCGTTATGACGGCCTGGTCGAGCAACTGGGCGGCCCGAGCCTGCCCGGCATCGGCTTTGCGATGGGCATGGAGCGGCTGGTTTTGCTGCTCCAGCAACAGGAAGCGCAGGCAAACGGCCCCACCAGCGACCTCTTTATCGCCGCCCTGGGCGAAGAAGCGCAGAAAATCGCCTTCGCCATCCTCCATGGGCTGCGTAAAAACGGCTTGCAGGCCGGGATGGATATCGAGGGCAGAAGCCTCAAGAGTCAGATGAAACAGGCAGGCCGCGCCAACGCCGCCTACACCCTGATCCTCGGTGAAGAGGAGATGGCGAAGAAGATCGCTATTTTACGGGACATGAGCACCCGCGCGCAGGAAGAGATCCCGCTCCCCGAAGACCTTGCGGAGTGGTGCCAGGCGCTTGCGGCAAAGATCAAATCAAACCAGTGTTAAAGCGGTCGCAGGCAATCATCCCTGCTGCTTAACACGTAAATCTTGCAAAACGAGGAGTACCTCCTATGGAATCCATGGGCGAACTGAAACGGAGCCATAACTGTAACGATCTCGGCACCGCCAATGTCGGCGAAACCGTCACCCTGATGGGCTGGGTGCTCCGGCGCCGCGACCACGGCGGGGTTATCTTCATCGATCTGCGCGACCGCTGGGGCCTCACCCAGGTGGTCTTCAGCCCCGAATATAACGCCGAGGTGCACGCCAAGGCGCACAACCTGCGCAGCGAGTGGGTCCTGGCGGTCCGCGGCAAGGTTTCGGCGCGGCCGGAAGGGATGACCAACCCCAATCTCACCACCGGCGCCATCGAGGTGATGGTGGACGACCTGCGGATTCTCAACGTCAGCCAGACCCCGCCCTTCCCCCTGGACGAGATCACCGAGGTTTCCGAGACCCTGCGCCTCAAATACCGCTACCTCGACCTCCGGCGGCCGGGCATGGCCGACAACCTGATCTTGCGCCACAAGGCAAGCCAGGCGATCCGCAACTATCTCAACGACAACAATTTTCTTGAGATCGAAACCCCGGTTCTTACCCGCTCGACCCCGGAAGGCGCCCGCGACTATCTGGTGCCGAGCCGGGTCAACCCCGGGAAATTCTACGCCCTGCCGCAATCGCCGCAGCTCTTCAAGCAGTTGCTGATGATCGCGGGCATGGACCGCTACTACCAGATCGTCAAATGCTTCCGCGACGAGGACCTCCGCGCCGACCGCCAACCCGAATTTACCCAAATCGATATGGAGCTCTCCTTTATCGACGAGGAGGATATCTTCCGGATCATGGAAGGGATGATCAGCCATCTCTTCAAGGCCACCAAGGGCATCGAGCTCACCACCCCCTTCCCGCGCATCGATTACGCCGAGGCGATGAACCGTTACGGCTCCGACAAGCCGGACACCCGTTTCGGGCTGGAACTGGTCGATCTCTTCGACAACGTCAAGGAGTGCGGCTTCAAGGTCTTCCGGGACGTGGTGGAGAAAGGCGGGATGGTGAAGGCGATCAACGCCAAGGGCTGCGCTACCTTCAGCCGCAAGGACCTGGACGATCTTACCGCCTATGTGGCCCAGTACGGCGCCAAGGGGCTTGCCTGGGTCAAGATGAAAGAGGACGGCGAGTGGCAGTCGCCCATCGCCAAGTTCTTCACCGACGAGGAACGGGCGGCGATGGCCAAGACCCTGAACGCCGAGCCCGGCGACCTGCTCTTCTTCGGCGCCGACACCCCGGCCATCGTCCATACCGCCCTGGGCGAGCTGCGGCTGGAGCTGGCCCGACGGCTGGGGCTGATCAACAAGGAGACCTTCAATTTCGTCTGGGTCACCGATTTCCCGCTGCTGGAGTACGACCACGAGCAACGCCGCCACATGGCGGTGCACCACCCCTTCACCGCGCCCCGGGAAGAGGATATGGCCCTGCTGCACACCGACCCGGGCAAGGTCCGGAGCCGCGCCTACGATTTGGCCCTGAACGGCACCGAGATCGGCGGCGGCTCCATCCGTATCCACCAGCCCAAGGTGCAGGCCACGGTCTTCCGGGCCCTGGGCATCTCGGACGAGGAGGCGGCGGACAAGTTCGACTTCCTGCTCAAGGCGCTGGAGCATGGCGCGCCGCCCCACGGCGGCCTCGCCTTCGGCCTGGATCGCTTGATGATGATCATCGCCGGCCGCGATTCCATCCGCGACGTCATCGCCTTCCCCAAAACCCAGAAGGCCACCTGCCCCCTCACCGAGGCGCCCTCCACCGTCGCCCGCAAACAGCTCACCGAGCTCTCCCTACGGCCGGACTGGAAGGAATAATCATGAACAGATACGTTAATCTGCTAAGAAATATCTCAAACTGGCCGCTTCATTTCATGGTGAAACTAGGAATGAGCAAGGCGGATCCGCTCATGATGGTAGCAAAAAACAATATACGGTTCGAGGTTCCAAGAAGGCTGCATCATGAATTCAAAGAAATTTTTTTAGAGAACGCCTATTCCATCGGCATGCAAAAGAAAATAAACGAAAATCCAACCATCATTGATATTGGCGCCAATGTCGGTTTTTTCACGATGTTTGCCATGTCAAAATACCCGGATTGCACGCTATATGCCTTCGAACCCGTCAAAGCAAATTTCGAGCAGCTTATGCAGAACAGGAACCTGAACAAGGACAAAGACATTTTCTGCTTCAACAAAGCGGTTTGCGGGCACAAAGGAACAATCACCCTTAATTTTGACACCTCGAATTCCTTTACCACCTCCGCCAGCATCTTGGCTCAGGGCAAGGATACCGAGGGTGTCGAAGTTCCTTGCTTGAGCCTTGCTGACCTTTTCACCGAAAACAGCATCGATTTTTGCGACCTGCTTAAGCTTGACTGCGAAGGATCGGAATACGATGTTCTGTACAACTCCCCCAAGGATATCCTGAACAAGATTGATCAGATGGCAATTGAGGTCCACCAAGGCCGGGGAGAGAATGAAAACCTCGCCTCCTTGAGGACATTTTTAGAAAAACAGGGCTACAGCCTCTTACAATTCAAAGATAAACAACACATGCTCTGGGCATACCGGAAACCGTAATTCCATGACTCACTGTTTTACAATATCCTGAGCGATCTCGGCCACCTGTGGGTCGGGGTCGCTCAGTTTTTTCCGGACCAGGGCCAGGGCCCGGTCGGTGCCGATGATGCCGAGCACGGTGAGGGTATCGCCCCGCATGTAGGCGGTTTCCTCGGCCAGAACCGACTCAAGGAAGGGGATGGCCAGCTCCACCTGCTCGGGCCGCTCCTCGATCAACCACTCGAAGAGCACCGCCACCCCCATCCGCACCCGGAACCGCTCGTCGCGGAGGAGATCACCGACAAAGCGGTAGTAGTCGGCATCCGCCTTGAACATGCTGACAATATTTTCCACCAACCCCTGCTCAAGAAAATCGCCGATGGTCTGCAGCAACTCCGCATCGCTCACTTCATTCATCTTTCATCCTCTTTTCATCGTGTAACCGCCATGGGCGTGCTCTACATGCTGTTTGCCTCGGCAAGCTTCGCCACCATGTCGCTGTTTATCAAAACGCTGGGCCCAGCGGTGCCGCTGGCGCAGCTGGTCTTTCTGCGCTGCCTGCTCGCCCTGCCGGTGCTGCTGATCATTCTGCGGCTCAAAAACCGACCGCTGCTGGCAACGGCCCGAGGCGGGATCGTGCTGCGAACCCTGTTCGGGATGAGCGCCATGCACTGCTTCTTTTACGCCCTCACCCACATGCCGCTGGCCGACTGCATCTTCATCGGCCGCGCCCAGCCGCTCATCATCGCCCTCTTCGCGCCCCTGGTGGTGGGCGAAAAGACCCCGCGCGCGGCCTGGCTTGCCATTGTCACCGGCCTGGTCGGGGTGGCCATGATCCTGCGGCCGGGCATGGCCTGGCAAACAGCCGCCTGGGTGGCGCTGGCCGGCGCCGCATTCTCGGCCGGCGCCCATCTCCTGGTACGGCGGCTGAACCGCACCGATTATCCGCTGGTGATCGTCTTCAACTTCACCCTGCTCACCGGCCTGTTGACCAGCTTTACCGCCCTGCCGGTCTTTATCCCGCTTAGCGGCCGGCAATGGCTGCTGATCGCCGGCGTCGCCCTCTTTTCGAGCCTGGGCCAACTCCTGATGACCACAGCCTACCGCAAGGATCAGGCACCAGCGGTGGCCGCGTCCAGCTATTCTTCGGTGCTGCTCTCGGTGCTCTTCGGCTATCTGTTCTGGCATGAGATTCCGCAACCAGCAGCCTGGCTGGGCGGCGGCCTGATCATCACCGGCGGCCTGCTGCTGGTCCGCTCCCGGTTCAGGATCAGCGCCCCGCCAGCCGCCTGAACCTACCCCTTTTCGCAAAATGCGGCAATATCCCTGCCCCGTTTTAACACTTGTTATGAGTCGATTCATGATGATATCTTTTTCATCATGCCTGAATTTGACCCCTTTAATGACCGGCTGGCCCGCGACATCCGCAACGCGCTCTCTGAAGCGATGGTGGCGAACCTGCCGACCCTCGACCTCGACCCGGTCCGGCAATGTGCAGCGACCTTTTCCATCAGGGAATTATCCGCCGCCCATCGCGCTTATATCGAAGACCGCCTGTCCCGCTATCACAATGTATTTGCTCTGCTGCGAAAACAAGCTGAACACGACCCTTTCCGGCAATCTTTGGCCCTGTGGGACGCCGGACTTTTCTTTGAAGTCCATGAAGTGATCGAAAGGTTGTGGAAAGAATCTCAAGGCGATCAAAAAAGCGCTCTGCAGGCCATGTTTCGCGCCGCCGGCACCTATGTACACCTGGAGCAGGGAAACCCCGTCGCCGCCCGCAGCATGGCCGACAAGGCCATCCAGGGCCTTACCAGCCATGGGGCCTGTCTGCCGGCCACATTTGACCTTGCCCCGCTCATTTCCGCCTTGCAACAACTAACCCAGCCGCCGCGCCTGGGGTAGTCATCGGTTGATTTCCGGCCCGAAATTATCGTCTGCCCACTATTCCCCAATCGGATTTGCCCGCCACTAAATCTCTTGCAAATTTGCTTATCACCGATTCCTGACTTATTTTTACCTCACAAGGAGGTTTTAAAATGACCAAGACCAGCGAAAAAATCGCCGAACATCGGATCACCGAAGAGCCGTTTTACCTGCCCCAGTGCAATGAGCTGCAAATCGCCGAGGCCGCTTACCGAAACGGCCTGCCCATCCTGTTGAAAGGGCCCACCGGCTGCGGCAAGACCCGGTTCATGCATTACCTGGCCTGGAATCTTGCCCGGCCGCTGGTGACCATCTCCTGTCACGACGATCTCTCTACCAGCGATCTGGTGGGCCGTTATCTGATCAAGAACGGGGAAGCGATCTGGACCGACGGGCCGCTTACCGCCGCAGTGCGGGCAGGCGCGATCTGCTATCTTGACGAGATCGTCGAGGCGCGCAAAGACACCACCGTGGTCATCCATCCCCTGGCCGACGACCGACGCGAGCTGCCCATTGAAAAGACCGGCGAACTGCTCACCGCCCCCCCGGAATTCATGCTCGCCATCTCCTATAACCCCGGCTACCAAAGCGTGCTCAAAGACCTGAAGCAATCCACCAGGCAACGGTTCGTGGCCATGGAGTTCACCTATCCGCCCCCGGACCTGGAAGCAAAAATCATCGGCAAGGAAGCGGGAATCGACCAGCCAACTGCACATTCTTTGGTCAAACTGGCCAAAATGACCCGCAGCCTCAAGGATGCCGGTTTGCAGGAAGGCGCCAGCACCAGGCTCCTGATCCATGCCGGCAAACTGATCGCTTCGGGCATCCAGCCAAGGGTTGCCTGCCGGGCAACCATCACCGAAACCCTTACCGATGATCACGAGCTGCTGGCGGCAATCGACGAAATGGCAAGCTCCATTCTTTAAGGCGCAAAGATGACCAGGGACGCCGTTAAAAACCGCCTCCATCGCCTGATCGGGCATGACTCGCTTCATTTCTGGGATATTGAGGACCATATCGACCTGCTTGCCGCCCTTCCGGAAGAGACGCGTGAAGAGGTGTTCCGCCAAATCATGGCCATCTGGCCGGTAAGCTACGCCCTCTGTTTCGCTTTTCTCAACCAACTGGCCAAGGGGCTGAACTGCCTGCAAATCGATCAGCTTGCCGCATGGGTAAACGCCACTCTTGATGTCTATGAAAACAGCGGCCTGCAAGCGGCAAGCCGGTTCCTTGCCGAGGTTGAGAACAACTTCGCCTGCAAACTGCGCGGTACACCGGGATTAACGCTGGAAGAAGCCAGGGGGCGATTGCAACCGTATTTGACCGGCCTTGCCGGCTACGAAATCGCCATTTCGACCGGTGTTGCGGCATACACCGATACCACCACCATCTTTCTTGCCCCGGAAATCTCCACCTTTGATGCAAAAGAGCAAAATTTTCTCCTCTACAAACTGACAACGACCATCCAGTGGGCCTTTATCGCCAACGGCCTCTTCAGGCTGTCCATCCCCTCCGACGGCCCGCTTCTTGCCCCTCTGCCGAGCAAGTCGAAGCCTGGTCGCGCAGTGGAAAATTTGCGGTTGCTGGACTTCTGCGCGCTGTTCCCCCAGCCGAAACTTGCCCGCGACGTGCTTTTACTCGCCGAAACCGTCCGCGCCACCGCCTTTTTACACCGGGAACTGCCGGGCCTGATGCGCGACTTTGCCCCGCTTTGTGAACAGCTCAACCAACTGCGCCCGGCCCTCTCTTCTCTCTCCGGCCCGGACCAGTTCGTTGAACAACTCAAGCAATGGGTAATTTCGGGTACAAGAAACGGCAACTGGTCAAGGAAGGAGGTCGATCCGGGCATTTTTGACCTGTGTCACCCGGCATCCCTGACCGACCCCGCCGCCTCTGTTCGTAACTCAGCCGCTTTCACCATCGCCATCTACGGCGAACTCGGCCGCAGCCACCTCGACTACCGAGGGACACCGCCCATCCCCTACGCCGGGGTTCTGAAACCGAGACAAGCGGAACAGGCTGGAAAAAAGCGGCGCGAAGAGAGCAAAAAACTGTTTATCCAGGCATTGGCCGCGTACCTGCCGGAAAGCAAATCCGAAGTGCAGAAAACACTCATCCCGCCAGCTGCCCAACCACCAGCACGACAAGGTGAACAAGAACAGACCGCCGTCATCCCGCCGGGCCGAAAGAAAGAATCAACCGATTCCCCTCCGCCTCCCGACCTCTTGTCGCCGCAGACCTTTATTACCCTCGACGATGAAGAGTTGCAGTTGCCGGAGTCTCTGCAGCCGTTGTTGCGGGAGATCGCCAACGACCTCGGCCATATTCCCCCGGAGTATATTTCAAGCGCCTCCCAGCGCGCCGGTCACGGTCGCATCAAGGGCAGTGCGGGCCCGTCTGATGAGGCCGAAACACCCACCGGCACGTCAGCCATTTGCTACGATGAATGGGATTTTCGCCGCTCCGGGTTCAGGAAAAACTGGTGTACCCTGCTTGAAAAAGAATTGCAGCCGGCAACCGGCACCTTTATCGCCGATACCATGCATAAATACCGCGGCCAGCTCCGCAGGCTCCGCCGCCAGTTTGAAATGATGCGCAGTCAACAGTGTTTTGTGAAAAGACAGCGGGACGGCGACGATATCGATCTTGACGCGGTCATCGAAACCCATGCCGACCTTGCGGCAGGTCTGCCCGTGTCCGAACGTCTGTACATCCGGCTGCTGCGCGACCGCCGCAACATCAACACTATTTTTCTGGTCGATATGTCATCATCCACCGAGGGTTGGGTCCTCACCGCGATCAAGGAATCTCTCGTTCTCCTGTGCGAGTCTCTGTCCATGCTTGGCGACCAGTACGCCATCTATGGTTTTTCCGGCATGAAACGCTCCCGGAGCGAGCTTTACCATATCAAACATCTGGACGAACCTTACAACGACACGGTCAGGAACCGGATTACCGCCATCAATCCCATGGATTACACCCGCATGGGGCCGCCCATCCGACACGCGAGCAACCTGCTGGCCAATCGTGACGCAACCACCAAGCTGCTCATTACCCTGTCCGACGGCAAGCCGGAAGATTACGATGACTACAAGGGCGATTACGCAATCGAAGACACACGCCACGCCCTCATCGAAGCCAAAAACCGTGGCATCCATCCCTTCTGCATCACCATTGATCGCCATGCCCACGACTACATTGCCCATATGTATGGAGAAGTGAACTACATCGTCATCGACAAGGTCGAAAAGCTGCCAGGCCGCATCCCCCAGATCTACCGGAACCTGACCGCCTGATCCTATTTTTTTTGTGCCGCCACCGCGTCATCATTACACTTTTTTGCCATTTGCATTCTTCTCTGGTAGAGTGCATCGATTTTGACATTTTGCCTTCAACCAATGACAAGGAAATCCCATGACCGCAGCAGATCTGCCCCAATATATTCAGCAACTATTAAAGCCCGCAGCCTATCCGCACCCGGCCGCTGACGTGCGACTGGTGCAAACCCATATCTCTTACGTGCTGCTGGCCGGCGACTTTGTTTACAAGTTCAAGAAACCGGTGGATTTCGGCTTTTTGAACTTCACCACCCTCGACAAGCGGAAACATTTTTCGGCCCAGGAACTGCTGCTCAACCAGCGCTTGAGCCCCTCTATCTATCTGGCGCAGGTGACGGTGAACAAGGACGGCGACACCCTTGCCCTCAACGGCAGCGGCGAGCCGGTGGAATACGGCATCAAGATGAAACGGATGCCGGAAGAGCGCATGATGGGCAATGTCATCAAGCGCGGCGAGTTGACCAATGAGATGCTGGACGCCATTGTCGCCAAGCTTGCCCCATTCTACGCGCAAGCCGACGGGAGCGATGCGATCAAGGCTTTCGGCACTGCCAAGGCGGTGAGCGTCAACGTGCTGGAAAATTTTGAGCAGACTCAATCCTTCATCGGCTGCGAGGCGCTGAGCCAGAGCCAGTTTGACCTTATCTCCGGATACGCCCGCGACTTCCTCGGCCGCGAACCGTTGTTCGATCAGCGCATGGCCGCCGGCAAGATCCGCGACTGCCACGGCGACCTGTACTCCGCCAATATCTGCCTGGCCGACCAGGTCTATATCTTTGACTGCATCGAGTTCAACGAGCGCTTCCGCTACTGCGATGTCGCCAGTGACGTCGCCTTCCTGGCCATGGATCTCGATTTTCATGACCTGCGCCCCCAGTCGGAACACTTCATCGACCGCCTGAGCGCAGCCACCGGCGACGAAACCCTCCGCCCCATGCTCAACTTCTACAAATGCTACCGGGCGTACGTCCGCGGCAAGATCGGCCTCTTCACCGCCCACGATCCACAGGTGGACGCGGCAACCAAGAAATCCTGCCTTGGACAGGCGGCCCGCTATTTTCAACTGGCCGCCCGGTACGCGCAACAGTAGGTAGCCATGCCTTCCTTACCACGCCCAGCGCTCTTTATCTTCTTCGGCCTGATCGCAAGCGGCAAGTCCACCCTCGGGCAGGCCTTTGCCGACCGCAACGACGTGCGCTATTACAACTCCGATGTCATCCGCAAGGAGCTGGCCGGGCAACTGGCACAAAACGGCCGTCAGGCCGGCTTTGACCAGGGCATCTATACTAAGGCGTTTACCGAAAAAACCTATTCGGCGCTGCTCACCCGTGCGGAGGCGGATCTCAGTGCCGGCATCTCGGTTGCGCTCGACGCCTCCTACCAAGACCCGACAGAACGGCTGCGGGTGAGAAAACTTGCCGAGCAACTTGCCTTGCCCATTTACTTCGTGCTCTGTCTCTGCCCGGAAGATGAGATGAAACGGAGGATGGAGATGCGGGCCCTTGACCCCAAGGCGGTCTCGGACGGGCGCTGGGAGATCTATCTCCAACAAAAGGAACGCTACCGGTCACCGGATGAATTGCCGCCCGGCAGCCTGATCACCATCAATACCGACGATTCGGTGGCAAACCTGCTCGCCACCCTGGAACGACTGCTCGCCGAGACCGGCGCAACCCACTAATCGGACAGAGGACACAACCATGCACACCCCTATCTATGTATTGAAATTCCCGAAAGAAATCACCGACCAACCGATTATCTGCCACCTGGTCCGGAAATTCGACCTTGATTTCAATATCCTCAAGGCGGACATCCTCCTGCAGCAGGAGGGCTTTCTCGTTTTGCAGATGATGGGCCACAAGCAGAACGTCACCAAGGGCCTCGGCTACCTCCGGGATCAGGGGGTGGTGGTGGAGAACCTCGCCACCAGCATGCGCCGCGATGACAATAAATGCTATGAATGCGGTGCCTGTACCGGCGTTTGCCCCACCGGAGCCCTGTCGGTGCACCAACCGGATATGGCGATCCCCTTTGATCCGAAAAAATGCACCGCCTGCGGCCTCTGCGTACCGGTTTGTCCGGTTCGGGCCATGCAGGTTTCCCTGGACCCGATTACCCTGGCCGCCTAAGAGGTCCCTACCCACATATATCCAAAAAAAGAGGGTGGCTAACGACTCTAACGCGTCTGCCACCCTCTTTTTTTAACGACTTGCTAGAAAAGCTAATCGCCCTCGGACTCAGTACGTATCCGGCTGGCGATGCCGCCCCGGTCCAGGTTTTCAAGAAAGCAGTCGTACGTCCCGCCGCATTTCGCCAGCAGCTTTTCCAGATAGACAAGATTGCCTTCAATGGCCTCCGCATAGAGGTTGCGGTCTACACCCCATCGGACACGGAAATGGGCGCGCAGTACCCGCATCACGTTATCAAGTTCCTCCAACAACCGTGGTTTCGCAACCACCCGATAGAAATCCAGGGTTTTGCCGATCAGGTCGAGTTCAGAGCCGTACTCGTCGATCCCAGCCTCGACAAACTCCCGGTAAAGCAGGGGCAGCTTTTCGAGATAGGCCCGGTCCGCCATCTGGGCGAGCAGGTCCGCCGACCCCAAAACCTTACCCAGCATGGATATTGTCGCGTTTCGGCAGGGGATTTCAGCCAACGACTGCTTGAGTCCGGTTGCCATGATAACGGCGCCGCAATCCGCAATCGCCGCTTCGCCGAATCCATGCGCCCGCATGTACGCCGTAACCAGGGCGATACTTCGCTCTTCGTGTCCCACCATGTGCCGGGCGCCCGACCCCACGGGCTCGCCGACCTTCTGGATCAGGCCGGCGTCATGAAACATCGCCGCCAGCAACGCCACCAGCACCTGTGCCCCGGAAAAACGCACCCCTTGATCAAGGTGCAGCCCATGCAACAGCCGTGCAGTAGCCAGCACCACCGCGTTGGTATGCTCCAGATCATGGTAGGAGGTGTTGCTGGCCCGATACCCAGGATACTCACCGGCAAACAGCCGCCGCAGATCCTCCATCGCCGCAACAAACCCCTCCCGATCAAAATCATCGGCAAGCATAGCGGCGATCAGGCCAACCTCGGTGGTGATTGCCGCCGGATCGTGGCAGCAGGACAGATCATGCAGCCTTATCGCTTCCTTTTTCATGGGTATATTTGGGTATATTTCATGGTTGTCTGGCTTGCATGACCCGCCGGCCATGGTGCGGGAACAGCGTCATATCCGTATGCGGCAAAAAGAGCGACGCCACGTATTGATCCTTGAAGCTCGCCACCTCCGAGAGCTCGAAACTGGTCATCCGGTGCACCACCTCCACCACATCGCGGCGGATATGGTTGCTCATCTCGCTCATCCGCGCGCCCATCAGCGAGCCGTTGCCCACATAGATAACCTTTTCCGGCGCCACCTCGGGCAGCAGGCCGACGGTCATCGCGGCATCAAGATCGATATAGCTGCCAAAGCCGCCGGCGAGGATAATCTGTTCGATATCGATGAGTTGCAGGCCCACCTCTTCAATCAGGGTCTTGATCCCGGCAAAGATGGCCCCCTTGGCGCGGATGAAGTTTTCGATATCGACCTCGTTGAGGACAATATCCTCATTGCCGCCGGTATCCCGGTGCCAGGCCAACACATATTCGTAACCGCTGCGCCCTTCCCGGATCCGCTCGGTACCCATGTTTCGTTTGAACTTGCCGCGATGGTCGATCACCCCGTGCTCAAAAAGGGCGGCGATGGCGATCAGCAACCCCGAGCCGCAGATGCCGATGGCCGGTTGATTGCCGATGGTGAGCAGCATCGGCTCCAAGGTGAGCGGGTCAAGATCGAAGTCCTCGATGGCTCCTGCCGCCGCCCGCATCCCGTGCGTGATCCCCCCCCCCTCAAAGGCCGGCCCGGCCGAACAGGCAGCGCACACCAGCCACTCCCGGCTGCCGATGACAATCTCGGCATTGGTGCCGATATCGATGTACAGGGTCAGCTTCTCGGTTCGATACAT
>Ga0224510_10000781_pt1 | contig 22794 bp, 15 predicted proteins | sample SF_May12_sed_USG_FD_170161 | JGI IMG/M metagenome (GOLD analysis project Ga0224510, IMG submission 170161) | Sediment microbial communities from San Francisco Bay, California, United States - SF_May12_sed_USGS_4_1 | ecosystem: Environmental > Aquatic > Marine > Sediment | place: USA: California... | reverse complement strand
CGACGTATTCAGGAGTTCCTCCCGCCCCACCCGGTGCTGCTCCCTGCGGCTCAGGCCCGGCTGGCAGGGAAAGCGGCTCATGCCCACGACGATGGGCTCGTCCGGGTTCTGCGAGCTCTCGTAGGCCCCCATGCGCAACGGCGTGCTGAGACCCATGCTCGTGTGATAGCTGCCGGGCGCCGACGTGTAGGACACGCCGGCGTCGACGAATGCGCGCCAGTTCGAGACGAGCACGCTCGTGTAGACGACCGGTGACTTCACGCCGTCCCCGAGGGCCGCTTTCTGCCCGGCCGGGAGTTCGGGGCAGATGTGTGGGATCACGGCGTGCCAGCACGCGAGAACGACCGACCTCGCGCGGACCCGCCAGGACCGACCGTCCTCGACGTAGCTTATCGCGACTTCGGACGAGGCTTCGTGGCGCACGTTTACCACGGTACTGTTGAGCCGGATCCGAATACGGTTGGCGGGATCATCCAGTCGCCCATAATCGACGCGCGCCGTGACGACGTCTTCCATCGAGCTGCCCGGCACGGCGGCCGGGACCAGGGAGCGGACCAGCAGCCTGGCGATCGTCGCATTGCCGTCGGGGAAATACATGTCGGGGTCGCCTTGGCCGGCCCGGGACTCGTCCTCGCGGCCATGCTGCCCGCCCGGCTCGTTGGCCAGCTGGCGTTCCGGCAGCTTCGAGATCTCCATCCCGGCGAATCCCGGGAATCCCATCTCGTAGGCATAGCTCGCCGGTATGGCGTCGACGCCGGCCGCGAACAGGCCCACGACCTCTGCGTCGAACAGCGGCACGATCTCCGGCTCGCAACCCACCGTATCGACCAGATAATCGCGGTAGCTAATCTTCGTCAGCCGGTCGCGCCGTTCGCCGGGCGAGAGGCCGGGCAGCCAGTCCGTCGTCCCCTTGTACAGCCGGTCGAGATCGTCGAGCGCCTTCGCCGACAGCGGCGCCCCCTCGAACAATTCCGCCGGCTCCTTTTCGCCAAAACCGACGGCCAGGTGGTTGCGCCCGTAGCTGTCCTCGTCGAAAAACACGCCGGCCTTGAGTCCCATCGACTTGTACAGGTCCTGCACGGGCCGGATGCCCTCGTAATAGCGCGTTCGATCGATGCCGAGTTCCCACAGCAGCCCCGCCGCCACCGTGCTGTACTGCGACGGTGCTTCGACGTTCAGCGTCCCGCCGTTCCTGAGATGCATGCGCCCGTCGTGCCAGAACTCGTTGCGCTTCGCGTGTCCCCCGAAGTCGTCGTGGTTATCCAGCACGAGGATCCGCGCCTCCGGATCGTATTGCTTGCGATAGAAATAGGCCGACGACAGGCCGCTGATGCCGCCACCGACGACGACGAGGTCGTAGATGTCGTCCCGCTCTTCGGGCTCCTCGAAATCTGCGCCGTCACGCAGCGCATGCGCGACCTCGTACGCGCCGGCATGGCTGCCGCGCATGCCCGTCAGAGCCGGTGGGTAGTAGCCGGGCAGTTCCTGCGCACGCGCCGGAGACGTCAGCGAAACCGGCAGCATCGATCCGCCGATTGCCAGGCTTACCCCGTTCAGGAAATCGCGGCGGCTGATGCCGACGTCCAGGCCAAGCTCGCGGTCTTCCTTTTTCAAAACCTGTCCTCCTATCGGTTCGTGCTTCCGCGCCGGCATGGGCGGGCGTTTTGACAACTGGAAAACAGCCCGGGGCGCGACCCGTCAGCGTTCGTAGACGACCTTCCCGTCGACGATAGTCATCAAGATTCGGCCTTGCAGGATGTCGGACGGCGACTCCTCGGCGAGTACGAACGGATCGATGTCCATCACCGTGACATCCGCCCAGCGACCGACGTCCAGGACGCCGGTATCGTTCTCACGGAAGCTCGCATATGCCGACCAGCTGGTGTAGCCACGCACGGCCTCGTCCGCCGTTACCGCCTCTTCCGGGTACCAGCCGCCTTCCGGCTGCAGGTTCTTGTCCTGGCGCGTAACCGCGGAGTGCAGGCCGTAGAAGATGTTGTGATCGGAACCCGGGTTGTCCGAGTTGAAGGTCAGGTCGACGCCGGCTTTTCGCAGCGAGCGCCATGCATACGCACCCTTGATGCGCTCGGGCCCGACCCGCTCTTCGGCCCAGGTCTTGTCCTCCACCGCATGCGGCGGTTCCATCGACGCGATGATGCCGAGCCGGCCCAGGCGCGGGATGTCGTCGGGATGGATGACCTGCGCATGCTCGATGCGGTGCCGGTTCCGTTGCGTTTCGGGAGCCTCCTCGAATACGCGCTGCAGGATGTCGATCGATTCGCGGTTGCCCGCGTCACCGATCGCGTGGATCGCGACCTGGAAACCCTTCTTCATGGCCTCCGCCATCAAGGCCTCGTCGAAGCCGTAGCCGCTGCCGCTGATGCCGCGATGTCCCGGCCGGTCCGAATAGTCGTACAGCAGGCGCGCGCCGCGCGAGCCGAGCGCGCCATCGTAATAGGCCTTGACCGTGCGCGTGACCAGCATGCTGTCCGTATCGCCGTCGGGACCCTTGTCGATCCAGCGTCGCATCAGCGGCTCGTCCCGCAGCGACAGCATGGCGTAGACCCGGATCGGCAACCTTCCCTCGGCCTCGAGCTGCTCGAGCGCCGCCATCATCGCGGCATCGAGGCCCGCATCGTGCACCGCGACGTAGCCGTCCTCGGCCATCTGGTTCAGGCCGGTAAGTACCTGTTCCATCAGCTCCTCGTGCGTCGGCGCCGGCACGGCGTCGGCGACCAGCGGCACCGCCCGGTTCAGGAACAGGCCGTTCGGCTGCCCGTCCGGCCCCAGCCGGACCTCGCCACCGACCGGCACCTCGGTGTCGGCCGTTATCCCGGCCTCGTCCAGCGCCCGCTGGTTGGCCCAGCCGGCGAAGCCGTGCAGGCTGCCCAGGAAGACCGGGTGGTCGGGAACGGCCTCGCTGAGCAACACCTTGTCCGGGTACCGGTTCGCCCAGGCGCCCTCGTCCCAGCCGCGACCGACGATCCACTGCCCGGGCGGCGTCACGGCCGCGCGCTCGACAACGCGCCGGATGGCTTGTTCTTCGGTCTCGACGTCGACGAGGTTGACGCGTCCGAGCGCCTCGCCGAGCCCGAATACGTGGGTATGGGAATCGACGAGCCCCGGCAGGACGGTCGCCCCGGCGAGGTCGACGACCCGGGTCGCCTCGCCCTTTATCCGCAACGCCTCGGCGGTGCTGCCGACGAAGACGATGTCCCCGTCCTTGACGGCGACCGCCTCGGCATCCGGCTGCCAGCCGCCATCGGCCGTCGGCGCGTCGCCCGCAAGCGAGCCGTCGCGCCCGGGCTCGCCCCAGCGCAGCGTGTAGACCCGGCCATTGGTCAGTACCAGGTCCGCGCCTTCCTTTTCCGCCTGCTGCACGCTCTCCGGCGAGCAGGCGCCAAGGGCCAGCAACACCGGGATTGCGACAAGAAGCTTGTTGAACGTCATGTTTGCCTCCGCGTTTTCCGCGACTGACGGTACCTGAGCGGCATGAGAAAATCGACATCGGGCATGGCTTGCCCGGGAGACACGACTTGGATTTCGGCAGGACAAACAGCGGGCTGCGGCAAAAGCTGCTGCGATCGTTACTTTTCGCGTCGGCTTGCCTGCTGCTCGGGGCCGCCGCCGCGCTCGCCTGGCTGCGCTGGGAGTCGGCGCAGCCGCTCGAAGCGCACTGGCGCGCGCGCCATGGCGAGCTGGTTGAGACCGGGCACGACATCGAGGCGCGGCCCAACGGCCTGCAGGTGGAGAACATCCGGGTCCGTTCCGACTCGGGGCTGGTGGCCAGCTTCCAGGTCCTGCGCCGGGGCGCAATTTCCCGGCGCATGCCGGTGCTCGTGATCCTGGGCGGCCAGGAGACGGGCGGCGAGGCCGTCCACCTGTTCGAGGAAGCGGGCCCCAGGGCGGTCGTCGCGATCGACTATCCCTACGACGGATCCCGGGACTTCAAGGGCGTCGTCGGATTCGTCCGGAACCTGCCGGCGATGCGGCAGGCCTGCCGCGACACGCCCGCCGCGGTGGGGCTGACCCTCGACTGGCTGGTCTCCCAGGACTGGGTGGATCCGGACCGGATCGTGCTCGCCGGCGTCAGCTTCGGCGTGCCCTTCGCCGCCGCCGCGGCGGCCGGGGACAGCCGTGTCGGCGGCCTGATCCTTGCGCACGGCGCGGCGGACAACCAGGCCTGGGCGGTGGCGACGGCCGAGCGGCACCTGCCAGCCTTCGTCGCCGGGCCGGTCGGCACCTTCGTCAACTGGCTGGGCTACGGGCCGGCCTACGATACGGCCAGCTATGTCCGGCGCGTCGCCCCGAGGCCGATCCTGGTCGTCGGCGCTCGCGAGGACGAGCGGACGCCGGCCGGCCAGACCGAAATCCTGTTCGACGCCGCGTCGCCCAACCGGCTGCTGCGCTGGACGGATGGGCGGCATGTCCAGGTCAGCCGGCGGGACGTCGTCGAGCAACTGATGGACATACTGCAGCGGGAGATGCCGTTCCTGACCGGCGGAGGCGACCCGGACTAGCCGGGGACCTCAGGCGAGGATGATCTCGATCTCGTCCACGCCCTCGACGCCGCCGTGCAAGCGGTCACCCCGGGCAACCGCGCCGACACCGGCCGGCGTGCCCGTGAACAGCAGGTCGCCGGGCGCCAGCGTGAAGTAGGTCGACAGCTCGGCAATCGCCTCGGCGACGTTCCAGATCATGTCGGCCAGGTCGCCTTCCTGGCGCAGTTCCCCGTTGACCGTCAGCCAGATGCGGCCAGTGCCCGGGTGGCCAATGGCGGCAGCCGCATGAATCCGGCTCACCGGCGCCGCCTGCTCGAAACTCTTGCCGGTGTCCCAGGGCCGGCCATGCTGCTTCGCATCGGCCTGCAGGTCGCGGCGAGTCAGGTCGATGCCGACTGCATAGCCGAAGACGTGTTCGAGCGCGGTGGCGGCCGGGATGTCGGCTCCTCGGCGCCCGATGGCGACGACGAGTTCGATCTCGTGGTGCAGGTCCGCCGTACGCGGTGGGTAGGTAACCCGGCCGCCTCCCGGCACGACGGCGTCGGCAGGCTTCATGAAATAGAACGGCGGTTCGCGCGCCGGATCGTTGCCCATCTCGCGGGCGTGCGCGGCGTAATTGCGGCCGACGCAGTAGATGCGGTGCACCGGGAACCGGCCCTGCACGCCGGCAACATCGAGCGCGGGCTTCGGTACCTCGAATAGATCCATGTCCTCTCCAGCCGCCGGCAGGATACCGGCGCAAGCGTTGTTACGATCCGCGCGCGCCCCGCGCTAATCGGGTCCCGGTGGCGGTATCATCGGCCGCAGATACCCGGCCAGCGGCGATTATCCCGTGCGCCTCCGGGCAGCACAACGTGGGGGACACGACATGAAAATGGAACGGCGCGCTTTCCTGAAAACGCTCGGCGGCGCATCGCTCGCCGGCACACTCGGCGGTTACTCAGCGGCGATTGCGCAGGTTACGGGCGCAGGACCGGCCGCCGCTTTCCCGTTCGCGGACGACAAGGTGCCGATGAATGCGGCCAACCTGTGCCCGATGCCGTCTGCCATCAGCAGCGCCGTCGCCCGTTACGCCGGCGAACTCGACGTCGACATGAGCGATCCGAACCGGCGCCGCATTGAGGCGTTCAAGAATGACGCTCGCGCCGGGATTGCCCGGCAGCTTGGCGTAAAGGCCGAGGAAATCGCGGTGGTCCGCAATACCTCCGAAGCCAACAACATCTTCGTCCAGGGCATGTCGCTCGACGCCGGCGACGAGGTCCTCCTGTGGGACCAGAACCATCCGTCGAACAGCGTCGCCTGGGAGGTCCGCGCGAGCCGTACCGGTTGCACCGTTCGCTACTTCTCGATCCCGCTCGACACAGCGTCGATCGACGAGGTGGTAGACCTGGTTGCGGGCAGCATAGGAGAGCGCACCCGGGTGCTGTCGTTCACGCACATTTCCAACGTGACCGGCTTCCGGCTGCCGGCCGCGGAAATCTGCGCGGCCGCGCGCCGCAAGGCCGCGGGGCTGCATATCCACGTCGACGGCGCACAGACCTGGGGAGCCGTCGACGTCAACCTCGCCGACATCGGCTGCGATTCCTTCAGTGGCAGCGCGCACAAGTGGTACATGGGCCCGCGCGAAGTCGGCATGCTGTTCGTCAGGGAAGCGGCGCAACCGAACATCTGGCCCGGCGTCGTCAGCGTGCCCTGGGGAGACACGGCCGAACCCGCCGTGCCGGGCGCGCGCAAGTTCGAAGCGCTCGGGCAGCGCGACGACGCCGCGATCGCGGCCCTCGCCGAAACGGTTTCGTTCCACGATGGCATTACGCCTGCCGGCATCGAGCGTCGCTCCAGGGAAATCGCCGACCTCCTGCGGGAGGGGCTGCTCGAGGCCGACGTGCCCTTCGTGTCGTCCGTCAACCCGAACTTCACCAGCAGCGTCATCATCCTGTCGGCGCCGCAGGAGAACCGCCGGGCCCTGCTCGAAAACGTCCTGCGCGACGGCGGCGTCATCCTCGCCGGCGTCAACGGCCTGCGCCTGTCGCCGCATTACTACAATACGCCCGGCCACGTCGAACGGGCCGTCGCAGCGGTCGCGAAGTCGCGCGACCTGCTGGGTTGAAGCACGCAGCCGGCAATTCCGGACATGGTCGCCGTCAATTCTGAAATGCTGCCGCTCGGTACCGTGGCGCCCGGTTTCGCGCTGCCGGATGCCGACGGGACGGTGCACTCGCTGTCCGATGCCGCCGGCATCCATGGCTACCTGGTCATGTTCATCTGCAATCACTGCCCCTTCGTGAAGCACGTAAGGAGGGAGCTGGCGCGCATCGGGCGCGAATACATGCCGCGCGGCATCGCGATCTACGCGATCAACAGTAACGACGCCGAGTCCTATCCGGGTGACAGCCCGGCCCGGATGAAGGAGGAATCCCGCGACTGGGGCTACGAGTTCCCGTACCTGGTCGATGCTGACCAGTCGGTCGCGCAGGCCTACCAGGCGGCATGCACGCCGGATTTCTTCCTGTTCGACCGGGAGCGGCGGCTCGTGTACCGGGGCCGGCTGGACGACAGTCGGCCGTCGAACGAGTTACCCGTGACCGGCCGGGACCTGAGGGCAGCACTCGAGGCCCTGCTCGCCGGGAAGGAAATACCCGCCGACCAGAAGCCGAGTATCGGCTGCAACATCAAGTGGAAGGCCGGCAACGAACCACCCTGGTTCGGCTGAAGGCGGGTGTCGGCCGGCATTGCGCACACAAGCGCGGGCGGCCGGCGCAGCCGCCCTGCATGCGAACCCCCGATCAGGGCCGCGTTTTATTCGTGCCGGTCGCGGTGGTGCTTGCGATGCTTGCGGTCTTGCTGACCGCCGCCCGATACGTCGCCGTCGTCGCGATGCCTCGGCTTGTGCAACCGGGCATCCTTGCCGACGAGCTGCGAGTACCTGCTCCCCAGCATCTCGAACGTCGGATCTTCCGGATCGATTTCATCCAGGTCGAACTTCTTGCTCACCTTCCTGCCCTCTAGATACTCCGGACGCTCGGGGCTTCCGGACGATGGAATCCAGATCATGGCTAGCCGTGACAGTCTGCGCGTCGCAGACGGCGTGGCGCAGTGACCCCCGTCACATCTGCGCCCGGCAGACCCGTCCGCCATGGTGGCGGGCGCGATCCGGAACCTGTTATCTGTCAGTCATTCAGTAGGAATACTCGTCGACGAGGCCGTCGATTTCGTAGTCTTCGAAGTCAGCCAGCTGTATTTTCAGGCTGCGGTTTTCCTTCGACATTTCGATCAGCCGCCACACGGGCGTCCTGGCACGAGCCTCCGCTTCCGCGGTCGCCATGTCGAGACCCTCGTCATCCTCGAAGTCGGTCAGGTCGAGGTCCTCGTCGTCGTTCATATTGAGATCAAGCTCCGAGTCGTCTTCGTCTTCCCAGTCCTGGTCGTCATCCATTTCCGGATCAATGGCCATAACGCTCTCCCCCGCCCGACCATTATTGGCGCGTAAATAAGATTTTTTGGAAACCTTGTCAAGAGAATTTTGAGAGCAGGGGGCGAACATAATCGACTGAATTATGTTGTTTTTTCCGGAACGGCCCGCCGCGCGGGGCCGGCTGCCAGCGGAATCAGGCGCTTGCCGCGCCGCCCGGGGGCTGCCCGGCCGAACGGCCGATGCGCAGCGCGAGTTCGTGGCCCGCGTCGCGCTCCGAGCCGATGAGGATGGCCAGCCAGCGGGTCCGCTCGTCGTTCTCGAGGGCGAGCTTCAGCGTCATCGACAGGGGTACCGACAGCAGCATGCCGACCGGGCCGAAGACCCAGCCCCAGAACACGAGGCCGATGAAGACGACGAGGGGGGACAGGCCGACGCCGTAACCCATCACCCGGGGCTCCAGCAGGTTACCGAACAGGACGTTGATGACCAGGAAGGCGGCCGCCGTCAGCGCGGCGTCGCCCGGCCCGAGCTGGACCAGCGCCAGCAGCACGGCCGGGATCGCGGCGATGATCGAGCCTATCGTGGGCACGTAATTCAGCAGGAAGGCCAGCATGCCCCACAGCAGCGGGAAATCGAGGCCGATCCACCAGGTCGACAGCCCGGCCGCGAGACCGGTCGCCATGCTGATCATCGTCTTGATACCGAGGTAGCGGCCGAGGTTCGTCAGGAACGCGCGGGCGCTCGCGAAGGTGTCGCTGCTGCGCCCGAACGCTGCGCGTATCTTGGTTTCGAAACTCGAAATCTCCAGCAGCATGAACACCAGCGTGAACATGATCAGGAACGTGTTCGTCAGGACGTCCCGCAGCCCGTTGAGCAGGGTGGCGGCCATGCCCATCGCCCAGCCCGGGTCGATGACGTCAGCCAGCGTCTCGATCGAGTCGCCGTCGTCGACGTAGCGCGCCAGCACCTGGATAAAACCGTCGATGATGACGTCGAGGCGTGCCTGGTAGGCCGGCAGGGCGGCCGTGAACTCGGCGATCGAACTGCCGACGATTGCGCCGAGCGTGACCAGGAGCAGCAGCATCAGCACGACGATGAGCAGCGCGGCCAGCACCGATGGTACGCGCTGCTTGTGCATCCACAGCATCGGGCGAACCGAGATCAGCGCCAGGAAGACGGCGAGCAGGAACGGCACGAGCAGTACCTTGGCGGCCTGCATCCCGTAGATCAGGACGATGACCGCCGCCGCGCTGACGATCTTGCCGGTTCTGTGCCCTTCGTTCGCGTTCGGACTCAAGTCGCCTGTCCTGTCAGGAACCGCCCCGCCGTTCGCGGAAGCGTAGCAGAAACAGGCCCGCGGAAAATGCGGCAAGCCCACACAGCGCGAACAGCAGCGGCAGCAGTTTCGGCAGGTAGGCGGCGCGGTAAAACGCGTCGGTCACGCCGGTGACGCCCCACAGGCCGCCCGCGCCCCGTCCGACGACCAGCTGACCGCGCATGCCTTTCTCCATGTGCTGCGCCATGTCGCAATGCACGAGGTAGTTGGCATGCTCGGCCGGGGCGATGAACGTGCCCGCCTGCGACTGGCCGCCCATCGCCTCGACGTGGAACATACCGGCGGGGTAGAGGTACTTCGGCAGGCCATGCACCATCCACTGGTGCCGCACGTCATCCTCGTTGATCAGCGTAACCCGGACGCGGCTGCAGGGCTCGACCCGCCACTCGTACTCGCTCATGCCGAAAATTTTGCCTGGCTCGGATGCATAGCGGCTGCCGGCCCTTACCTCGAACTCGTAGTCGCGGCTGATGGCATCGCAGCCGCGCGGCAGCACATCGGTGTTCTCGTTCATCACGACGCCTGCCCGGCTGACGGTCATACCGTCGTGACCCTCGTGCGCCGAGTGGTCGACGGCCTGCCGCGCCGTGGCGGCCTCGAGCCAGGCGAGTGCCAGCAGCAGACCGGCGACTCGCCTCACGGCCGCAGCCTTAGCGCGCCCAGAAGCGCGGCGCCGAAGACCCCCAGCGCAACGGCGAGCAGCAATACACGCGCCAGCAGCCGGGTATCGGTGCCGGGCTCGGAGAACAGCCCGGGCGCATAGCTCTGCCAGATCGGAACTTCCTTGCGGTAGTACTCCGGCGTGAAGTACTGGCCGAGCGGCACGCCGCGAGTCTGGGGCCAGCCGTCCTCCCCGAGATACTCGCGGTAGACGATCGCGCTGATGTTGCCGCCGGGGCCGATACCGTCGGTCGTGACGCCCTGGTTCTGGTGATCGTGAAACGGCCAGATTCCCGGCCCGAACGCGTGCAGGCCGTCGTTCGTGAAGCCGAGCGCCAGGTCGACGCGCTGCGCGGTCGCGATCCAGACGACATCCTGCGGCGCGCGCGCCGCCTCGGGGAGAACCACGCCGTCCCTGTCGGTCACCGTGAACTTGTGGCCGTGCGTATGCAGCGCAATGCCCTTGCTGCCGCCGTTGACGACCCGCAGCTTGAGGACCTCTCCTTCGTCCGCGACGAGGAGAGATTCCCGGTACGTGTACGGAAAGGAACGACCGTTCAGCGTGAAATAGTCGACGCTCGCGTCGGTGATGTCGTAATCGCGATGCATCGACTGCGTTACCAGCCGCGGATCATTGTCCTGCTGGATGCGTTCGCCGAGCTGCCGGTCGAGGTCCAGGTAGTGCAGGTCGTATTCCCCGTCGTAGGACTCCCGGCTCGCCTGCGAGGGCACGCGCACCAGCCCGGCGCCGACGTTCAGCGTCTGCAGCCAGTTGTCCGGCCGGTTCTCCTCGATGACGAACAGGCCCTGCAGGCCCATCTGCACGTGCACGTGCGCCTGCACGTGACAGTGGTAGAACATCGTCCCGGACTGTCGCGGCGTCAGTTCGTAGGTTCGTGCCTTGCCGGGCATGACCGGCATTTCGCTCGTCACTGGCACGCCGTCGTTACCCTCGCCCGAGGCGTCGACGAAACCATGGTCCGCACCGTGCAGGTGGATCGTGTGCGGCATGTAGTGGCTGTTTTCGAGCGTGATGCGCACGGTGTCGCCCTGCTCGATCCGGATGGCGGGAGACGGCAGCCGCAACGAGTAGCGCGCTTCCTGCGTATCGAAATTCTCGACCGCCATGCCGACGAACTTGGGAGCGAACACCCAGATGCCGGGACGCACGCCCGGCGCAATGTCGTAGGTCGTGACGACGCCCCGCGCGACCGGCGAACTGCCGTTCAGCTCGGCGACCTCCAGCCGGATGTGGATCTCGTCCGGGTCGCCGTCGCCATCCAGGTCCCGCCCTTTCTCGACCGCATCCGCGGTCAGGCCGCTCCGCATCAGGGTATCGGCACTGACGTTGTTGGTCCCGCGCACGAAGGCCGCAACGGCGTACGGGTTGTCCGGTACGCAGGGCTCCGACGCGCCGATCTCGACGCCGTCTATCCGCTGCGCATTCCGCCAGCCGGAGGGGTCCGGGGGACAAAAGGGCTCGGGCTCGAGCGCGCCCGGGTCGACGGAGGCGGGCAGGGGCCGGTAGCTGCCGGCGCCGAACCACGCCGTCAGCTTGAGGCGCAAGCCGTAGGGATACCACTGCGGCGGATAGGCGAGCAGCGCGACAAGCAGCGCGCCGATCCACAGGCCATGCCTCCGCAGCGAGATGCTCATGCAACAGCCTCCCTGCGACCGGCACCCAGCGTCCGCACGACGTAGAGACCGGCCAGCAGTAGCGCCAGCGCGAAACCGACGATCCCCCAGGGCAGGCGCCGCGCGCCGACGCTGAACGGAAACACGGCCGTGTAGATCGTGTCCTTGGTCGGGTGCCCGGCCGTCACGATGCCAACGTAATCGCCCTTTTCCTGAAAGACCGCTGTTACGCTGAAGGTCGCGTTGCTCTTGACGAGCGGCGGCTGGTAGAAGACCGTGACGGCGTCGAGGTCCGGCAGCGCCTGGACGTCCTCGAGGCGCGCGAAGCTGCCCTTACCGGTGACGTTCCGGATGATGCGAAAGTCGACCGGCACTTCGCTCAGGCTGCGGTGCAGGTAATCGAGCACGAAAATGGTTTCGCCGGTTTCGGGAAGGTCCTCGCAGAACTGCCTGTCGCCGCTGGCCTGCGGCTGGTAAGCGGTGAAGTGCGCCTCGTAGAAGCCGATCCTGATCTTGCAGGTGTCCTCGGACAACACGACGCCGCCGCCCGCGACGGCGGCAGTCATCCGGGTAAGCGCAAGAACAGCGAGGACGGTGCAAATCGAGCGACGCTTCACGGGGGGTTCGAGCCGGGCTCCAGTCGGGTATCCGAGCGCGCCATAATGCAGCATCGGCCCGCCCCTGTCTAAAGCGGCCTCGACCCGCGTCGGGACTGCGCTGCGCGGTCGCGGAATCCCGCTACAATTGCGCGCCTAACGGGGAGAAACCATGCGTCGCCAAATTTTTCCATTGATTGCCTGCCTGGCATGCGCGACTGCGGCCGCGCAGCAAGACCTGCGGCCGGAAGGCCCGGTCGCCTTCGTCAACGGCATGCTGCTCGACGGTTACGAGGCAGAGCCGATACACCGGGCCGTGGTCGTCGTCGACGACGGCCGGATCGTCGCGGCCGGGCCGGCGCACTCCACGCCCGTGCCCGCGGGTGCGCAGCTTGTCGACATCGGGGGCAAGACGATCCTGCCGGGGCTCATCGACGCCCACGTGCACGTCGACCTGATCGGGCACGGCGACTACGACCGCTACTACCGCTTCCTGCGCGGCACCGAAAGGCTGGCCGAGGTCATGCCCATCGCGGCGAAGCAGATGCTGCGGGCCGGCGTCACCAGCGCGATCGACCTCGGCACGCCGTTCGACATCCTGGCCCTGCGTGAGCGCATCGAGCGGGGCGAGATACCCGGGCCGAGGCTGACGATCTCGGGCCCCTGGATCACGCGCATCTATCTCGAGGGGGTGCCGGATTCCTACCAGGTGATGATAGACAGCCCGCGCGAGGCGGCAGCAAGGACTCGCGAGCTGATCGCGCAAGGGTCGGACGTCGTCAAGCTCTGGGCCGGCCTGACGCCGGAGGACTACAAAGCCGCCGTTGCGGAGGCGCACCGCCTCGGCGTAAAGGTGCACGCACACCTGTACCACCCGGACGCAATCCGCTATGCGCTCGATGCCGGCGTCGACGTGCTGCAGCATGTCGGCTCGGCACGCAACCCGCCGTATCCCGACGATCTCGTCGCGCGCATAGCGCACGATCACGTACCCGTCGTGCAGACAATCGCACACCGTATCTGGGTATACCCGGCGACGGTCGCTTTTCCCGAGCGCCTGCTCGACCCCGTGCACCGCAAGGACATGCCGCCCGACATCTACGCGGAAGTCATCGACTCTTTCGAGAACTTCCATCGCCTGCCCTACTTCCACGACATCGGTCCGGAGACGCGCCATTCGAAGCTCGCGGCACGCCAGTTCATCGATGCCGGGGCGGTCATGGGCGTCGGCACCGACGCCGCGAGCCCGCTGAACTTCCACACCGAGGCGATGTGGTACGAGATGAAGGCGCTGGTCGAGAGCGGCATGACGCCGATACAGGTGATCTCCGCGGCAACGAAGACGAATGCCGAGATCCTGGGGCGCTTCAAGGAACTCGGCACCGTCGAGCCGGGCAAGCTGGCCGACCTCGTCGTCGTCGACGGCAACCCGCTGGCGCACATCGACGCGCTGGCCGACGTCGAGATCGTCGTGCGCGACGGCGTCGTCTGGTACGCGGAAAGCGCGGCGTCCGGACCCGTTGTCGCGATAGGGCACGCGTTCTGACCCGGCACGGGCGACTGCGGGGAAGGCAAAAAAAAGCCGGGGCGTTTCCGCCCCGGCTGTCTTCCCCCCCGGACTTTCCTGCTTACTGCATCTTGTAGTTCAGGCCCACGAAGAAGTAGCGGCCCAGCGGGTTGATCGGGTACGCCTGCTCCGTGACGAACGGCTTCTCGTCGGTCAGGTTGGTCAGGCCACCGTAGAAGTACAGCGAGTCGTTGAAGTCGTAACCGAAGGACAGGTCGTGGATCGTGAACGAATCGGCAATACCGGCCGGGCCGTAGGTCGTGTCGACGGTGTCGATCTCGACGCCGCCGAGGCCCTGCTCGTCCTGGTAGTGGACCAGGTAACGGGCCAGGAACGGGCCACGCATCCACTGGAAGTGGAAATTGCCGGCCAGCTCGGGGCGCTGGATCTCGCCGAGTTCGGGATCGACGGCCGTCGGGTCGCCCGCATCGAAGTAGTAGTCCAGGTTGTCGACTTTCGTGCCCGTGAAGCCGGCCTCGAAGCTGTTGCCGCCCATGTCCCAGCCGTACTTGACCGAGAAGTCGATGCCCTTGGTCGTGATCTTGCCGAAGTTGACCTGCGTCTGGCGCAGGAACGTGAAGCCGCCGAACTGCGCCGAGCTCGGGTCTGAGTTTCGCGAGAACAGGTCGCAATACTGGTTCGGGAAGTTCTCCGAGTCGTAGCAATTGTCGACGATATCCTGCGAGCCGACTGATGCGATCGCGTCCTGGATATCGATGTCGTAGTAGTCGACGGTCAGCGTCAGGCCGTCGAGGAAGCGCGGCTGCAGCACGAAACCGACGGTCAGCGTGTCGGCCGTTTCTTCCTGCAGGTCCGCGTTGCCGCTGACGACGCCGGAGAAGCGGGCCGACAACGGATCGTTGTAGCCCTCCGGGATGGCCGGCAGGCCGATGCTCGGCGCGCCGCTGCGGCAGTTCGCTTCGCGGATCGCCGCTACCGGGTTGCCTGCTTCGGCTAAGGCATCCAGCTCGGTCTGGTCGCAGGGGTCGATCGGGCGGAAGAACGCGCCCTGCTCCGGCTCGAACAGCTCGAAGATGTTCGGCGCGCGCACCGCCTGCGACACCGTGCTGCGGAAGCGGATGTCGTCCACCGGCGCCCAGGACAGGCCGACGTTCCAGGTCGTCGTATCGCCGATCGTCGAGTAGTCCGAGTAGCGGCCGGCCAGGTTCAGGCGGAGTTCCCGCGCGAACGGCGCGCCGTCCAGCAGCGGTATCTCGACCTCGCCGAAAACCTCCCAGACGTCGTAGCTGCCGGTCGAGTTATTGACCAGCGTCGCCCCGTCGAACACGAGCGCGTTCTGGGAGAAGCCCAGGTCGCGGACGAGATCTCCGGCGTTGCCGTCCGGCGTCGTGACCGGCAGGACGCCGAGGTCCAGCGGGTCGAACGTCGACGTGCTCTTTTCGTCGCGGTACTCGGCGCCGGCCGCGAACGCGATGTCGCCGGCCGGGAGGCCGAAGCCGAGCTCGCCGTCGAAGATCGCCGAGAACACGGTCTGCTCGATCTCGTAGAGGTCTACGGTGGTCGTCGTGATCCAGTCGACGGCCGCCTGGCTGATCGAGCCCGGCCCGCCGAGGATGTTCGCCGGCACGCAGCTGCCGTCACCCGGGTTGAAGGTGAAATAGCCGAAGTCCCAGGTCGGGATGCCGAAGATCGTCGTCGGATACTCGGCGCCCGGGTCCACGTTGTTACGGCAGGCCGGATTGCCGCTCGCGTCCGTCGTCACGTCGATCGCGGCGAACCAGCGATCCTGGATGACGCGGTTGCGGTCCAGCGTCTTCAGCTCGAACTCGCCTCGATTGGCCGCAAACTCGTAGTTCCAGCCGTTTGCGAACTCGCCCTCGATGCCGGCAACTACGCGGAATACCGTGCGCTCGTTGGTGTTGATATTCGGGCCGAGGTCGGTCGGATCGCGCGTGATGAACAGACCGCCGCGATCCTGGGCCAGCCCCAGAAGCTCGGGCGGAATGTACGGATTGTCCGGCGCGACCGTCAGCAGGTCGTAAAACGTGTTCAGCGGGCCGCCCCAGTCGGTCGACTGGTCGCTGTACTTCACCTCGCCGAACAGCGTCATGCTGTTGCTCACGTCGTATCGGCCCATCAGGTTGATCGTCAGCTTGTCGTCCTTAGGCAGCAGGTAGTCCGGGTTGAAGGTATCGGCGATGCCGTCCGGGCCGAACTGGTTGAAGACGCCGGCGATCAGGCCGTCGCGGTAGGGCCGCACGTTGCCGCCCGGCTCGATCAACCAGCAACCGCCGGCGATACCGAAGCTGTTGACGTCCTCGAGCAGGCTGTTGAACCCGACCGACGAGTCGAGGCAGTCTTCGGTCCCGTTGCCATCGAGATCGAGTCCCGAGTACAGGAAGTCCCCCGTCGCGACGACGCCGCCCTGGTTGCTGATCGAAAAGTTCGGCTGCGGCAGGATCGCACGGGTCGGCGCATTCGCGGCCCGGTCTATCAGGGCCAACTCGGCGGCCGTCAGCGTCGGGGCGGAGCCGAAGGCGTCCGTGTAGTCGGCGATGAAGTCGTCCGCCGTCGGGATGCGGAAACCGCGCGGGAAGAACCCGTTGTCAACCGCGAAGTACTGCGCGAAGTTCGGCGTCGAGGACCCGATATCCCCGTTCTGGAACCGGAGCGCGGGATTCGGCTGGCCGCGCGAGTAGCCGTTGTCGCGGAACTCGTCGCGATCGCCGAACAGGATGTTGTCGCGGGTCGAGTAGTCGACCGATACCGTGAAATTGGCCTTGCCGCCGGCGAAATTCTTGCCCCAGAGGCCATTCAGGTTGTACTTGCCGCCGTCCCCGTCGGCCGACAGGCCGGCCTGCGCATTGAACTCGAGGCCCTCGTAGTCGTCCCGCAGGATGAAGTTGACGACGCCTGTGACTGCGTCCGCGCCATAGATAGCCGACGCGCCGCCTGTCAGGACCTCGACGCGCTCGACGAGAGCCGACGGGATCGAGTTGACATCGACGGCCTGCGACCCGGCGACACCGGCCACGTGGCGGCGCCCGTTGACGAGCACGAGGGTGCGCTCCGTGCCCATACCGCGCAGTTGCAGGATAGCCTCGCCGACGTCCCCGGCAAACGTGCCGTCGATCGAGCCTTCGCCGGAGGTCGTCGTCAGCAGGGCGGGCAACGTCTTGACGACCTCGGTGACGTCAATCTCGCCGGAGAGCTGGATGTCCTCGGAGGTGACCGATTGCACGGCGACCGGTGCGCCAACGTTCGGGTCACGCGCGATACGCGAACCGGTCGTGACGATTTCCTCGATCGCCTCTTCCTGGGCGAGCACCGGCCCCGTGATCGAGGCGACGCCCAGGGCCGCAAGACTGCCGAACAGCAGCCCGTTGCGCAGATTCTGCTTGGGTATCATCGCTTTACCTTTGATGTGGTGAGAGCAAGAAAGGTCCGCTCGCGGACCACCCTGTTGGATCCAGACTACAACGGCGGCCGGACCCGGATCGTACGAAAACTGCTTGAATTGCGAATTGATAGACGGTCGGGGTTTGAATGTCAACCGGGGGAAATACCGACAATGTTGCTGCAACGCAACGATATCTGCGGCACGGCGCCGTTCCGCAGAGGCGGACCGGGTCAGCCCCGCCCGGGCAGGGTCACGACGAGGAATCCTGCGCGGCGGTCACCGGCGGCCATGAGGGGAGACCGGCACCTCGGCCTCCCGCGTCCGCAGTCGCGCCGGTAATACGTAACCGGCGCGACCGCGGGCGGCAAAGCTATGCTTACTGTTCCTTCCTGGCGTTGCAGGCGGTGACGCGGATGTCGTCCACGTACCAGCCGTCGTTGCCAGTACAGCCGTCCATGCCGAAGTCATACCGCAAGCGTACGGTGTCGTTTGCCTGGACCCCGAGCAGACTCAGGTCTACCTGGGACTGTCCCCAGCTGCCGAACAGGCTGCCGCCATCCGTCCCGCTGAATGCACGTTGTCCTGACAGCGGGTTGGTATTGCCGGCCCCGGCCGGCTGCAGCGTTGCATTGTACGGGTTGAACCGGTACGCCGAGTCCGGCACCAGCACGTACGGCCCCCCGTTGATGCTGATCTTCAGGTTGCCGCCGTCCCAGGCCGATTCCGTTGCGACGTAGTGTTCGAACGTGACCATGTGGGGCGACAGCGTACCAGCACCCGGGATCTGGATGACCGGACTCTCCAGGCTCATCATCCCCGAGATATCCCCGGCCCCGGCGTCGCAATTACCCGCGTTCGGGTTGACCGCGTAAGCGCCGGATCCCTTGCGCCCGCCCGGCAGGTTCGCCGCGATCTCCCAGTCGAGAGCCGGCCACCCGCTGTACACGCCCTGGTTGGTGCGCGTCCAGGCGGCCAGCCCGTTATCGAAGTTCTCGCGGTAAAGCACCGGCGCGTTCTTCGTGTTGGTGCACAGCGCGGGCGCATTCGGTTGCAGTATCGGCTCAAAGCCGCACTGCGCCGACGGATCGGTACGCAACTCGACCGCAGCGATCATCAGGTCGACCACAGCGCAGTCGCCGGCCGAAATGGACTGGCCCGACGGGCCCGCCGGCACGCCTGTCGTGCTGAGCCCCTCCAGCGGCACGCCGATCAGGTCCTGGCAGGAGGCCTGCAACGCATCCGCATGGTCGTCGAAACCGGTCGTCGGCGTCTGGTAGACCGCCTGGGCCCGCCAGTACAGGTGCGCCGCTTTCACGAGCCCTATCGAACTGATGGTGTACCCGTTGTAGCTACCGCCATCCACCAGCAGAGCGAAGCCGTGATTGGGAACGCCGGAGTTCGTGTGGACACCGCCGCCGTCGCTCGTCGCGCAGTGGTATTGCGCATCGCTCACCTTGCCGGGGTCGGACTTGCAGACGGGATTCCACATGTCGCGGATCGCGCTGCCGAATGCCGCCGCGTCTTCGCCCATCAGCCAGCGATAGGAGTTTTCCGGCGGAGCACCGCCGATGATGTGCAGGGTCGCGTTGACGCCGAGCGCGAGCTCGCCCTTGATCGCATTGCCGGTGGCGAGTGTGACACGCAGCGAGGGAATGACGATCGTCGGATCGGCACCGGCCATTCCGGCAACGGGCCCGACTACGTTGTCGGCGACGATGACGCCGGTAGCACCGGCATCCTGCGCATTTTTCACCTTGATGGTGAACGCGCATGCACCCCGGTCAACGAGCGCGACCTGGCCGCTGACGGATGCCCCGTTTATCAGCGCGGTACACGCATCGCTGCCGACGCCGACACCGTCATTCGCGAGGACGACGCTCCCGGTCACACCGGGGTTCGAGAGCGGGGGACCGAAAGAAGCCGCACCGGCCGCGTAGTCGCCTGCGATCGACGCCGGGTTGTTGACCGTGAGCAGCGGAACCGGGGTCGTGTAAACGGAGCAGGCATTATCCGAGCGAATCGTGCCGGGCGAATCCGTTCCGGCGCCGTTCAACATGTCCACGACTTCGCCCCAGATGTCGGAATAGGACTCGTTCAGAGCGCCCGACTGCCACTGGTAAATGAGATTGTGCGTGTAGTCGGTGTAGGCGTGACCCCACTCGTGGGCCACGACGTCGTCGGCAGTGACGCCATTGCAGTAATTGGTCGTGATGCCGTTCCAGTTCGCGTTCGGGCAATTGATGCGCGGGTCGTTGTTGACCGATTGCATTTCGGAGCCGGCGCCGTCATAGGAATCCACACCGAAAGCGTTGAGGAAATGGTAATACGAGTCGCCCGAGGCGTTGACGATGTTCTGCTGGTCCTGGTTGAGGATCCCCGGGAACGCATCGCCTTCCTGCCAGACCTGGTTCGCCGTGCTCTGTTCGAACAGGCGACGGTAAAGCGCATCGTGCACCCTGGAGATACGGTTGACGATCTTGCCGTTATGCGCATTGATGTAAACCATCTCGCGCACGCTGCTGCCATTCGTGACCTCGACCTCGTAGACGAGGTAGTTCGGCCCCTCGACACCCTGTATCAATCCGTCCCGATAGACATACAGCCTCGGCGCGATCGCCGACAGCTCGCCGGCGGACAACTCCGTTACCGCACCGGTGAGGTCGCTCTCCGGAGGATTGGCAAGCACCTCGGCTATCGCGCGCTCGGAGGCCTGGTCGCCGGCGAAGGACGGGCTGGTATCGAGATCGATGTCCGGAACAAAGACGCCGTTCACGGCGCTCAGGTCGTTGTCGGCATCCAGGTGAACGTGGAGAACTGCAGCAAAGACCGGCACGCCCCGGTGGACCTGCTGGTATGAAAGATGCGTATTGCCTTGCTTGTCGGCAGTCGTCGACAGCAGGGCGAGTTCTTCCGTTGCATTCGTCACCCCGAACAGGCCGCCGTATTCGTCGAAGAAACCGATGGCTTTGCCACGCGGCACCGTGCTCCGGCCGCTTGGATGCAAATCCCCACCCTTGTCGACTCGCACGAACCGAGCGACTCCCGTGCTCTTGTTGGTGCTGATCGAGACCGCACCACGTGCGCTCCGGTTCAGGCGCTCGATCAGTTCGGCATCTACGCCACGACCCGATTGCCTGTGTTCGGCAGCTTCGCCGCCGGTCGTCTGGCTCGCGCTGTATCGTACCGGGGCGAAAACCAGCAGGACACACAAGCCGGAAACAACCGCCATACCAAGAGAAATTGGTCTTTTCACGTTCATTGATTTCCCCCTGACCCCAAACCTGTAAGTACGGCCGGATTTCGCACACATCGCACAAACACCGGCCGGTCCCGTGGCGCCCTGGCAAACCTGGAAAGATGAAAAGCGCTTTCAGTCGCTCGTCGACGCGTCGGGCGCCACGTGCCTCGCTCGGCGAGTCGCTGTTCCCTGCGGGCTTTATCGTTTTTGAAACTTGCGTTCGTGAAGTCGTGCCCGCCGGGATGTACCTGCATGTTCCTCCGGGACAGCGGCCACGCGCCGCCCGCGCGCAGTTACCGTCTCGGACCAGGTACCCAAAAGCATTCCACGATGGACACGTGGCAGCGCGCGTGCGGCAGGAATAATTATGTCAAGTTATGCTGTGCCTGCCCCCAACGCTCACGCACGCTGCGTTGGAAATCAGGCGCCTTTCCGTCGTTCTTGTCAACGAGAATTATTCGATCGTCCCCGCCGCCGTCGTGCGCTCGATTTGGGCCGGTACCGGAGGGATACAGTCCGTGCTGGCGTAGCCGAAGCGAGTGAACGTTGCGCTTCACCCGGTCTTCAGGTGCTCGCAGGAAGCTCGGCAGGCTCGATCCGCCGGATCGTGAAGCCCGTGTAACCGTAGATGATCGACACCAGCGGGTTGATCAGGTTGAAGAAAGCGAACGGCAGGTAGGCCAGCGTCGCGACCCCCAGCGTCGCCGCCATGTAGGCGCCGCAGGTGTTCCACGGTACGAGCGGCGAGGTCAGCGTGCCCGAGTCCTCGATGACCCGGGACAGGTTGCGGGCGTCCAGGTCACGGCGCTGGAATTCGGCCTTGAACATCTTGCCGGGCAGGACGATCGCGATGTACTGGTCGGCCGCGATGATGTTGACACCGATGCAGGTCAGCACGACGGTCGTGATCAGCGAGCCGGTCGAACGGGCCGCCTTCAGGGCCGCACGAATGAGCCGCTCGAGCATGCCCGCGTGCTCCAGCACGGCGCCGAAGGACATCGCAGCCAGGATCAGCCAGATGGTAACCAGCATGCTGCTCATGCCGCCGCGGGAGAGCAACTCGTCGACCTCGGCCACGCCGGTCGACGACACGTAGCCGTTCGCGAGTGCCAGCCACACGCCCTTCGTCATCGCGAGGCCGTTCGACAGGCCGGGCGAATCGGCGAAGCGGAGCACGACCGCGGGCTGCAGCAGCACGGCAACGACACCGCCGAGCAGCGCGCCGAACAGGATCGTCGGCAGCGGCGGCACTTTCCTGAAGGCCATGAAGAACACGACGACAAGCGGCACCAGCGCCCAGGGCGAGATCGTGAACGCGCCCTCGAGCGCTCCCTTGAGCGTTTCGAGCGCGCCGGCGCCGGCGCCGGTGTCGGCCCCGTAGCCGACGATGGCAAACAGGATCAGCGCCAGCGTGAATGACGGCGCGGTCGTCCAGACCATGTGGCGTATGTGCGTGAAGAGATCCGTCGACGCGACGGCCGGCGCGAGATTGGTCGTATCCGACAACGGCGACATCTTGTCGCCGAAATACGCACCCGAAATGATCGCTCCGGCGGCGATTGCAGGCGACAGCCCGAGGCCCATAGACACGCCGATCAGGGCCACGCCGAGCGTGCCGGCGACCGTCCAGGAACTGCCGGTCGCAAGCGCGGCGATCGCGCAAATCAGGCACGCCGCGGCATAGAAGACCTGCGGATTCAGCAACTCGAGGCCATAGTAAATGAGCGCCGGCACGGTGCCTGCCATCAGCCAGGTGCCTATCAGCCCGCCGACCGACAAGAGGATCAGCACGGCACCCATTGCGGTGCTGATGCCGCTGACGATCGCGTCCTGGATCTCGAACCAGGAGTGGCCGTTGCGGATCGCGACGATTGCAGCGATACCTGCGCCCAGCGTGAGCACGATCTGGTTCGGGCCGTAGGACGAGTCGGAGCCGAACAGGAAGACGGACAGCGCCAGCATCAGGACCAGCGAAACAACCGGGATCAGCGCGTCAAGCAGCGACGCGGGCTTGGGCTCGTTCATAGGCGCTCACGGGTCCTTAGTGGAATTATTCGACACCGGCTGCCGGGCATGGCGCCCCATTCTACAAGTTATTCGCGGGCCGTCAGCCTCAATATCCGCCGAAGGACCCCGTCGGGCCCGGGAAAACCACCGGCGACTCCACGCCCTCATCGGAGACGCTGGCCACGCCGAACAGGTAGTTGTCGATGACGATGTTCTCCAGCGTGTACGCATTCACGAGGCCCACGTCCCGGCTACGGGTCCATTGCGGCTCCGTCGTCAGCCGCCAGTACACCCGGTAGCCGGCGAGGTTGCCGGCGGCCGGGCCCTCCGGCAGGTCCCAGCGGAGCGTCGTGCTCGGCTGCACGGCGCCCTCGATCAGCACGTTCGCCGGGAACGGCGGCGCGGCAGCGAGGCCCGCCAGCGACACGACGTTGAGCGCGGTCAACTTGCGCGCGTAGTCGAAATCGACGCCCTCGATCA
>Ga0224510_10000779_pt1 | contig 22796 bp, 26 predicted proteins | sample SF_May12_sed_USG_FD_170161 | JGI IMG/M metagenome (GOLD analysis project Ga0224510, IMG submission 170161) | Sediment microbial communities from San Francisco Bay, California, United States - SF_May12_sed_USGS_4_1 | ecosystem: Environmental > Aquatic > Marine > Sediment | place: USA: California... | reverse complement strand
GAAGGACCTCACGGCCTGGACGAACCTCGATTCGTTCCTCTGGTGCGAGAAGTATCGCACGGACCATCTCTTCGCTCAAGCCTCGCCGCAGTATCTCAAGCCGGGCATGATCAGTGAAAATATAGTCGGCAATAGGTTGTGGTCTCACTTACAATTCCCTCTGGAACGCGTGGTGGAGCATGGAGTGAAAGAGGTCATCCAGCCGGCGGCGGGAGGTCGCTTGCTGGGCAAGCATTCAATTATATCGGTGTGACCGCCCGTATAATCACGGAGAAATCACCCTCCGTCGGCATCGTAAACAGGCATTTCCCGCCGCTTCTTGATGCCCACACGTGACCGACTACGCGCTTTTCTTCGGCATCGTTGCCGTCGTACAAATGTTTGCCCTTGTACTCGACCGCCAACGCGCGACCGTCAGTTAATTGGCAAATGAAATCCGGGTAGAACCAGTCCTTCGATGTTTGGAGCCTGAACGAAGTCGATTTGCGAGGGAGATTGCGGACCCAAAACCGTACTTCTGACAGACCATCAAGAAACTGTGCACATTGAAATTCTTCCGTGAGTTTCCCGTCCGCTGTCTTCTCCGACAATTCTCCGGGCTTCGGCCCGAAGTAGTGCTTTTGGAACTGGAACCCACCCTCGTACACGCGGCTTGGCTCATATCCCATTGTCCGAAAGTTAATCGCCTGCCCCGCATCCACGGTAAGCGATGAATCAGGGAGCATCAGTTGGTGAAAGGAGGCATTGCGTTCGTTGTCTCGATGCTCCTGAATGTGCCCGGCAACCTCGTCCCGAAGCCGGGCTCGATCAAGCACGAGCGTGTCAACTTCTGTCATCCCAAACTTGGCCATCAGTCCACGGATGACTTTTCGTAGAAACTCCGCCGACTCTCCCGCCGGAATATCGTGATGATCAGTTTCCCGATCCAGCCATGCCACAAGCCGCTCAAGAGTCCAATCATCTTGACCGCTGAGTTGTAATACCTGTTGATGTAACGCTCCGACAAAATCGCTATCGGCGGTATCGCCCATGACGATCGTCTGCACCTCGCCTTTTGCTCCGACATCGACCACTCCCGCCTTACCATACGGGCGAGCCAGCGGGTTATACGCCGCCGACAACGACGCATCTTTCTCGCTGAGCTTCCAGGGGTGTTCGAGTAAAAAGGTACTCTCGAACTCGTACAGCATGCCGTTCTCGAAAAAACAGAGCAGAGGTACGAGAAAATCAACCTGTTGTTCATAAGGCGAAGGCTGGCGCGGCTTTCCAGTCCCGCCAAAAGCCTGCTCCGCCTTGCGCACCAATTCGACAGCTTCCTCTACTTTGACCTTGGCTTCGGGAGTCGTGACACAGCTCTTCACCTTTTCGGTATCATCCCGATCAAGTGGAACGACAATGGTGATGGTACCCGCCGTGGAATCGATCCGCACTTTCCCGCCAAGTGCCGCCTCTTGAACCCGTGCCACAGTCGCGTCGATTTCGGCCGGGATAAGCGTGATCGTCTGCGGCTGCACACCAAGCGGCAACGTACCTTGCGGCACCGGAATAATGATCCGCTCCGCCTCCGCCGGCGTGAAACCATTGTGCTCCAATGCCTCGCGCAGTTCGGCCAGCACGTCCGTGATCGACTCCGACACCGAAAAGGCATAAGCGCAATTCAAATCGGGATGCCGCTTGGTCTGAGCATTCGGCAACCGGAGAATGCGCCCGACGATTTGTTCGATCGCCGTGACAGAGCGAGTTTCCTTGAGACTGCACAGCACATAGGCAAAGGGGCAATCCCAGCCCTCCCGCAACTTCTCCACGGTCATGATGACGCGGACAGGGCATTTCGGCGAGGCGATCTCCTTCACATCCTTCAATTCATCGAGTTTGCCGACAGAGATCTTCACCTCATCCTTTGAAAAACCAAACTCACGTACCAGCCGGTCGCGCAGCGGTTCACAGGCATCGACTCGTTCAGCCTGAATCAACAAAATGGGCCGGATGTACTCCGTTGTCTGCTGCCCTTCGGCAACGGCGAGTTTTTCGAGGTCGGCGCGCAACGTCACCGCTTCCATCAGAAGTTGATCGCGTTGGCCCGGATGTCGAGCGATCACCCTCAATGGCAGTTTCACTATCTGCGCCGTTTTCAATTCCGCCGCCGACACACGATGCAGGACGTTAGAAGGCTGCTTCTCAAGCGCCGGTGTGGCCGTAAATTCGACAATGCAGGAGGGCAGCACATTCCCAAGCGTGGAGAATGAGAGGTCGGTCCGCGCATTGTGCGCCTCATCCACAATCACAATCGGACGCCGCAGCCGCAGCATGTTCACAAGCGAAGGTTTGGGCTTGCCGTCAGCGCCGGGCATGAGATCAGCCAGACGGCCGGAACATTCAGCAGATGCTCTGCAAATGCGCCGTTCTGATCATAGACCTTGCGACCTGCCGTCTCCTCGACGCGGAACGATTGAATGGTCGCCACGATTACTACTGTCTGTCCTTCAACCGCAGCACGGGAAAGACGCAAGGCCTCCTCAATCGTCACCCACGTCTACAGCGCCACAAGCCAATTCCAACGCGCGGCGGTAGGGATGGCGCGGATCACGGAGCGCATCGGCCGTCTGATCTAGAATCGTATTGCTCGGCACCAGCCAGAGCACCACCGATCGCTCGGCCCGCATGAACTCGCGCTGGGCCAAACCGGCGGCATAGCAGGCCAGCAAAGTCTTGCCGCCCCCGGTCGGCACGCGCAGGCAGACATAGGGCATCCCTGAACCGAGCCCCGCAGCCGCAACGGGGAAATAGGGCACAGACTCCCCGAACCGCCTCGTGACCTCGCGGAATGCTGCATCCGGATTTCTGGCCTGAGCCGTCAGACGGAAAAACTCGCGCAACGAGTCGAGCACGCGCTCCTGATAATCCTTGAGCGTAATCACGATTTGCCCTTCGAATGAAAGCCGATGCGCCGCTGGGGTGGGCCCGGAGGCGGCTGCAACAGGGGCAGCAACTGTTCGTACAGATCCAACAAAGCTGTATCGTGTTGGAGCAGCGTCCGGTCGATTTCGGCCAGTCGTTTCAGAATCGCCGCATTGGCCGCGATATGTTCGCGCAGGCGCACGAACGCCCGCACGACGAAGACACTCATCTGGACGGCCCGCTCGCTGTGGAGAATGTTGGCAGCCATCACGGCACCGTGTTCGGTAAATGCCCAGGGACGATACCGTCTTCCACCATGGGAACCGGTCACAATTTGTGACCGGTTTTGGGTTACCGTCGTCGATTCAATGGCTTCTGAACTTGAGGTCACAATTTGTGACCTCAAGATTTTCAGCTCAGCCTCTGTAGGCTGGAAGGCAAAATCTTCCGGAAAGCGATCGGCATTCCGTTTCACAGCCTGGTTGAACGCCTTGGTCGTCACTCCATAGAGACGGGCCAAGTCCGCATCGAGAATCACGCGCTGATTCCGGATGACAAGAATCAACGGTTCCAACGAGCCATGAAGAGGCACCTTCTTTTTGGTGGCCATGCGTTAACTCACCTTGATCTCATAGGACGTCTGCCTGATAAGAATTCGCTCCGCTTGCAGCCGGTCTTTTCCCAGCAGGCATCCGGCACAATAGATCACTTTCTGCCCATCATACTTGGGCAACTGTGCCAACACCGCTCGCGTGAGAATATTGCCGCCCTGAGAGCTCTTATCACCCAGAATGCCATTGTAGAGCAGATAGATGCCCACGCCACGACATTCGCCGAGAAACGGCGATTTGGTCACACGTCCGCGCGGCAGCGGCTCGCCTGTTTCAGTGAAATAGACATGCCGGGCGAGATCCGAAAAGCTCACCGTTTCTCGAATCTTCCCGCCCTCATCGAACAGTGGTTCTCCTAACTCGCAATAGCGGAAGCCGCCGCCAAGTCCTTCGACCTTCTCGCCCTTCTCATTCTTGTAGCCTTGGGCAACACGGCGTTCGCGCTCAGCAGTAATTCCTTTCGCGATTTGCGATTCCATCTCCACGAGAATAAAGCGGCGATTGCCCTTATCCTGTTGATTCAGATTCAACACTGCATGTCCCGTTGTGCCAGAACCAGCGAAGGAATCAAGAATGAGATCATCCGGCCCCGCAGTAAGTTGGATAATTCGCGCAACGAGTCTAGGCGGCTTCGGCGTCATGAAAACTTCGGATGCTCCAGGAAGAGCTTCTAGCAGTTCCTTTTTTGCGTCTTGGGTGTGCCCTGCCTCCTCGTAAGTCCAAATTGTCATTGGCACAACACCTTGCTTTACTTCACTCAAGAAGATTTTGGGAGCTGGAACATTGCTTCCGTCTTTACCCCACCAAATTCGCCCATCTCGGTCGAGTTGCTCAAACTTCTCTTTCGAAACCCTCCAGTAAGAGCCTTTCGGAGGCCCCGGTATCACACGGCCGGATGGGCACGTGATGCTATAAACGCCAAGACTGTAAGCATTTCGCGCGGCCAGATTGTTTGGCCGCCAAAGCCCGCGCGGATCGTTGTCGGGATTCTTGTAGGCCTTGTCCTGCTTTTCTGAACGGGGAATCAGGTTCCGTTGCCAGAGTGATTTGTTCTTCGCATAAAACACTATGTAGTCGTGGTTTTCAGAGAGATATTTAGCAGACGCTTTTGGCGCATAATTTTTCTCCCAAACAATGGTTGTCACGAAATTCTGCTCACCAAAGACTTCGTCCATTACATAGCGGAGCGCATGGACCTCACTGTCATCCAAGCTGATGAAGATCGCTCCATCTTCTCGAAGAAACTGTCGAAGTAATGCAAGCCGCGGATACATCATGCAAAGCCAGCGGTCGTGTCGGTCAAGCGTCTCGCCTTCCTTGCCGACAACCTTGCCCAGCCACTCCCGCATCAGAGGACTATTCACGTTGTCGTTATAAACCCAGCCCTCGTTGCCCGTGTTATACGGCGGGTCGATGTAGATACACTTCACTTGGCCGGCGTAGTAGGGAAGAAGGGCTTTGAGTGCGACGAGGTTGTCGCCCTGCACGATGAGGTTGCCGTCGCCCGGCTCGCCGCAAGCGAGATCAGGCACGTCTTTGAGTAGATGAAAGGGCACCTGATGATGGTGATTGACGACTGCGTCTTTTCCGATCCAGTTCAGAGTCGGCATGACATTATTGTCCCGAGAGCTTCGGCGTGCTTGATATCGCAATGTGCAATATCAAGGGAAATGCCCTTTTATTGGCGGGCAGTCTAGCCAATTCGGTGAATGAAAGCTACGCAGATGGTCGGATGGCTAATTCAATCACAGCCGCCATAAGACCCTCGGCCACTGACGCGATGAAGTCCAGGTTCAGTGTGTCGAGGGTGTCGGTTGGCCGATGGTAATGAGGATTACGGAAGTTGGCAGTATCCGTGAGCATGACGGCAGGGAAGCCTTGCTCCCAGAACGAGGTGTGGTCGCTCCGTCTGGTGTCCGGGAGCTTCTCTCCGTTGCCCGGCACGATCAGTGGAACAATCGGGAGATGTGATTTCATGGCTTTCGCGACGGAGCCGGTCAAAATATGTGAGCGCTCGTTCCCGATCACGGCAAGAAAATTTCCGGTCGTGGGCACCGCGATGGGCACACCGGGAGGAGTCTTCTGTGAGCCTGCTAGATGGCTCGCATAGCCGACACATTCCAACACGATCGCTCCGTGGATCGTTTCACGATTCTTTCTCAACATCGCTGTATAGGCGGAGCTGCCGAGCAAGTTCTCTTCTTCCAAGTTAAAGGCGATGCAATGGATTGGTCTGGCCAATTTCATGGCTCGCATTCGGCGAGCGATCTGCAGCATCACCGCGAGGGCGCTAGCGTTATCATCGGCGCCGGGAGACCCTTGGACTGTATCGAAGTGCGCAGCGAGGATCAGCGGCGGTGCGGATTGGAATGGCTCAGCGTCGGGAAGCGCCGTTCCGATCACATTGTGGTAGGTGTCGCCCAATGCCTGGAAGTGTTGCGTTGTGGCGGTAAGACCGCTTTCAGAGAATTGGCGGTGCAGATAGACTTCTGCTTCGTGGAGGCGAATCGGAGAAGAGAGGGGGTGGCGCTCGCCCACCAGATGGCGAAGGTCTTCTTTGAGGAGGTTATGATCAATGGGCACGTGGGTTTCCGTCAACGGAACGATTAGGCCACGATCTCGGTCCCGATCCCCTTGCGCGTGAAGATTTCGAGCAGAACAGCGTGTGGAATGCGGCCGTCGATGATATGTGCCTTCCCGACCCCCTCAGCTAGCGCGTCCAGGCAGGCGTGAACTTTCGGGATCATCCCCTCCGTGATGGTCCCCTTCTTCATCATCCGTTGTACATCTTTTCGAGACACGGTGGAGAGGTGGCGCCCGTTGGCGTCGCGAATGCCTTTGATGTCGGTCATCATGACAAGTTTTTCCGCGCGCAGGGCCCCTGCGACGGCTCCGGCAACAAGATCAGCGTTGATGTTGTAGGTATTCCCTTCACGATCCGTTCCGATGGGCGCAATCACCGGGATGTAGTGGTCGTCCTGCAGATTACGCAGCAGACCAGGATCGACCTTTTCGATATCGCCCACCAACCCGAAGTCCCCTTCGCCGTCCTCTCCTTCTAAATCTCGATCGAGGCTTTCCGCCCAGGCCTTGGCCGTCAAGGGTTTGCTAAGAATCAACCCGCCGTCCTTCCCGCTCAAACCGACCGCACTGCCACCGTGTCGGTTGATCAGATCGGTGATCTCCATATTGATCTTTCCTGCCAGGACCATCTCCACAATTTCCATTGTGGCCTCGTCGGTGATTCGAACACCATGGCGAAATTTCGCTTGGATGCCAAGCCGGTCGAGCATCTTGTCGATTTGGGGTCCGCCGCCGTGGATAATGACCGGGTTGATCCCGACGTACTTCAGCAACACGACATTTTGCGCGAACCGTTCTTTGAGGGATGAATCCGTCATCGCATGGCCGCCGTATTTGACAACCACGGTCTTCCCACGAAACGATCGAATGTACGGCAGGGCTTCGATGAGGACGTTGGCTTTCTTGATCAGTTTGTCCATGCAGAACTCCCGGCGATCAACATCGAATCCCTATAAAATATATCGGCTCAGATCCTGGTCTTTCACGATATCTTTTAATCGATCCCGCACATTGGCAGCGGTGATGCTGATTCGTTTGTCGGGCCAGCCGGGTCCCTCGAAAGAAATGTCCTCCAGTAACCGCTCCATGATGGTGAACAGGCGACGCGCACCGATGTTCTCAGTTCGTTCATTCACCTGCACCGCCACTTCGGCGATCTCCTCCAGGCCGTCTTTAGTGAACTCGATGGCGAGGCCTTCCGTGGCCAGCAAGGCCTGGTACTGACGGACCAATGCCCCTTTTGGCTCTGTGAGAATACGGACAAAATCGTCTTTGGACAAGGGACTGAGTTCGACGCGAATCGGAAATCGCCCTTGGAGCTCCGGAATCAGATCGGACGGTTTCGCCACATGAAAGGCACCGGCGGCGATGAAGAGAATGTGATCCGTCACGACCGGGCCGTGTTTGGTGCTGACTGTGCAGCCTTCGACAATGGGGAGTAAATCCCGTTGTACGCCTTCCCGCGAGACATCCGGTCCCGTGTTGCGCTCGCGGCCTGCAATTTTGTCGATCTCGTCGAGGAACACAATCCCGGTCTGTTCCACCTTGGTGATGGCTTCCCGCGTGGCGTCATCCATATCGATCAGCTTCTGGGCTTCTTCCTGTGTCAGGTGCTTGAGCGCTTCGGGGACTTTCATCAGCCGCTTCTTTTTCTTGCCTTGGAACATGCCGCCCAGCATGTCTCGGAGATTGCTCTCGATGTCGTCGAGTCCACCCGCGTTGGAAATGACGCCAATTGGCAAGCCTCGTTCCTTGACTTCCATCTCTACCGTTCGCTCATCTAGCTTCCCTTCTCGCAGCTGCAGGCGCAGTTTTGATCTCGTCGCCTCGTGGGAATCGTGAGGGGCTTGAGCAGCCGGCTCGCTTGTGCTGTCTACAAAGACTGGTCGAGGAGGCGGTGGAGGTAGGAGAAGCTCAAGCAATCGTTCCTCGCCTTGTTGTTCCGCCTTTTGTTGAACGGACGCCAACCGTTGCGTCTTGACCATATTGATGGCCAGTTCGGTCAAGTCACGAATGATCGATTCCACATCACGCCCGACGTAGCCGACCTCGGTGAACTTCGATGCTTCCACTTTAATGAAGGGGGCTTCGGCCAACTTGGCGAGCCGTCGGGCAATCTCGGTTTTTCCTACGCCGGTCGGCCCAATCATGATGATGTTTTTCGGCATGACCTCGTCGCGGAGGTCGGGGGACACCTGCTGGCGTCGCCAGCGGTTGCGAAGTGCGATGGCGACCATCCGCTTCGCGTCCTTTTGCCCGATGACGTAGCGATTCAGTTCCTCGACGATCTGGCGCGGAGTAAGACTGTTGAGATTCAACGGTTCGGGATCGCTTGTGAGAGGCTTCATGATGGTGAGTTATCCTTGAAGTTCTTCGACAATAATCTGTTGGTTGGTGTAGATGTCAATAGAACCTGCGATGTTCATGGCTTCGGTGATGATCACCGGGGCCTCGAGTTGAGAATGGCGGAGCAGTCCTCTGGCAGCCGCGAGGGCATAGGGTCCACCCGAACCGATAGCTAAAATGCCGTCTTCCGGTTCTATGACATCGCCGGTTCCTGAAATGATGAACGACTGTTCCCTGCCGGCGACGGCAAGCAGCGCTTCCAACCGTCGAAGCGCCCGGTCGGTTCGCCAATCTTTCGCGAGCTCGACCGCCGCTCTTGTGAGATTGCCTCGATACTCTTCCAATTTGCTCTCGAATTTCTCGAACAGTGTAAACGCATCAGCCGTGGCACCGGCAAATCCTGCCAAGATCTGGTCATGATGCAGGCGCCGGAGCTTCTTGGCGTTGTGCTTCATCACCGTGGTTCCAACGGTCACTTGGCCGTCACATCCCATGGCGACCCGTCCATCGCGCCGGACACAGAGGATGGTGGTCGATCGAATGATCATGACGATTTCCGGTCCTTTCGTGACAAGGGGCTTGCCGCCGCCCGTGCTCGTGGGTGGGCGCTATCGTACACCGCGAGAAGCTGATCCATCGCCAAATGCGTATATTTTTGTGTCGTGCTTAGTGACGCGTGGCCGAGCATTTCCTGAATCGACCGGAGATCCGCGCCTTCGTCGAGCAGATGCGTCGCGTAGGAGTGCCGCAAGGCGTGGGGACTGACCGCTCCACTCACGAGACGGCTGGAATATCGAGCAACCATTCGAGCGACACTCCTTGTGGTAATCCGGCCTCCACGATGATTCAAAAACATCGGAGCCGGCAGCTGACCGCTGCGAGCCATCGGTTTCAACGACGTGCGATACTCTCGGATGGCGTGAAGTGCCAGATCCCCGATCGGAACCATCCGTTCCTTGCGGCCCTTCCCGCTCAAACACACGCTTCCGTCCGTCTCGTTCAGATCATCCAGATTGATGCCTACGACCTCACTTACCCGAGCGCCGGTCGAGTACATGGTCTCCAGCAGGGCACGATCACGTAAGGTGAGGGGCGACTGGCCAGACGGAAACTCCATGAGCGCCGCCGCGTCGTCCTTTGTCAATACTCGGGGGAGCGGCTTGGGTAGCTTAGGGCTCCTCAGGTTTTCCGTGGGGTTCTTAGAAAGCTGCCCCTCACGAACGAGAAACCGAAAAAAACTTCGCAGGCACGCCAGCTTTCTAGCTAACGATGACGCTTTCTCGCCTTGATAATCCAACCTGTGTAGGTGGGCACGAATATTGTCGCTGGTGACCGTATCGATGCGAATGGGCGTGGTGTCTTCCTTGGTTGGTTGAAGGAACCTCACCAGCTGATGAAGGTCGGATCGATAACTGCGAATCGTCTCCTGTGACGCATTGCGTTCAACCTGGAGGTGCATTACGAAAGCCTTGATTGCATCTTCCACGAGTCAAAATCCTCAAGGGCTCGCTGGCTGAGCAAGCGACGCTTCTTCTCTTTGTCTTTGGGATGGTTCGACAAGGGAGGAAACAGGCCAAAATTGGTGTTCATGGGCTGGAAATGGCGCGGGTCCGATGAGGCAACATGTGCGATCAAGCAGCCATGCGCGGTTGTGGAGGGAGGCGTGATCAGCGGTTCGCCTGCCAAGGCCCGCGCGGCATTGATGCCGGCCAGGCCTCCCATGGCTGCAGATTCGGTGTAGCCTTCTACGCCCACAAGCTGCCCGGCAAAAAAGAGCGTGCCGCGCGCCTTAAATTGTAGCGTGTTCAAGAGGAGCTGGGGAGAGTTGATGAACGTATTGCGATGCAGGCTTCCATACCGGAGGAACTCCGCTTGTTCGAGCCCTGGGATCATGCGAAACACGCGCTTCTGTTCGCCATAGGTCAGTTTGGTCTGAAAGCCGACCAAGTTGTAGCAGGTACGGTGAATATTCTCAGTTCGCAATTGCACCACTGCTGCTGGTTGCAGCCCGGTTCTCGGATCTTTGAGGCCTACTGGTTTCATGGGTCCGAACTGCATCGTCTGGCGGCCACGCTCAGCCAGCACTTCAATCGGCACACAGGCCTCAAAATAGGGTGTCTTCTCAAATTCCTTCGGTTGGACTTTTTCGGCACCCATCATGGCGTCGTAAAAGACATTGTACTGTTCTGCCGTCATGGGGCAATTTAAATAATCATCCCCGCCCTTGTCATAACGAGAGGCGCGGAAGACCACGTCCATGTTGATGGAGTCCGCGTCCACGATCGGTGAGATGGCGTCGAAGAAGTACAGGTGCTGCGACTTCGTGGCAGCGCGAATGGCCTGCGACAGCTTGTCAGAGGTCAACGGCCCAGTGGCGATGATGCAGAGACAATCCGTCGGGATTTCCGCAATTTCTTCGTGGAGAACTCTGATATTGGGATGGCCTTCCAGCGCGCGGGTGATGTGCTGGGAGAACTGATCACGATCAACGGCCAGTGCTGACCCGGCGGGAACTTTGGCTTGTTCGGCAGCGGCAATGATGAGTGAATTCAGCCGCCGCATCTCTTCTTTTAAAATGCCGGGCGCGTTCAGGGGATCGAGAGATCCCAACGAATTCGAGCAGACGAGTTCGGCCAAGCCGCCCGTCTTGTGCGCCTTCGTCATTTCTTTCGGGCGCATCTCGTAGAGCGTGACCTTGGCGCCGCGATTGGCCGCTTGCCAGGCAGCTTCGGAACCAGCCAGACCCCCGCCGACTATCACAACATCGTCACGCATGTGATTGGGAACAGCACACAACCGGTGAGTAATGCGGCATTGTACGAACCGATTTTTTCCTATGTCAAGATAAGCGATGGCGAACTTGTACCGACTCTCTTTAATTCCGGGGAGTCACCCGTCCATGGTTCGACAGGCCTGTCCTGAGTTCATCGAAGGGCTCACCGCGAACGGTACTACCTGAAATCACACTAATGAGCTGATCGATCACTCGCGAGGGAGTAGCCTCTGCGTTGACTGCCCCGGGGGCGCAGTGCTAGAGTTTGCCCTCTTTTCTGACTTGCTTCCGGTCGGGCGATTAGCTCAGTGGTAGAGCGCTTCCTTCACACGGAAGAGGCCACAGGTTCGATACCTGTATCGCCCACCATCTTTTCAAGCACTTCCAAGACAACGCTTTCCGAGGTCCTCAGCACTGTGGTCGATTTTGTGTCACAGCGCTTCTGGCGGTCCAAGATTTCCACCCCATCCCGTAAGCTCTCCGGGTAGTGGTGGGCATACCGTTGCGTCATGATCGGAGACTTGTGCCCGAGCAATCGCTGCACTTTGTACAGATCGATCCCGGATTGCACCAGCCTCGTTGCGAAGGTGTGCCGGAGGTCATGGAAATGGCAGTCCACGATCCCAGCCTTTGCCATTGCAGGCCGTAAGGCCCGTCGAAGATGGTTGGGATCGAGCCGTGTGCCGGCCTGGCTTGGAAACACGAGACTTGTTTTCAGGTGGCGCACCTTGGCCTTCTCTGTGAGGAGCGCCATCGCGGTATGATTCAACGGCACCGTGCGCCGTTCTCCGTTCTTAGATCGAAAGACCGTGACCGTTCTCCGAAACAGATCCACTGCGCTCCATGTCAGCGATAGGATCTCACCCAACCGCATCCCGGTATGCAGCGCGAACACCACGAGGTCGCGCAACCACGACGGACAGGCGCTGAGCAATCGCGCCTCTTCGTCTTCTGTCAGCCAACGGTCCCGTTTGTTCGCGCCCTTTTCTAGGGACACGCGGCTCACGGGATTCTCGCGGCACCACTCCCACTCCCGCTTGGCAAGGTTGAAGGCCTTTCTCAAGCAGCTAAGCTCTCGATTGATCGAGGCGGCTTGCACGCCAGCCGCATAGCGTGTGCTCTTATAGTCCACGATCAGTCGGGGCGTGATCTCTGCTAAGGTCCGACCTCCGAAGAACGCACGGAAGCGTTTCACGAAGACCTGACATATCTGCTGGCTTGCCAACTTCACGAGATGCTCCCGCTCGTAACGATCCATCAATTCATCGAAGGTTCGAGTCTTTTCTTCGAGGCGATCAAAATACTGCCCCTCAATCAGCTGAACCTTCACCTTGGCCATGATCGAGTCAGCTAAGGCCCGATTCGCCGTCCCGGTGGACCGGCGTATCCGCTGACCCTGAAAAATCAAATTCATCCACCACACATTCCCTCGTTTAACGAGCCCCACGGTCTACCTCCCTTCCCTTTGGGCTCGCTGTTGATGGTTTCCCCGGGGGCGGAGTATAGGCGTCTCGCTTGGCCGCTTCAATGATGCGATCCAGATCGCGGTGACTCGCCCGTGACGCTCGCGGCATTGATTCCACTGATTTCCGCTCAAACGAATCCAACCATTCCGTCACTTTCTCTCGCTCGAACCGGACCAAGCCATAAATCTTCTGACTGGGAATCCTACCTTGAGCGGCCCGGAGGTAGAGCGGTGAGGGTTTGATGTTGAGCCAGCGTGACAGGTCTTTGATGGTCAATAGCATATCGCAATCAATCGGGGGCGTCTTCCGACACCCCCGCACCCCCGTTTCCGTGCTCGCGTCAGAACGCCAGCAGCGCAAGGGCGGCTGAGCTTCGCTGGGAGCAGCAGGCCAACCTTCCTGCCGCATCCAGGTTTGCCTCCTGCAGGACGCGGCGCTCAGCGACAGGGAATATGGGTTCCCTGCCCGGACTGGTGGTAGGGGCAGGGAACCGTATGGTGTTATCGGACAAGGACCTTCAATTGGTCTTTCTCCAATTTAGTCGCGAATTCCCGTTCCAGCCGGTCGGCCATCTCCTGCCAGGTGTGGCCAGCGGCTTTCATCTCTTTGAGCATAGTCAGTGCGTTTGCCAAGGAGCGGTCTTCGTGGTCTCGTTGGTGGTCGTCCTCTCTCTCAAAGGCCTTGGTGAGTGTCTGGCCGAGGCTGTTGCCGAGCGCCTCTTTGTTCACCGATTCGTTCGAAGGTGTGACGGCGTGCCTCAGTCGCCGAGGCTGGTCCCAGTATGGGCTCTTGCAACCGGGACAACGGACTGGCTTGTGTGGTTGGCGGGGCCACCAGGCTTTGCCGCAGCGCTGACAGTGTTGCTGCTGGAGTCCGGCAGAGGGTTCACTTCCCGATAGGAGTACTCTCGACCGAGCAGGATTTCGATCTAATCGCTTAGAAAGACTCATGATTGATGGCCTGGAATTTACGCCCCCGTTTGACTAAGCGGGGGCTGCGGTCTCTGCGCGCGGCCGGCGGCGCCGTCCGCAGCGCATCGCCGTGCGCTCCGAGAGATCTCGGCCTGGCGTTGCATCACGTGATGGACTTCCTCCAGGTCGAAGCGGAGCGCGGTCTTCACACGGATCGCCGGAAGTTCTCCTCTCCGGTAGGCCCGCCGAATGGTATCGGTGCTGACCCGCAGCAGCTGAGCCAATTCTTGGACCGACACACGGTGGTTGTGAGACCTCTCTTTCATAGTTGTCCTCCGAAACCATAAGCGTGACTCATGGAACAATGAGCCCCGAGTGTCGCCAGGGGCGAGCCTAGCGGACTGAGAGAAGAAAGAAAATTAGGCAGGAAGGGTCAGGAAGGGCCTCTAGAGGTCAGGAGTGGTCAGAAAGAGATCGAAATTCTTGCGCTCACGACAGAGAGATTGCGCGGTGAAACGTGGGAAAGACACAACTGGATTGACTCCGCGTATCTGATGCGAGTACGACAGATCAGAAGAGGAAGGAATGTGCCGTGATCGTGACGACACTCTCAAAAAAATTTCAGATTGTGATTCCCAAGGAAATTCGTGAAAAGCTGGGTCTCACTCCGAAACAGCGTCTTCATGTCATGGAGACGGGTGGTGTGATCACCCTGGTGCCGGAACTCCCGCTCGTATTGCTCAAGGGAGCGCTGAAAGGGATGTCTACGACGCACTTGCGGGAGAAGAATGACCGGTGACGAAGGTGCATGAACAAACGATTTTAGAGAAACTCCGGCAATTGTCCCCGGAACGACTTGCCGAGGTCGAAGATTTCGTTGATTTTCTGGCGCACCGCCAGGGGAAGGAACGTGGGCTGACATACACCGCCGGACAACTCGCCACGGCCGCCTTTATGCGGGTCTGGGACAATCCAGCCGACGCCGACTATGACCGGCTCTGAATTGATGGTTCTGGTTTTGGGAGGTTGGCTGATTGCTCTTTCGGAGTGCGGAACGTTGACCGTTACGTCAGTTGGTACACCCGTCCTACGGCCGGCGGGGTGATCGCTTTGTGCACAAAGTCTTCCCGCACTTGTTCCAATCGACGCATGTTGTCGGCGGAGTAGTACGCCTCCCCGCATTGCGTGCAGGCCTCGGCATCCACAGTCACCAAAAGGTGATCATTCCCGATCTTGATTTCCGCTTCCACTTTCTTCGCTCTGACCTCGCCGCGCTTACAAATGACACATGTCATCGCTGTTTCCTCCGCCGCCAATCAGCTTCCCATCGCGCGGGATCTGGCTGATAGACCGTGATGATGATCAGTCGGCCTTCGTCCATCACTGGGGCACACACGACATGCAAAGGTCTGCCTTCCTGAGTGCATCCAAAAATGAGGCAGCTCGGATACGGCCCGTCATCTGGATACTCCTCGATGATTCCACCAGAGTCAAGCACCTCCAGAATTTCGTCAATGGAAATGCGGCCCAATGGCTCCGTTTCCATCTCCCGACGGGCGTGATCTGTAAAGCGACAGCCCTGGACGCACTGACGAATCGTATCATAGTTCATGCCGCGTTCGCGCTCCTCCACGCATCAGACGATGCTTCAGTGCAGTGGGAGGGAACCATCGTAGCGGATGTCTCGCCAAAATGCATCTCAGGATCAGTAGCCTGCCGGAGCGATGGGTGTTGGTGCGCCCCCACGTACTCAACGGCGATGAACGCGCCTCGTCGGGAATTTAGAATGTTCCCAATTTTCCGGCCTAGTTGTCCGCAGTTCGCAGGATGGATTCTGAATGGATTCGGAGGGGCATTAGTCCGATCCCCGATCAAATGCCAATATACATGTTACACGGATGAGTGGCTGCAAAGCCTTGAAAAGGCATCGGTTGTCGCGTATTGTCCGCAAATTAATGACGGCGTGTTATATCGACAGAAATTGGCAGACCCAACTCTTACACGGGCCCGCCTAGACTGTATCGAACCGCATCAATGACGGACAAACGACACATTTTGGCGGAGATCAAACGCCTTGCCGATTCAAACGGCGGGAAGCCTCCCGGTGTGCGCCTATTTGAGAGCGAAACTGGCATCAAGGAATCGGATTGGTACCCGTTGCATTGGTTACGGTGGGGCGATGCGGTACAAGAGGCCGGCTTCGCTCGCAATGCTTTTCAGCAGCCCTTTAGCGAGGAGTCGCTCGCTGAGAACTACGCGAAGCTCGTGGCGAAGCTAGGCCGCCTTCCCCTACAAGGCGAATTGATTCGAGAATCACACAGCAACCCTGGATTTCCTAGCGAGAAAACTTTTCGCCGGTTTAAAGGCAAAGGCAAGCTCCTAAAGGCAGTTATTGCTTTCTGCAATGCCACCCCTAATTTTGAGAACGTGCGCACCCTGTGCGAGGCCAAGCTGCAAACGATTGGAGAGCTCGCCACTACGGCGGGTAGTTCAAAAACGAAGTTTGCTACCGGATTTGTGTATCTCATGAAATCCGGAAAACATCACAAAATTGGTCGCACAAATTCGATGGGGCGTAGAGAATGGGAGCTCGGCATCAAGATTCCGATTCCCCCCACAACAATTCACCGCATAGAAACCGATGATCCGATCGGCGTTGAGGCTTACTGGCACAAACGGTTCGAAAGCAAGCGCGGGGAGGGCGAGTGGTTCATTCTCACGGCTGAGGATATTTCGGCCTTCAAACGATGGAAGAGACTCGTTTGATGCTGCTCACCACACGCTTCAACTCGACGAGGCCTGCGGCTGCGCGGGTGAGCCAAGCGTTAGGTTCAGGAGGGTTATAATGGGAAAGATAACTCGGTTTCCTGGCAGCAAAGAACGGCGTGCCCGCCTCAACCTCAACGCGCGTCGTGTGCCTTGCCAAGTATCGAACGTTGGCTCCAATTTCCAGAGCAAGCCTCCGCGTTGTCCGACGGCACATACATTGCCCTTGATGTTATGACCCTCGATCAAAACGAAAAACAAAGAAGGTTATGTGAGTTGGTCTTGTTGAAAGAAGACCTACTCGCTATGCTTAATCGACTTCGTGTAGTGAAATGAATGATGAGGTTAATTGTCTCGAACCTAACTTTGCGTTCGAGGCCAACGTGCTGAAGCGACGCACCGTTTCCTGCTATGTCTGTGCTCCGTGCTGTTCAACGCGGCGTAGGGCGGCAATGTGGACATCGTCGACCCAATTTGACAAGCTCTTGTTTTAGTCGCGCCTCTTTCTGACTTAAAGTAAATCGTGAAAGGTCGCATAAATAAAGGGCGAAGTCGCAGTCGAATTAAAACACGGGTTCGGTTCACGTTTAGTTAGCGCCGGCGGAATGAAGTAGTCGGCGTTACTCTCCCTACCTTGAGTCAACAACCTTCTACGCGCTTTCAAATATACGTACTGATACTGTGGCTGAATTTGTGCCAGAAACGATCAGAAAGCACCAGAAACACTGAACCCAGTAGAATAAATAGAAAGCTCTGAACTCCGCGAAATTCCTAAACTAAGTGGGGAAACCGTTGCAACAGCGAGCCAATTCGAAAACCTATCTTTTTACATTCACACGGAAGAGGCCACAGGTTCGATACCTGTATCGCCCACCATTTTTACTCCGATCCTTTCCAACCTCCCAAAGTCATGATTTCAGAGAAACGATGAAATGCTCGGTTTCTGGACAGAATTATGGTTGTCGGCTAGACTTCAGCAAGCTGTAGAGCTCAAACGAAGCCGAATCGTGAAAGAGGAGGGTGAGCAGATGGGTAAGGCAAAGTCGCTCGTGGTTTTTACTGCTTTGGCAGCCATGTTAGTAACCGGATGCGGAGATAAACACTTCCTCGGCGGTTCTCGTGAACAGTTGGCCATGAGTCCACACGCTGTCATGGATAGTACTACGACAATCTTTGCAGACCCTGTCGGAGCATCACCTGTGAATGACCATCCTCTTCGGTGGCTCGGATTTGCATCTCATCCATTGGGGATGGTGTTAGATTACGTTCCCAATCGAGTAGCGTACGGTATTGCCTCGCTCTTCCCTCGCTGGTCCGGATATACTGCCGAAGATGCCGTGTTACACGAACTAAGGCCAAGCAAGTACTCAACTAAGCCTGAAGAATAGTAACCAAACGGCTGCTTCTTCATTTCTCTGGCGTGCCCGCTTTTACCAAAAGGCGGGCCTTTCTTTTTCCTCTTCGCGAAGACCCCCTCGAATCGTGTATTGTTTGTAGTATGCAGGACAAGGATTGCCCGTCGAATTTCTTCAGGTCCATATCTTTGGCCAGCCTCTTTGCGGTTATGGGGCTGGTGATCGGGTGTGGCGGGTCCCCGGCCCCTGTGAAGCCTCCACTTCCACCCTCGAAAAGTGACCTTGCTTTGCTCGTGTCAACGGCGCTCTGTGAGCGCAAGGTCGACTTCTTGAAAAAACACTCCTCCGTGACGCACACCTCGACGAGTTGGGGGAGCGGGCAGGAGCTTGTCATTCCTATGCAAGGAAGTGCCTCGCACGGAGAGGAATCCTATTTCTTCGACGAAGATGACGTGCTGGTGGGGGCTTTGTTCACTTTCTCGAAGGGACTGGATCTCAAGCCCTATCCGGTGCTTCGACGCACGCTCTCTCAGCTGAAGCCGTCGGTCGAGTTCTACTTGAACGTGGCCCAATTGGAAACAAGAATGAATATGGAGAGCAGTGCGCTCCTCGAAACTGGAGACGAGAAAAGCACGACCCAGTATCTCGTCACCGGTCCTCACGACCGTCCGGTCCTGCTCCAGGCCTCCTACACGATCGATCCCTATGTACGCCTCTTCTCTCCGTACCGACGGGAGTTTCTTGATCGGCTTCGCAATTTTGCAGGGGGCACGGGGGGGCAAACAATGGAGAGTCAGGGAACCGAGGATAAAGAGCCGTTCGCGTCGTTGCAGCAATTCGCTCGTGGCCAAGCTGCCCAGCTCGCCTACTGCGGGGACAAGAACTATGAGATCGCCGCCGATGCGTACCAAAAGGCGATTTCCAGTGGATTCACAAATAAGGTCTGGCTTGCCGAAGCTCGGCACAAACTTGGGGTTGCATGGCTCGTGAAAGGCCAACTCGAGAAAGCAAAAGCGGAGTTGCTGCAGTCACTAACCCTCAGGCCTAACATCCCGGAGGTGTTGAACAATCTCGGCACGGTCCAGGTAAAATTAGGGGACACGGCGGCTGGCTTACGCTTGTTCGAAAAGGCGGTGGTTCTGCGTCCTAACTATGCCCTGGCTCGGTACAACCTTGCCGAAGCATCTGAAGCCACGAACCCGAAACGCGCTGTCTCCGAGTACGAAACCTATCTTGCTCTTGTGGAAGGGATACCCGAAGAGGAAGCCCGTATAGCACACGTCAAGGAACGGGTGAAGGCCTTGAAGCGGTAGTTCCGCGTCCTGCCTGGATTATCTTGAGTATTCTCAATTCGTGTGAAGAAAAGGATTCAGCCTCGAGCTTGTTCTTCCTGTTCTTGGAGGGTCTTGCACTCGATACAGAGGGTGGTTACAGGGCGAGCTTTGAGCCGTTTGTAAGGGATATCGCCACCGCAGCGCTCGCAGATCCCGTAGGTCGCTACAGTCATCCGTTCCAGTGCTTCATCGATCTTCTTGAGCAACTTCCGTTCGCGGTCGCGAATTCGCATTGAAAAGCTCTGATCGACCTCGGCGGACGCTTGATCACTGACATCGGGGAATGCTTCGAGGTTCTCCCGGTGCGTCAGAACGTCCCCGGCCTCATTCAGGATTGCCGTCCGTTGCCGTTCAAGATCACGGCGAATGTCAGGATATTTTGCTTTCTTCGTACTTGCCGTCCCTTTCCTCGCGGAGCGGGCGGGGACTGCGGTGTTCGGTACCTTGGGCGAGGGCGGGCGTTTACTAGAAGACCGTGCTTTCATAAGTTCATATTCTGCGGACGACAGGCCGCTGAAACTATACCAATCTGGCTGAGAGGGGGTCAATCAAGACTGGAAAGCCGTTCACACCCTACAAATCCCGGCGACCCTCGATCGATTTCAACAACGTCACTTCGTCCGCATACTCAATATCCATCCCCACTGGAATTCCATAAGCAATTCGGGAAACGCGTACGCCAAAGGGTTTAAGTAATCGGGTCAGATAGATCGCGGTAGCTTCTCCTTCAATGGTTGGGTTCGTTGCGAGAATGATTTCCTCAACCCCTCCGAGTTTCACGCGCTCAACCAACTCTTCGGCTTTGATGTCGCCCGGGCCTATGCCGTCGAGTGGGGAAAGCGCTCCCAACAAGACGTGATAGAGCCCGCGATAGGCGCCTGCCCGTTCGACGGCATACAGCGTACTCGGTTCTTCAACGACGAAGATCTTGGTCTGATCACGTTTCGGGTCGAGGCAAAACTCGCACAAGTCTGCTTCGGCGATATTGCGACATTGTCGGCAAAACGCCAACCCATCTTTCACCGCACGAATGGCATCCGCCAGCCGCAAGGCATCCTCTCGCTCGGCCTTCATGAGATGAAAGGCCAATCGCTGGGCGCTCTTGTGACCGATTCCTGGGAGACGAACCAGTTCCTTGATCAATCTCGCCAACAAGCCCTGTTGATCGACGGCCATCGCTAAAACAGGCCTGGAATTTTCATCCCACCGGTCAGCGCTTTCATTTCGCCTTCCATCAATTCCTTGGCTTTGCGGAGCGCGTCGTTCGTCGCGGCCACCACAAGGTCCTGGAGCATATCGACATCGCCGCTCTTGACGACCTCGGGATCGATCGCCACGCTGACAATCTGCATCGCCCCGTTCGCTGTGACGGTGACAATCCCACCGCCGGCCGTCCCGCTGGCGGTTTTTGACGCCGCTTGTTCCTGAATCTTGGCCATTTGTTCCTGCATGGCCTGAGCTTGCTTAAGAATGTTGCCCATATTACCGAAAGGACTTTTCATTCGCTTGCCTCCTGCTGAGCTATAGTACGAACCTCGGCCAATTCGACGCCGAATATCTCGAGGGCCTGCTTCACCGTCGGGTTCGCTTTCGCACGTTCGAACAACATCACCCGTTGTTCTTGTTCCTTGGCTGCTCGTATTTGGGCCATGGTCGGTCCCGGTGGATGGGTCTCAGTCAGCTCGATGATACGGACACGTACGGGAGACCCCAACTGACGCTCGCACAGCTTTGATAACACCAGAAGATTTTCTTCCTTCTCCAATCTCGCTCTGGCCACGGTTGCCTGCTTGGCAAATCCTATGGTGACGAAGCCGCCCTCCATTCCAACAAACCTGCCGGCTTCGAGAAATGGTGCAATATTAGGAAATGAAGCGCCAACCTCTTCTTGGACTAAGTCCCACTGCAATGTTGGTTGTGGACCGACGGCTATGGGAGGCACGGTGGCTGGGGAGGTTGTCGTCACAGCGGCCGGTGGATTGTGAGATGGTTTGGGTGAGATCGTTGACCCTTCGTCCGTTTCCCCCCTGGGCGTGTGAGCAGGTTTAGGGATGGGCCGTGACGCCGTGGGTACGCCCTGGCGTAAAGTCTGAGGAGTTGATGGCCCGCTCTTGCGCTCTTCCGGTCTAGCTGGAGGTTTCTGGCTGGAAGACGACGCTGTCTGTGCTGGGCGAGCCTCCGTACCCTCTCGTTGGCGAAGCAGGCGAGTAGCTCGAACAGCCGCAGTCTCCACCACGAAACGAGGGTGGCTGCTGAATCGTAAAGAATCTTCCGCTTGGATGAAGATTGCCAGCAGTTCCTGAAACCGCTCCGGAGTCAGTATCTTGGCATCCATCGACAGCTGGTTCAGATCATCTTCCGAGGTTTCAATCAAACTACGCAGCTCGGCCGTACTGGGAACGACTGCTGCCACCAGCAGATTACGGATGTGTTCCACGACTTCCGCGCAGAACGCCCGCAAGTCATGTCCCCGGTCCAGCAGGTTAGCCAGGCTGGCAAGGGCAGCAGGGCTGTCTTGGGCCAAAATCGCTCGGAGAAGTTCCTGCACCAGTTCTTGAGGGACGGCTCCCAAGAGCAGTTCGAGATCCGCGTGGCTGATGGTTTTGCCGCCGTAGGCAATGGCCTGATCAAGCAAACTCAAGGCGTCACGCATACTCCCTTCACTGGCGCGAGCCAGGGCCACGAAGCTCCGCTCCTCAAGCGACAACTGATCTTGCGCTGCTACGTGCCGAAGTCGTTCGATGATTTCGGTCCTGGCGATCCGACGAAAGTTGTAATGCTGACATCGCGAGAGAATCGTCGCGGGGATTTTGTGAATCTCCGTTGTCGCAAAGATGAACACGACATGTGCTGGTGGTTCTTCGAGCGTCTTCAAGAGAGCATTAAACGCCGAGTTAGAGAGCATGTGGACTTCATCGATAAGGTAGACTCGAAACTGACCACGAAACGGCGTGAATCGAACGTTCTCGCGGATCTCTCGCACATCATCCACGCTGGTGTTCGACGCGCCGTCGATCTCGATGACATCAACCGAGTTCCCCTGTGCAATTTCACGGCAATTTTCGCAGGTGTCGCAGGGATGACTTGTCGGTCCTCGTTCACAGTTGAGTGCCTTCGCGAGGATTCGTGCGACGGTCGTTTTCCCCACACCTCGCGTGCCGGAAAAGAGATACGCGTGCGCGACTCGCTTCGTCGAGACCGCGTTCATCAGCGTTTGGACGACATGGGGCTGACCGATCACATCGTCAAACGTGCCGGGCCGATATTTGCGCGCGGAGACTTGGTAATCCAATTGTCGCGTTGCTCCCCTACATTAAGTCTTAAGAAAACCTGAGATTCAGGGACGCCAGGATGTCCCTAAATACGCCAAGTTTTTTGATAGAGAGTGGGGCTAGGTGATCCTGCGGCACATAGAACTGACTGCTTACCGTTGCTTCCTTCCGGATCTGGCGGGGTTCACAGGGTTCTATTGCACAGGGCCCAGCCCCTATTCTCGATCGAGACCTTCCAGCCCCGCCCAAGCTTCAGGTGTCTATCCGCCTGCGGAAATTACGATACAGCGATAAAGGGCAGGCGGTACACACAAAATGCGGTATGGCGGAGAGGGTGGGATTCGAACCCACGGTCCCGTTGCCGGGACGCATGCTTTCCAAGCATGTCGATTCGTCCACTCTCGCACCTCTCCGCATCGAGAAGTGTAAAGGGAGAGTATCTTAGCATGCGTGTTCATGACCAGCAAGGTGACGCATTGTT
>Ga0224510_10000778_pt1 | contig 22802 bp, 15 predicted proteins | sample SF_May12_sed_USG_FD_170161 | JGI IMG/M metagenome (GOLD analysis project Ga0224510, IMG submission 170161) | Sediment microbial communities from San Francisco Bay, California, United States - SF_May12_sed_USGS_4_1 | ecosystem: Environmental > Aquatic > Marine > Sediment | place: USA: California... | reverse complement strand
GACCCAGAAAGCAAAGAAGGAAAGCAAATTATTGCAGCCTTTGTCGCAGGTTATGCGAAGCTAAGAGATTGGCCTTCTAACAAAGACCATCGGAAAGCAGTTTCAGAAGCTTTAGAGCCATTTTTAAAAACAGAAACAACTGATGATTCGGAAGAAGTAAAAAATCTCTTGAACGAAAGAAAGTACATCGTTCTTCAAGGGCCTCCTGGAACTGGAAAAACAAGGACTGCAAAAAGTGTTGCTAACAAAATAGGTGCAAAAACATTCTTCACTCAATTTCACGCAGAAACAAGTTTTTCAGATTTTATTTTTGGAATTCGACCTGATACAGCAAATGAAGAACTGAGATACAAAGAAAATTTAGGCAGCTTTTCACTGGCCTTAAAATATGCCATAGACCATAGCAATGAAAAAGTCATCTTGATTATTGATGAAATAAACAGGGCTAATCTTTCGAATGTATTGGGACCAATCTTTTACTTATTCGAACATAAAATGGATGTCTCGAATGTTGAGATTGAAATCGCTCCCAATTTCAAAGTGAACAAATTGCCTGACAACTTTTCTGTAATTGCCACAATGAATACAGCAGACAGAAGCTTGGCTGTTGTAGACTTTGCACTAAGAAGACGCTTTGCCTGGTACACACTCAAACCCACAGCAATAAAGTCGAAACAGTTTTTTAATGAAGACTTTAGCAGAATTCAAGAAATATTTGACTGGTATGCCTCAAGCACTGAATTAAACTTACAACCTGGACAAGGGTACTTTATTGCTGACTCCGAAGACGAAATGATGAATCGTATTCGTTATGAAATATTCCCTTTGATTAAAGAATATCTTCAAGAAGGACTATTGCGAAATGCTAAAGAAGAGTTCAATAACTATTTCTCGACAAGAATAAATCTATCTCTTTTCGAATGACAAAGCCATTAGATGTTTTTTGTGAAATCCCTTGCTTAACTGAACAATCAAAACAGTTAGGTGGGATTGCTTTGCAAAAAAAATGGTTCAAATCAGCAGACAAAAGAATTATTGGCCAATACCTTCAGAAATTTATTGACTACAACTCTGAGCAATTTAAATTTCTTGGTGTTCAACCTTATATAATAGGGTCAGACCAAAGCACAGCTTTAACTTTCCGTTCATCAGGTTTCATTGGTTCTATTCCGTTGAGAGCTTCTGACACGGGAAAGCAAATCGGTGATTTTGTAGTTATGCCCAGGTTTACCGGGCGTGATAGATTTGAGGACTACATCGAAATTCTAAACCTACTAGGAACTGAAATTAGTCCAGAGGTTATTGATAGTTTACCATTAGCCTCAGGTAAGAATTTTAGACCGCCATTGTATTTAGAGGCTGTTAAATTCATAGCAGCTCTTGAGAAGCTGACAATGAGGCAATGGAGAAAGTTTGACAATATTGAAAAGGTTTCAAGTCAGCCATCTGGTCAAATTAATTGGACAAAATACATTAACAACGGATACAAAGTTGAGAACAGGTTAAGATTTCCGGTAAGAACAAATATTTTGAGTGAGTTTCATACTGAATATTCTGAAATCAGATATGTCTTTGATATTTGTAAAACTGAACTATTTTCAGCAAATACACCACAAAGAATTAAGAGTACATTAAGAAACAAATTGAGTTTCCTTGAAGAACGTTTGTATCATCATAAACCAAAAGCAACTAACAAAATCATAATCCGGTTTTCCGACAGTCCCAATGTCAAATCCTGCAAGGAACAAGCCAATAGAATTTTAAACTTTAACCTTGTAGACAGTACCGCTTGGCGTGTTGACTTCTCAGATGTATTCGAAAAATTCATTCAACATATTTTTAAGGAGGCTGCAAAAGAAACTGGCGGAAGACTTTACTCAAATTTTAAGTTTCATTCTAGGACTTCAAAACATTACTCCTGGGAACTAAAACATATTGAGCCGGACGCAATTTTTCAAAAAGAGAATGTTTTGGTTTTTATTGACGCCAAATACAAATCTAATTTATACAACAAGTTTGACCAAAGTGAAGTACTGAAAGAAGACCACAGACACGACTTACATCAAATAATGGCTTACTCATCATTCAGTAAGACAGATTTTAAATTTGGTTTTCTCTGCTACCCATCGGACCAAATCGAAATAAAAAGCATTCAGTATAAAAATGGTATAAACGAAGCGTCAAATACGATATTGATTTTAGGAGTCCCATTAAAAAAAGACAGCATTATCGAAACAAAACGACTTTTGACAAATGAACTTAACGATATTGAAAAAAGAACAACGACCCGGTAACACGCGGTATAGTTAATTGCCGGTGTAGTAAGTATTCGAGCGGCACGGCTCGTATCAAAAGTAGTTGTAACTTGATATGAAAGTGCTTCGAAATCGGCAACTAACCATACTGCCAAACGTTAGCGGTAATGGATCCAAACAATTTAAGAATCATGAGTAACAAATCATTATTCCCTAGAACACACCTTTGGCTCATCTTGCCATTCGTGATTACCATCAGTGGATTCATCATCTATTGAATGAGTTTCAATAACTCGCCTTTTCGGCATCATGTTCATGGCCTTTCTGCTACTGCATGGTACTTACTAGTAATACTTCAGCCGTACTTGTATCAGCAAAATAAGATGCAGCTACATCGAAAGGTGGGATTTCTTGGTTTATTCTTGGCAGGTGCGTTGGTGTTTTCGGGACTCCAAAATATTCCCTTTACTAACAAGTGGGGCGCCAATTGAAATGGCCAATGGGATCATATATTTAAGTTTTCTCCAACTGACTGGGTTTTCTTTCTCCGTGTTTATGGCCATTCAATTTGCCAAAAATACGCGAGTGCATGGAAGGTGGCTTGTAACAACTGTTTTTTGGCCAATGCTACCAGCTCTTGTAAGAATAATTTTAGCAGTAATTCCAAAAGCATCAGGTTTTGTAATTACAGAAAGTTTTACGGTGGCCATGCATCTTTCGCATATGCTTATACTTTTGGTTCTTATAGCTATCATGATTGATGACTACAGGAAAGAGAAAAAAGTATATTTCAGCTATATATTTCTATCTGTGGTATTAATCATAATGTCTTTAACTTATACTTACATGAGTAGAGCACCATGGTGGGGGGATTTCTTGCAAGAATTGTTAAAGCAATAGTAGTCAATTTACAAAAACGATAAGGAAGTATTCTTTAACCTAGATAACATTTAACAAATGAATGCGGTGGATGTGTAGTTGAAAAGTAGCGGAGACTTCAGGACAGCAACTGGGTAAAATCAAAAACATAAAGTACGGGGTAACATCGACCTCAAATTATGGATACGAGTCGGACTACGATCATGCTATGATGATTGAAGTTCCAGACGAAGAAATAATCAGAGAACAAGTTGGATTTGACTTTAAAGATCTTTTGTTTAAGGACTACGTGATAGTTATTTACAAACTAAAGTGAACAAACGCCAATAAGGTGCATAATCCATGGCGTGGATACTCGAAAGTGAAAGATTTTACAACTAACTTAGTTCTCGCAACTGGGATAATAACGTGGCCCTAAACACGTCACGGCTTATGCACTAACGTTGTGTGCAATGCAAAAATTACAATTCCATGAGAAAGCATTTCTATTTATTGGGTTGCCTGATTATAGTTTCATGTAATTCCCTTGAAAAAATAACTAAACAAAACAAGCAGAATGTAGAGCACACAACACAATTACACTTCAGCTCTCTCCTTGTATATGAAGCAGTAAGAAATATAGGAAAAACAAGAATGGATAATGAATAAACTTAAACAGGTGCTTTCTGAGAGCTTTCAAATTTGTATTGGCATACTGTTGGCTAGTATAGGATTAAAGGCATTTTTACTTCCAAATGGATTTTTAGACGGAGGAGCGACGGGAATAGCAATTCTAATAAGTCAGCTCTTTGAATTAAATATTTCGATCGTTCTATTAATCGTGAGTATTCCATTTTTGCTCATCGGATGGAATACCTTGAACAAAAAAATTGTTCTAAAATCTTTTTTGTCAATTACTGCCTTGGCAATTTTTATTCATTTCGAAAATTTCACTTCGGTCACTAATGACAAGCTTCTCATTTCAATTTTCGGTGGTTTATTTCTTGGAGCGGGAATTGGAATAACCATTAAAAATGGAGCTGTATTGGATGGGTCTGAGATACTGGGGATTTTCATTAACAAGCGTTTTGGAATCAGTATTGGCAAAGTGATACTCCTTTTCAATATTGTTCTTTTTTCAATTACTGCATTCTTATTATCGATAGAAGTTTCTATGTATTCAATATTGACTTTCCTTATTACGGCAAAGGTGATTGACTTAATGATCGAAGGATTTGAGGATTATGTTGGTCTTATGATCGTCTCCGAAAAACCCAATGAAATTGAAACAGGACTGATCAAAGAAATAGGCGTAGGAATCACAATCTATAAAGGATCAAAGGGTTTTGGTCAAAGAGGGCAAAAAGTGCATGATGAAATTATTCATACAGTAATTAATCGAATTGACATAAATAGAACGTACCGTTTAATAGAACAATTAGACGAAAAAGCATTCATCATTGAATTTGATATAAACAATGTAAAAGGTGGGATTCTCAAAAAATACCTGAGTACATAAAATGAGAAATACTATCTCCAAAAAGCCCTTCCATGAAAAACCACTCACCTCTCTCAATTCTTCAAGACTTAGTCAGCCGTCCTTTGTTCGCAATTTCTTGTTGATTTTCTTTCATATGCGGGTTTCAAAATCCAGAGCGGTTTGTCAAGGGTGAAAACATAATGAGCCCCTGGCGAATGAAGGGTTCATTCACCTTGCCCTTGACAAGCTGTTTGTGCATGGAACGTTAGCGGATTTGCTTAGGTGGCAGTTTAAACTTGAGCTATTTTGGAACTCTAATCACCATCAATTCGATTGATGACAATCGTCATTTTATTTCTTTAGATAGTTACTTTATTTTACGAACCATGAAAGCAGAAATAGATTATAGCATGGAAAAACAACATGCACAAAAAATGGTTGCCCAACCTGCATGGCAGCGGATAATATTACTTATTATTCTTGGTTACGAAGCGGCCGGTTGTTTTCTTGGCGGCACTCTTCTCGTTTTGGCACCAGATGGCAGATATTTGGACATGCCCGTTGACTTGATGCGTGGAGTCTTTCGTGATTTCCTGATTCCGGGTATCATTCTCTTCGGATTGGGAATCCTTAACACATTTGCTTTTGTTTCTGTGCTTCGCAGAACCGGTTTAGACTGGTTTATGGCAGGTCTCGCTTTGGGCGGACTGTTAATCTGGTTCGTTGTTGAAATTATCATTCTGCAGGAACTACACTGGCTTCATGCCATGTGGGGACTTCCGGTTTTATTAGGATGGTTGGTGACTATCCCGCTGATTGCTTTGCGGCATGATACATTGATGATGCGAAAATTCTTGCTGGCCTGTGGAATCCTCTCTTCACTATGGTATGTTGGCATTAATATATTCGTGCCGACTCAATACGCAGGGTACAGTGCTCTCACGCTGACAGTGAGTGAACTGTCGGCCATTGGTGCTCCTACAAGAATAATTTGGGTGCTGCTTGCCATACTGTATCTTTTGCTTTTGATGGCGTTTGGATGGGGCGTATTAAAATCATCCGCAGGCGACCGTCAATTGCGTATTGCGGGTAGTTTAATCATTGCTTATTGTATCATGAACTTCTATTGGCCACCGATGCACCAGCGGGAAGTCATAGCAGCGGGCGGAGGTTCGCTGACTGATACCTTGCATATTGTTTGGGCGATGATGACGCTTCTCTTCAACATGCTCTTGATGGGGTTTGGTGCAGCGGCCTTAAGAAAGCGGTTTCGCCTCTATACCATCGCGACCTGGGTAGTCTTTATAGTATTCGGTGTTTTGACCTTTACAGAATCTCCCGGCATCGAAGCAAATCAGCCCACACCTCATTTAGGGATTTGGGAACGCATAAACATGGGGGCCTTTCTACTTTGGATAATTGTGTTTGCAATTGCTCTCTTAAACAAAAGAAATCAAAAAGAAATTAATTAGAAATGAATCTATATGCAAATGCATATCTTGATTATCGTTTTAATCTTCGCTATGGGTTTGTTGTATTGGTTCCCGCTACGTAAGTGGTTTTTGAGTTGGGGAACAAGTCCCCAAGAACTCTCGCGACAACTTGCCCCGGGATTTGCGTTCGCACAAGACTTTTCCTCACTGACTTCTTCGGGATTATGTTTCGACGCTTGGACACGCTTTGGCTGTAAGTACTAAAATAAACTATGACGTGGTAAGTCAACCTGGACTGACATCAATTTCGTTTGGACTATTTTTTTCGATAGGCGTAAATGGTCATCACAACACCTGCTATAAAAAAGGGAACACACAAAGCCTGCGCCATACCGAATGTTGATCCGTCTATAAGGGGAACCCGATTTTCTTTCAGGTAATCATAGGCGAACCGCAAACTCCACAGTACAACAAAGAAGTAACCAGCAATTCTTCCTGGCGCAATTGTCATGCTGCGTTTTTTCCAGTACCAGAATAAGAATACAAAAAGAAACAGGCAGGAAATGGATTCATACAGTTGCACAGGATGCCTGGCAAGGCCAATGGTCATTATCCGGGCAGTATAGATATCCTTTTCCACGAAGATGGTATAGTGCAAAGGTTCAGTTCCCGGTTCGTAAACAAATTTAGCGGCATCGAATAGATATGTTTTTACATCACCCAGCAGAAATTCATTGACGATTTGTTCGGTAGCACCGGGCTTGAAAAACAAGTAGAGAATAATCGGCCTGTGGCCTGTAGTGTCTGAATGCCTTCCTTTATCTTTTTTGACGCTGACGAAGTCCAGCGGGTTTTTCCCGCCCGGATTTCGCATGATGCAGCAGGGAAGTTTGACAAGACCGTCCGTAACGGGTCTTATAAACACAGTGCCTGCAGGAGAATTGGTGAGCTTACCAACTGGTTCTGCGTTAAAGAAACTCCCTGCCAATACAAAGGCGATCATGAGTGGAATGATAATGGCGACACTGTCCAATAGCTCCAGAAATCCTAGTCCGGATTTTTTCCTGAGGCGATAAAGCCAGAGGGCCAACAAAATGCCGATGACCGCGCCATGACTTGAAAGTCCCTGAAGCCCTGTAAAATGAAAAGCAGGGTGGAATTCAAAGGGAAGTAAGATTTCTATAGGGTTTGACCCAATTAAATCGCGTTCGTAAAAAATTACATGACCAAGTCTGGCACCTATTACGCTCAAAGCAACAAGGTACAGAATAATCGTATCGGCTTCTTTTATGGTTTTATCTTTCTTATTAAGAATGGTTAAAAGTATTTGCCGGCTGAGTAAAAACCCTGCTACGAAAAGTACCCCGTACCATCGCATCGCAAATGTACCAATAGAAAAAATTGAAGGACTTACGTTCCAGATAATGTAGCTTATCATAGTTTCATAAAAAAAATCCATGTGCCGCGCCAAGGCAATATAAATACTCCTGGTCAAAAGCCTTGAAATACTTCAGTAAAAAAATGGATGACATAAATACATGTGCAGTTTTATTGTCATCTTTAGAACAGGGCTTGATCCAACTATTTTCTTTTATCATATTGCTGGTCCGGATCGCAGAAAATCGCCTTTTGAATTGTCCATCCATTTTAACAGTATTTAATGTATGAGCTTCGATGACGCAGGAATGAAATTATCAATGAGTGATCAGACGGCTATTATTACCGGAGCCGCTTCCGGTTTGGGATTAGCGATCGCCAGCAAGTTATCTGCCCATGGCGTAAAGCTGGCATTGCTTGACAAAAATATTGAAAGTTTGAGTCCTAAAGGAAACATCAGCGGTGTCCGCTATGCAACAGACGTTACCCGGGAGGATGAAGTGAAGGAGACAATTGATAAAATCGGCAATGCGTTTGGTCGAATTGATATTCTAATAAACAGTGCTGGGATTGCCGGTCTGACTAACATGAAAAGTCATGAGACAGAACTGACAACGTTCGGCTGGTTTTTGATGTGAATTTTATGGGCTCCTATTTTACATCCAAGTACACATTGCCCTGGATGCTTAAGAATAAGTATGGACGTATATTGCACATTGCTTCCATAGCGGGCAAAGAAGGGAATGCCGGCATGCTTGCATACTCCGCATCAAAGGCCGCAGTAATTGGCATGACAAAGGTTCAGGGGAAAGAATATGCTGAAACCGGGATCACAGTAAATGCACTTGCCCCTGCTGTTATCAAAACCGCTATGGTCGAAGCTATGCCGGAAGAACAGGTCAATTATATGACCGCCAAGATCCCGATGAAGCGCTGCGGTACACTGGAGGAGGCAACCAATCTGGCACTCTATATTGTGTCACCGATGAACAGTTTTACCACAGGTTTCACTTTTGACCTCAGCGGAGGAAGGGCCACCTATTGATTATTCGGAACAATGGCAAAAGAATTCCCAAATTGATAACTCTATGAACCCAAAAGAAATTTCTATCGGCGTTGTAGGTTTAGGCCTGATGGGCTCCAGCATCACCACGTGTTTGCTGATGGCCGGCCACCCGGTAATTGCAATAGCACCGGTTGAAAGTGATCTTCAATTTGCTGAAAAGCGTATCAAAGACCATTTGGTGATGGCCAGGCATGAAGGCCTCGTTAAACATACACCAGGGTTCTATTTAAAGAACCTTACGATCACCGGAGATTACGCCAGCCTCGCAAATTGTGCATTGGTGATTGAATGTACCCTCGAAGACCTGGCGATCAAGAAATCAGTCTTCAAAAAGATTGAAGCTGTTATAAAACCCGATGCTTTGTTAACCAGCAATACGTCAGCTATTCCTATCACGGTATTGCAGAAGGAAACGCAATACCCAAAACGCTTTTTTGGGTTGCATTGGATGGAGCCGTCCCATACAACGCGCTTTTTGGAAATCATCTGTGGAGATTTAAGTGATGTCGCCGGAGGAGAATACTTGTACCAGCTTTCTCAGGGTTGGGGCAAAGAGCCTATACTATTGCGTAAAGACATCAGGGGTTTTATTACAAACCGTTTAATGTACGCCATGTACAGAGAGGCTTTTTATTTGGTTGAAAATGAATTTGCTACGATAGAAGATATTGACAGGGCCTGCAGAACTGTTCCCGGGTATTGGATGACATTTTGTGGACTATTTCGATGGATGGATCTGACAGGTGTGCCAGCCTACCACGCTGTTATGAAAGACCTGTTCCCCACATTGTGCAATTCCACAGAAGTCCCAAAACTGATAGATGACATCGTAAAAGCAGGCGGGAAAGGCGTTGCTAATGCACAGGGTTTTCACGACTACACACCTGAGGAGGCCAGTCTCTGGGCGGAGACCTACAAAGCGTTCAGTTATGATATACGAAAACTGGCTTCGAAATATCCAGCTGACGTAGTGAAAAAGAAAATTAAAAAGCCGAAGAAATAATTCATTTCAACGCATCAGCGCTTGCAGTATGCGAAAATTCTCATCCCCGGCCAAGTTGTTGTTGACGGGTTCTTTACCATGATAAACATCCAGACACCACCGTGCAATTTCGTTTTCAGGCTGTTCTGCTGCCCATGCGGACAATAGTTTTTCAGCTTCATCTTTGCGATCAATTTTATTTAAAGCCAGGGCAGTGACCAGGTTATTTGAATTACTTGCACTGCGCTTATCGTCGATAACGGCATTCCACTTATTCATCGCCAGTTGCGGACTGTCAGTACCCTCAAGGCAAATTCCTTCCAGGTAATTCTCCAGCCTTGTGTCAATGTCAGCATCATAGGGTTTTCCCACACCCAGATTGGCTGGCCAGCGATGCGCCGCCTGGATCGATTTGATTGCTGCTTTGTATTTTTTAGATTGAAGCTGCTGCACGGCCTGCATCAGCCAGGCTTCGCGGTATAATAGCCGCCCGTCAGTTGCGCCTTCATAGGGGAGGATAGAAATTTTGTTCAGCAAATCACTGCATTGCTTGTATTGCTTATTCAACAGCAAAGTTTTGGCCAGTAACATACCGATCCGGAAGTCCTGCGGGAAACGCGCACTATATTGTTTTGCAATGGCCAATGCTTCTGCGTAATCGTTCGCTTCGATAGCATGGTCAACCAATAATTTACCATAGCGCCATTCTTTCGGATTAAGTTCAGCTGCCTTCTTAACATCACTTGCATAGTTTCCATCTTTCATCAATGAAGCCCGCGCCGCGTAAAACGGGGAAAATTCAGGATTCCCACAAAGCGTAAACAACGTTCTGGCCCGCGCCAGATTGTTACGGCTCCAGTAGATAAGGCCTAAGTAATATTTCGGCTTCCAGTCATTTGATTCACGAATTACCCATTCGAGTATTTCTGCGGTTTTGCTGCGAAAAGGGAATACCAATTCAGCAGAAAGCATATTCCCTTTTTGGATAAACGATATGGCATCGCTTTCCTTCAATTTACTTTTCAGATATGCCATCCAATAGTATACCTCAGGATTTGGCGGCGCAAGGCTCAATACTTCAAGGCTTTCGTTCAACAACCCCAGGGATAGATACCAATCCGCCAATTGAAGATACGTTTCGTGAGGAAGCTCGTTTCGGATCAGCGACGTAAACGCATTTCTGGTGGCTTCCGTTGGCATCCAACGATATGCTTCATATTGAATGAAATGATTTAATGGATTCAATGTATGTAAGGTGGCCAGTGAAGCTTCTGCCTTTTCTTTTTCGTTTGTGATCCGGTAAACCAGTGAAAGCAGCTGATGCGCATCCAGGTTGTTTGCATTTACTTCAAGGCTTCGCTTTGCATAATGAATGGCGTTGACAAAATCATTCTCTCTCATATAGATCTTACTCAATTCTGTATACGCGGGGCCCCGGAATTCCACAGAAAGAGATGCTATATCAAATCCATCTTTAGCATCAATAGTATTTCCAAGCGCAATATTGGTCATGCCGTAATAGAAGTTGGTGGCAGGATCATAGGTATCTATGCGCAAGGCATGCAAGGCGTAATCCAATGATTCTTGATACGCCATATTCTGGTACATCAGCATCGACATCTCTGCCAGGGCAGGTAGATAGTTTGGATCTTTGGTAAGACAGCTTTTTAAGTTTTCTTCGGCTTGTACAAAGTATCGCTGCCGAATATTTTCCTTGCCCTGCATGTACAAACCATAAACCGAGTTCAGGTCAAAGTCTTTAGGTGCATCAACTGGCCGGTTCAGTACAGCAGCTTCAGGATCAGATCGGTACTGTAACTTGTGTTGGCCCAAGGTCACCATCAGATTGTCCGCATTTCCGGTGAAGCCGATCGAGTCTGAAAAAACATGCAGCGTATGCAGATCTACTGCCTTCGTATAAATCACCCGATCACCTTCAAGAACTTTTAATTCCTCCTTTAGGTCTTGCAGCGGCGAAAAATCAATATGTAAATAGCCGTTTATCACGCGCACGTTGAGTGCACCATAAGGGTTCGCTTTGACGAATCCCTTGATATTCATTACCGGAAACCAGTACTCTGTCCATGTATCTGCGCTTGCCGGCGCAAAACCGCGATGTTTGAAGGGCGTGAACGTACTTGCTGCTGCCGCCTGGTTAAACAGCCGGCCGGATTGCACTTCAACATATTGGCCGTCTGTATCCGTTAATAATTTATCCCAGATCATCCCCTGCTGGGAAAGACCCCAGATCCAGATTTTCTTTCCGGCTTTTTCGTCATGCGTTGAATATCGGCCCATGCCAAATTTTTCATCATGCCAATAGGCACCAAAAAAATCAGTGTATTTGCCAAACACGTGATAAGATTTGTAGCCTCCGAAATTATTCTGCTCGTAGAAAGAAATATCTTTTCCATTCTCGCGGTTGATGTGCCAATCGGCGTATTCGCCATTGTGTCCGATGTATCGGTTTCCGGGATAAATAAATTGAAGGTTCCCCGCAGCTTTGATTCCCGTGTTCATCCAGGTATAGTAAGACTGTTCAAGTGGTGTCGAGTTGTACCAGAACGAGCGTGTCGTGAAATAACCTTTGTCTGCGGGCAAGTTTATTTCTATGGTCCAATAAGTTTGGGTGAGCAAATCTAAAGTGCCGATAAAGCAGCTGACGCTTCCATCTTCTTTTTTTGCTATCCTGTAATCTACGGGCGTGGCGCAATTGGGTGTGTGTCCCATTATGCCATAGTTGGCCTCAATGCCTCCGCTGGTCCAGGCTCCGCGCATGGCTACATCGCGGAATTTTACCACCTGGTTATAATAAAGAAAAGGCTTGCCGGTAGCTTTTTCCCAGGCCCCCCAAATTTTTCCGCCAATCTCAGGAAGAATCATTAGGCGGATGAATTCATTTTCAAGTTCAACGACCTTCCATTCTTTGTTTATCGGTTTGTCGGTATAGCCGTCGAATCGGTAATAGGGATAAATAAGACCCATTTGCGCGATCGGATTCGGATCAGAAAAGCCATAGGTTTTGAATACCTTTTTATACTCGGTTACTTTGGATGGATTGTGCTGCGCTTTGGCGGTGTGTAGCAAAAAGGTTGCAATAACTGCAATGAGCAATTTTTTCATAATTCAATTTCTTTTAAGAGCACATTTTGAACAGCGATGGCGAAGTGCCTGGCACGGAAAATTTGCACTACAAGATCAATCTTCCAGTATTAGCAAGCCGAATGTTGAGGGAATGTGAAAGTCCGGTGTTTTTGATGCAGGCTTCATCCAGCTGATCCACTTAATATTACTTTCGTCTCCTGGATTTATCTCCAGACAGTTTGCCCTGAACAACCCGGCCTCCAATTGTTTGTTTTTCAGGAGGCCCAGTTGGGTCAGTGACTTTTTCCCGATTGCAATTTCGACGATGTACCCATATTTTGTAGGGCTGGATTTTACGATGAGTTGGCCTTCAGGCCATGACCATTTATCATTAAATTTCCGATGGTATTCAGCTTCGTAGTCAAGTATTCTGGCATGGGCATCAAGTTCCAGGCCATAGTATGGCGACATGCGGTCATCTTTCCTGAAAAATATTTCCACCCGGTCGGAAGAAACCACTTCTGACTTGTCGTTAGTTTTTACATAGACGTTGATATTGTCATCGTACACGGTGTACAGGCAGTATAGCCAGTCATTATTGTGCAAGGCTTTAAACGAAGTTTTCGGGGGCGTTTCTTTTTCCCACGGGTAGCTGAAGTCAGAAAGTTCATTGGCTTTTTTCCAGCGCGGGCTATCACCTTTTCCGGTAATAATAAGTTCTTCGGTTTGAATACTTTTTACGTTGTAGGTTTTTACATCGTCCATTTGTGGATTCAATATTCCTGTTGCCATAAAGATGAATAGGGATGAAAGAAAGGTCATAGGGTAGTTGGTTTACCTGATTTCTCGGGGCGGCAAGAAAACGATATTTTACCAATAATCTGGTAATGTTGATATTGTTATGTACTGGCTTCCTGCAATATTTCCTTTAATCGTTTTGCAACGATCCGTTCTTCACCCGGAATCATCATCCACGTAGTGATGTCGACAGATGTATCATCGCCCATCGTCTCAATGGACGGATGCCCATTCCGCAGCGCATTTCTAACTTCTTCCGGAGTTATCTTCACTTTCGCAGCATCCCATCTAATCCGGATAGAAGGCACATGATTGGCCACCGGGGGCACATGAATTTCCGGTTTTACGCCAGGTACGGCTGCTGTGGTATCGTTGATGAGCTTGATTTGTTTTTCCCACATCGTCCACTCTTCCTGATGATCTTTGGCAAGATAGATCTCCAGTGCTACAAGCATGCCGAGTATTTCCTCTTTGTTTACTTTCATTCCGCGACCCACGGTATCACCATACGGTGGTGCATTCTTGCGTGCAGCGTTGATTAGTTCTTTCCGTCCCAGCAGCAGGCCGGCACTTTGTGGGCCCCGCAACCCCTTCCCGCCCGAGAAGCACACGAGGTCAAAGCCCATTTGCGTATACTTCCAGAGGTTTTCCACAGGCGGAACGTCTGCGGCGCAGTCATTGAAAGTAGGTACACCGTATTTTTTTCCAATAGCAACAAACTCTTCGGCTTTTACTTCTCCCACGGTGTTGTTGTAATTCAGAAACCACATCATAGCAGTTTTCTCACTTATCGCTGCTTCCAATTGTTTTCGGGTTTCCACCTCGATTATTTTTACGCCACAATTCGAAATGGCATGTGCATAGCCTATGCGATGAGATTTCTGCATAATGACTTCAGTCTTCATGCCTGTCATATCGGTGGGGATGCGTCGTGCTTTTTCAGCGTCACCGCCCGTCACAACAGCGGCAGTTCCCAGGGTGATGGCAGAAGCGGCGCCAGCGGAAACCATGGAGGCTTCGCATTTCAGCAATTCGGCGATGCGTTCACCAACCTTCTCCTGCAGGTCCACCAGGCTTACAAACTGGAGCGCGGCATAATTAATGGCCTTAATTACTTCAGGGTGAGGAAGGGAAGCGGTTAACGCTGTGTAGGTGCCTGCGGCATTAATAAAGGTGCGGAGACCGAGTTCCTTAAAGAAATCGCGTTCGAAGTCCTTTGACGAATCCCGGGCCATAGCCGCATTGGCAGTGGTGGTACCGATCAGCGGTAAGGCGATCAGTCCTTTTAGTAAGTCTCTACGTTTTGTCATGCTGATATCTATATATAAAATAAGGAATATTACAAATCTTTGCTAAAGGCAAATTCCAGACTACAGCTGTATGCCCGTACCAATCCTAGCCAGTATAGCGCCCATGGAGGTTTTAAACAAAGTAACTATGTTCCCACGTGATGAAAGTGTGTGTGTGTGTGCGCACACAAAATAGGTGTGTGCGGATACATTTCTTAAATTTACTTGCTTTTTTGTAAACCTTCCTATAGCTTTCGGTAATTAAATATAATTTTGCCGTAGTTCGTTTTAACAAAATTATCTCTTACGTAACCAAAATAGACAAATGAAAAAACGTTTACTAAACCTAATCGTATTGCTTTTACTGGCAAGCGCCACGGCCATGGCGCAGACAGTTACAGGAACAGTGACGGCAAGCGCCGATGGCGCGCCGATACCAGGAGCTTCCGTCTTGGTGAAGGGGACAACGACTGGAACCTCAACGGATGCTGATGGTAAGTACTCTATCCAGGTTCAGGATGCAAGCAGTAGCGTTCTGGTTGTATCTTTTATTGGCTATGCCAGCCAGGAAATCGCGGTGGGGAGCAGGTCAGTTATTGATGTTTCGCTTAGTGAAGACGCAACGCAGCTTAGTGAAGTGGTTGTTACTGCATTGGGTATTGCCCGCGAAACAAAGACACTGGTCTACGCAACGCAATCTGTAAAGCCGGCTGAACTCACAGAAGTGAGGGATGCAAACAATGTGCTCAACTCTTTGCAGGGTAAAATTGCCAACGCGGTAATCACACAGGGATCCGGTGGTCCTGGTAGTGGGGCCCGAATAGTACTGCGCGGTAACCGTTCGATCCAGGGAAGTAACAACGCGCTGATCGTGGTCGACGGTGTTCCAATTACCAATGGAACGAACGGTACTGTTACCAGTGACTTTGGTGGATTACAAGGTTCTGATGGTGCATCAAGCATTAACCCCGATGATATTGAATCCATGACTATTTTGCGTGGCGCTTCGGCAGCCGCTTTGTACGGTAGCCAGGCAGGAAATGGCGTTATTCTAATCACCACGAAAAAAGGAACCAAAGACAGAGTTTCTGTTACCATAAATACTGGTGTAACTACAGAGAAGCCCTTTGTCCTCCCTGACGTGCAAAATACTTATGGGCAAGGAAACTCCGGGGTGCTCAATGGCGATTCAGGAGAAAGCTGGGGTGCAAAAATGACCGGTCAGTCCTTTACAGCGTATAATGGTGAGCAAAGGACCTATTCCGCAGAGCCAGACAACATCAAGGACTTTTACAGAACTGGTGTAACATTGAATAATTCGATTGGTGTTTCCGGTGGTTCGGAAAAAATGCAGACTTATTTGTCATATACCAACAACAAGGTTCAGGGCATCATGCCCAGAAATGATATGACACGCCATACCTTTACTTTGCGGCAGTCCAATCAAATCAGCAAGAAATTTTCTACTGATGCCAAAATCACTTATTTAATGCAGGATGTCAGGAGTAGGTATGAAACAGGAGAAGGAGGCCCGCCGATGGAGCTTTACCAGATTCCTCGCAATGTGAGCCTTGATGACGCAAAGCATTTTGAGGATATTAATAATGTGGGTGTGCCAGTCCCTGCACCATACCCGGTGATCAATCCGGCATTGTATCAAAACCCATATTGGAGGGTCAACCGCTCTCAAAACAATGAGTCACGTGCCAGGATCATGGGCTTTATTACGGCACGATACGATATCACAGACTGGTTGCATGTAAAAGGACGGGCAAACCTGGATAAGATAACTGATAATCTCGAAAGAATTGCTTATCAGGGAACACTTGGTCAATCCGGTACAGGCGGCGGTTACTATACAACAGGGATAAACGTTACCCAAAAGTGGTTCGACGTTATCGTTGAAGGTAGCAACAGGATTGCCAGTAACCTGAAACTTGATTACCGCGTTGGTGCCATTTTACAGGATAACAAGTATGATCAACTTAACAATAACGCGAACGGCCTCAATGTTACGAATACGTTCAGTTTAAACTACGCAACGAACCCATCCTTCTCGCAATCTGCCACACAGGTTCAGACGCAGTCGGTTTATGGTCAGATAAATCTAGCCTATAAGGAGGCTATTTTCCTCGACGCAAGTTTGCGGAATGAGTGGGATTCTCGTCTCCCTTCTCCTTATAGTTTCAGCTATCCCTCTGTGGGGCTTTCTGCGATACTGTCCGATTTGATCGCTATGCCAACAGCCATTTCCTTCCTAAAAGTGAGTGGTAACTATGCTGAAGTGGGTAACGGCGGCCAGGCACAAATACGATTCAATACCTACGGCTATTCTCAAGGGTCCGGGGCTGGTTTTATTTCCAGGAGTGCTACACAGGCAATCCCGGATTTGAAGCCTGAAATCGTTAAGAATTTCGAATTTGGCATCGACGCAAAGTTTATGCAAAACAGGTTAGGATTTCAATTTACTGTGTATAAGAGCAACGCTATCAACCAATTGCTCAAAGTTAAGCTCCCTGCAGCCACAGGTTTCTATGACCAATATATTAATGCCGGTGACATTGAAAACAAAGGACTTGAGTTAGTTGTTAATGCTACACCTGTGAGGTCGGACAACTTTAGCTGGGACATCCTTTTTAACCTGGGTATGAATAGAAACAAAATAGTTGAGCTAACGGAGACTGTCAAAGAGTTTGCTGTATCGGAGTCAGGGTTTGGACGTTCTGCGACGCCTGTAATTAAAGAGGGTGCAAGTTACGGTGATATGCAAGGATTCTTCTGGAAAACCAATGATGCGGGGCAATTCCTGGTTACACCAAACGGTGCACCGTTCTCTACGCTTACTACCGGTGAATTAGGGTTTATAGGCAATTTCAATCCTAAAGCTACCTTGGGCTTAACCAATATTTTGAATTATAAGAATTTCATGGTACGTCTTTTGGTTGATGGCCGGGTTGGCGGTACTATCGTCGATGGAACAGAACAACTCCTGGTCTATAATGGGGTACCTGAAGTAACCGCGCAGTTCCGCGAAGGTGGCTGGAATTTGGGTGGTGTTTCCTCTTCAGATGAAACTACACCTGTAAGCGCTACTATTGATGCTCAGACATTCTGGACCACTGCTTCAGGTGGACGTTATGGAACAGCTGAATTCTTTACCTACGACGCAACAAATTTCAGAATTCGCGAGCTTTCTGTGGGATACGATATTCCAGTGCCTAGTTCATTCTTCATCAAGAAGGCCAGACTTATGGTTGTGGCGAGAAACCTGGCATTTCTGTACAGGGGTAGTTCCAAGCTGGATATACCCGGAATTGGAAAGCGCAAAATGTCTTTTGATCCCGATATGTCTTTGGGTAATAGTAACTGGCAAGGTATTTCTTACGGAAACTTACCCTCCACACGAAGCATAGGTTTTAATCTTCAGCTTACATTTTAGAAAATTTTTTGAGTGTATATAATTAATGGTCAGAATATGAAAAAATTAAAGATCTTTTTAAAAACGCATGGTAGTATAGCACTGCTATGCAGCATTGTGTTGGTTGTGTCGTGTACGGATAATTTTGATGAAATCAACACAAACAAGAATCAGCTTTCGAATCTGGGTCCTGCTCAACTTCCTTTTTTATTCTCTAAGGCCCAATCGACAGCTACCAATAATGGCTGGAATTATCAAATAGCGCAGAACCTTTTTCACGATCAGTATTGCCAGTACTTTGCCAATACAACGACGTACTTTCCTTCTGATCGTTACGTAATCAGGATGGATTGGATAAGGGCAGCGTGGAATCCGATTTACACAGATGTGGTTCCTCAGTTGCAAACCCTGTTGGAGTCAACAGATCCTACTTCTGCTGAACATGCCCTTGCTACTATCATGTGGGTTTATACTTTTCACAGGTTGACTGATACCTGGGGTCCGGTTCCCTATTTTAATGCCGGTGTAGCCGGTCTCGGCGTTCCCTATGATGCACAGGATGTGATCTATGATGACATGTTTAAAAAACTGGCTGATGCGATAGGCGTCCTGAATACCCATGCAGGGGAAAATGTGTTTGGAACTTTTGACCTTATATATGGCGGCGAAGTTGACAAGTGGAAGAAATTTGCCAATACCCTTCGTTTGCGTTTGGCCATCAGGATATCGGGTGTAGACCCAGGTCGTGCTAAAACCGAAGGGGAAGCTGCGGCGTCCTCGGGCACGCTTACTACCAGCCCTGGAGATGATGCTCTGATCACAAGATCCAAGAAGGGCGATGATTTCAATGGATTAGCCATTATGGATTGGAATGAATTCAGAATGAGTGCCGCCATGGAGTCTGCCTTGAAAGGCTATGACGATCCACGCATGCCTATCTATTTTCTTCCTGCCGTCACTACAGGAGACTATGAAGGCCTGAGAAATGGTCTTACTTCTGCCGATATGGCAGCACCGCTTAACAAAGCAGATGCCAATTCTCATCATGGCGAACGCTGGTCTTCTACAACAGGTTTGGAAACACCTTCCAATGTAATGGCAACAGCTGAGGCTGATTTCCTCAAAGCTGAGGGTGTCTTATTGGGATGGAACATGGGTGGCGGAACAGCGCAGTCTCATTACGAAGATGGAATCCGAAATTCAATGCTACAGTGGGGTATTACTGATGCTGCTGCTATTAACGCTTATATCGCAAGCACCAATACCCCAATCGCCCCTGGTGATTTCCTAAGCTCACCTCCTGTGTCAGACGTTCCGGTTGCGTTTGGAACCGGTACTGCTACAACAGTTGATAAACAAAAGGAGCAAATTACAATGCAAAAGTGGCTGGCTTTATATCCTGAGGGTGTAGAGGCCTGGGCTGACCTTAGGCGCAGTGGTAAACTCAAGCTGTATCCTGTTGCAAATTCTGATAACCCGGATCTGCCTTCGACGCCTGCTAGTCCAGCCACCGATCGCATCAGAAGGATTCCTTTCATCAACGATGAGAAGCAGACTAATGGCGCGGAAGTAGAGAAAGCTGTTCCATTGCTTGGCGACGGCGGCGATAAAATAACTACGCCACTTTGGTGGGATGTAAATTAATTCCGTAAGGAAATTTAATAATCATTTGAAGAAGGTCAGGAGAAATCTCCTGACCTTCTTTTTTTTTACATCCCTGTAAGACAACTATGACCCTTTTCCAAAGCTGGCGGGTGGATAGAAATTTTGGCGTTCCGCCGATGGGTTTTGTATTACGCGGTAAAAAATTCCTTAGCGTTGGGACTTGTGCGTTTATGTTGCAGGAAGCAATTGTTGAATCACATCATTTCTTAAAGCATTAAGGAGGCACCACATTAGACATTCCGGCGCCTTACGCAAATTAATTTCTTTTGGGCGCGTGTGAAAGCGAGTAACTATTCAGTTTATTTGTATGACCTTTCGATACATGTACGTCCATGAAAGCATGGCATCTCATTGTGGCTGAACAAACAACTGCGGCGTATGAGTCCAATGGTTTAAGTGGAGGCATGGGCTTTGCTAAATTTATAATAAGTTCAAAAAAGATAAGATTGGCGAAGACTGATGATTATCTTCGTTTTGCTGATGCAGTTCTTTTATTCCATCCATGTGTTTGAATCTTTTGATATGATTTCCAAGAAACCTGCTCTGTCCTTAATTTTTCCCCTCTTGATTGTTATACTATTTGTATTCGGCTTGAATGGCTGCAAAAAGGAGCAGGAGGAGAAGACTTTATTTCAGGAACTCCCCTCAGCTGAAACCGGCATAACATTTCAAAACACAGTTGTGCAAGATGGTGACAACAACGTATTGAACTATCCATACTATTTCAATGGAGGCGGTGTTGCCGTAGGTGATGTCAACAATGATGGACTGGAAGATATTTACTTTTCCGGCAATCAGGTTTCCAATAAACTCTACATCAACAAAGGTAATTTTCAGTATGAAGATATAACCGAGAAGGCTGGCCTTGGTGCTTCTTCCGGATGGAAAACAGGGGTTACGATGGCCGATGTCAACCAGGATGGCTGGCTTGATATTTATGTTTGCCGTTCTGCGATGAGCGACTCTGTCCTTCGCAAAAACATGCTTTTCATCAATAATGGAGATCTTACTTTTACCGAAAGGGCAACCGAATTTGGTGTTGCAGATAATTCGTATTCAAGCCATGCTTCCTTTTTCGATTATGATAAAGATGGAGACCTGGATCTTTTTGTATTGAATCATTCGCTGCCCAAATACGCAGGCTTCAGCAACATGCTCGTGAATTTTAAGAAGCAAAAAGGATCCAAATATCAAAGCAAACTCTATCAGAATAATAAGGGCAAATTTAGCGATGTATCCGAGAACGCCGGCATCGTCAACAATGTGCTGAGCTTTGGGCTGGGATTGGCAGTATCAGATATCAACCAGGATGGCTGGCCGGATGTGTATGTTTCCAATGACTTCAACGAGGAAGATTATTTATACGTGAATAATCAGGATGGAACATTTAAGAATGTAATCCGTGATGCAACAGGACATGTCTCCCTCTTTTCCATGGGTTCCGATATTGCGGATATCAATAACGATGGGCTGCCTGATATTTTTACACTGGACATGCAGCCCGAAAGCAATGAACGCATTAAGCTCTCCTCCGGTGATGATAACTACGACAAGTACGAGATACTCATTAACGCAGGATTTCATCACCAGTCGATGCGGAATATGCTGCAACTCAATAACGGAAACGGAACATTTTCAGAGATCGGTCAATTGATGGGGATTTCAAATACGGACTGGAGTTGGTCAGCATTGTTTGCGGATTTTGATGGCGACGGATGGAAAGACCTTTTTGTAAGCAATGGCTATGAAAAAGATTATACAAACATGCAATTCCTGAAATTCACCGTAGATGAAAAGACCCGGGCGCAAAAAACGGGGACGCCAATGGACCTGAAACAGATCGTCAGTCAGATGCCATCGATTCAGGTTGGGAACTTTCTTTTCAGGAACAACGGCGATTACACCTTCACGAAAAAGACAAAGGAGTGGGGGATTTCCAGAACGTTTAAATCAAACGGGGCGGCATACGCGGATTTGGATAATGATGGAGACCTGGATTTGATAATCAATACAATGAACGAAACGGCAATTGTATATAGGAACAACAGCGATGAAATCGCAAAGGCAGGATTCTTGAAAGTAGATCTCAGGAAATCAAATCCAGACCGGGTTATCGTGGGCACGAAGGCTATTGTCCATTCCGGAGGGAATATGCAGTATCAGGAATTTTCTCCTGTCAGGGGTTTTCAATCGTGTATGTATGTACCCCTGAATTTTGGTGTTGCAAATCAAAGTGTCATTGACTCCGTGCGCATAATTTGGCCCGACGGCAAAACCCAGAGATTCGATCAGGTACCCGCAAAAAGTACACTTACGCCGAAATATGAGGATGCCCGGGAAATTTATTCATACAAAGTTGAGGTTAAGCCATTTTTTAAAGAAAGTCATTTGCTTGATTGGAAACACTTACCTGTTAATACGAATGACTTCAAGCGGCAACTACTGCTACCCAGGATGTATTCTTACTCCGGGCCAAGGATGGCAAAGGGGGATGTAAATCAGGATGGGCTCGAAGACATTTATCTTTGTGGGGCCAAACACCAGCCGGGGGCATTATTCTTACAGCAAAAAGATGGATCCTTCAGGGACAAGAAGGACATCTCCTTTCAGAAGGATTCAGCGCATCAGGATGAAGACGCCGTCTTTTTTGACGCCGATGGCGACGGCGATCTGGATTTGTATGTAGTCAGTGGAGGATATCTTTTTCAGGAGAGTGACCCGCTTTTGCAAGACCGTTTATATATAAACGACGGCAATGCGAATTTCAGTAAATCTGTTTCCGGGTTGCCAAAGGAGACGCTGGCAGGCTCTTGTGTGGTGCCAATTGATTTTGATGGAGACAATGACCTTGACTTGTTTGTAGGGACCCGCATGACGCCAGGGAACTATCCAGTATCCGCACCCAGCATGTTACTCGTAAACGATGGCCAGGGAAATTTTAAGAACGACGTTACCCAACCGTGGCAAAATATGGGAATGGTTTGCGATGCCGTGGCTGAGGATATCAACAAAGACGGAAAAGATGATTTGCTTGTCGTGGGTGAATGGACGCCAATAAGAATATTCATAGGCAGTAGCAACACTTTTGTAGATGAAT
>Ga0224510_10000777_pt1 | contig 22813 bp, 26 predicted proteins | sample SF_May12_sed_USG_FD_170161 | JGI IMG/M metagenome (GOLD analysis project Ga0224510, IMG submission 170161) | Sediment microbial communities from San Francisco Bay, California, United States - SF_May12_sed_USGS_4_1 | ecosystem: Environmental > Aquatic > Marine > Sediment | place: USA: California... | reverse complement strand
GATTCCTCCAGCCTACTGAACACTACCGAGAGTTTCCCTAGGATCTTTGTTGGCCGAGACGCTCACGCGGTCGAACCTGGTCCTAGACGCCCACCTCGCGGCGTTGGCTGTCGAGCATGGGTTAACCCTCTGCTCCACCGATCGTGATTTCGCTCGGCTCTCAAATCTCCGCTGGGACGATCCTCTTCGGCAGAAATAATCCTCCTCATGAGAGCCTGAGGGCGATTCTTGCAAGCATCGTTTGTCTAGATCTCTACCGCAAGGGCGATTGGAACGACTTTGGGCATATCAATGCTCAAACGGGCGACGCACCTCTGTGCACTGAATCAATTTAGATACTTCCAGAACCCAATTGGACCCACGGGCATTCCCCTTCTCCAGGGATTAGGGCGGAACTCTCCATGCTGAGAGTCAGCATTGCGGATTCCTCATGGGCCCTTCTTTTCTGGTGGATGCTATATTACGTTGTCAGTACTAGCTCATAGAGCATTTTATGACGAGTTTTGTAGGGCTGCGTGGTACAACCCCCTATCTGGGAGGATTTATGACATCCATGATGCTTCGCTTTTGTGTGGCGGGATTGGTTGCCCTACTGGGTATGGGGGGTGCCGCCTGGGCTGAATCCACCGAACCTTCCTATGCCTGGCAGCAGGGACCGTTGGAGGCGCCGCTTGGAGAGCAGGCGACGCTCACGTTATCGGCAGGCTATCGGTTTTTGGGTCCACAAGACACCCAACGACTGTTGAAGGAGATGGGGAATTTCCCGTCAGGCGCTGAGTTAGGGTTGGTGACGGGTGGCTCGGGGGACAGTGATTGGTTTGTGGTGATCCGATTCGTCGATGCGGGGTATGTGGAAGACGAAGATGCCTCAAGCTGGGATGCTGATGAGATGCTGGCATCTATTAAGGAAGGGACGGAGGAAGCTAATGCCAAGCGGCGTGAGATGGGAATGGCACCCCTCAACATCCGTGGGTGGGAAGAGAAACCGCATTACGATAAAGCCACGAACAAAGTCGTGTGGGCCATTTCGGCCGAAGGTGGCCAGGGGACGACGGTCAACTACAACACCCTCGCACTGGGTCGCCACGGGTACATGAGCATGAATCTCGTGGCCAATCTGGCAGCGTTGCCGACGCTCAAACCCCATGCGGCGAACCTGCTAGCGAATCTCAACTTTGTGCAAGGCAAGCGATATGTAGACTTTGACAGTACGACCGATAAGGTCGCGGCGGTTGGGTTGGCTGCACTCGTGGCCGGTGCTGCATTTAAATCCGGATTGTTCGCGAAATTACTCGTGCTCATCATTGCGTTCAAGAAGGTCATCCTCCTCGCTGGGGCGGCACTGATCGGGTTGGTCTGGAAACTGGTCAAAGGGCGATCCTCCACGACGCCGTCGGCCTGATAGGGACGGGATGAAAACGCTACTTGCGCTGCTGGCCGGAGCGAAGTTCGGCAAGGTGTTGCTGACCTCCGGCACGATGCTCTTATCGGTCATCACCTATAGCTTCATCTTTGGGTGGTGGTATGCCGTGGGGTTCGTGGGGCTAATTTTTTGCCATGAGATGGGGCATTTTATGGCGGCCAGACAGCGTGGATTGGACGTCGGCGCTCCCACCTTCATTCCGTTCGTCGGAGCTTGGATCCAGCTGAAGGAACAGCCGATGGATGTGGAAACGGAAGCCTATGTCGCCATGGCCGGACCGGTTGTCGGAACCATCGCTGCGATGGGGTGCTTTTATGCGGCCGATTATCTGCAGAGTCCGCTCCTTCGAGCGCTGGCCTATGCGGGGTTCATGCTGAATCTGTTCAATTTGATCCCGCTGGCTCCGCTGGATGGCGGGCGTATTACGTCAATCATCTCGCCAAAAACATGGTGGATCGGAGCCCCCTTGATCGTGGTCCTTTTCCTCTGGAACCACAGTCCTATGCTCTTGCTCCTGGCGCTTCTGTCGATTCCCCACCTTCTCTCAACCTTCCGACGGACTGGTTCTGCGATGCCGGATCGGTATTACGATGTGTCTCCGTCGACGCGATGGAGCTACGCCACCTACTATCTGCTGCTTGCAGGATTTCTTGGCGTGATGACGTATGAGACGCATCGGGCGGTGGGGCTGTAGCCCCTGCCTGATGGGAAGGCAGGCCGGGGCAACACGGTCGCCTCTGTGAGTGTTGCGGCACGATATTCTGCGGCTGCCCCAGCCTGCATTATTCATGAACACTTCTGCTGCAATCGCGAATTCGCTGCTGCGACGAGCCTTTGGCGGGCAGGCTCGCCCCTCGCAACCTCGACATACTGTTTCAAGTATGCCTCGTTTTCTCGGGGCTCTGCGTGCCCGTCTCGCGACGCGACTGCGCGATTTCGCGACGAACCGTCATGAATAATGCAGGCTCGTAGGACACGCTTGGCAATGCCTGCCTCTGTTCAGATGCCCCAATTCGAAACACTCGCTCTTACGCCCTGGTCAGGGAGTAGTAAGCCGATGGGCGAATAGGATGATTATGAAGTGATGTGTGCCCGATTCACTATGAGAGTGATCATACGTTACCACAATATTGTCGTGCTTTACGTGGATGTGATAAGGTAAAGCATCTGTAAAAGAGGTGCAGCATGGCTGTTCAGAAGCTCAGCAGCAAGAATCAAATTGTCATACCCAAAGAAGCTCGGCAAGCGATGGGCGTCAAAGGGGGCGATGAGTTGCTGGTGGTCGTCAAGAACGATCTGACGCTGATCATGCCAAAACCGAAACGGTATGCCAAGGTCTTGCAGGGGCTTGCCAAGGGTACCTATCCCTCTGATTACCTGAAACGTGAACGGCGGTCGTGGTAGAGACGCCCTTGTTCCAAGCTCTCCCCAGCCAACGCCAGCGCATTGGGCTTGACACCAACGTCTTCATCTATTTTCTAGAGGGCCATCCACGATACGGAGCGTGGTGTGCGTCGCTGTTTGCCCTCATTGAACGAGGGCAGAACCCAGCCGTCACGTCCACGGTCACGCTTTTAGAGCTCCTGGTTCAGCCATATCGTGATCAGAAGGAGGAATTGGCGCAAACAATTTTTGCTTTGACCAGTACCTATCCGAAGCTCGAATGGATTCCGCTGACGATGGATCTGGCTGATCGAGCAGCTGAATTACGTGCGCGTTACCGGCTGAGCACGCCCGATGCGGTCCAGCTTGCGACGGCTATCGGTCATAAAGCCGTGCGATTTTACGGAAATGATCGCGGCCTCCGGCGAGTCAAGGAGATCGAGTGTATCATCCTGGATGATCTGGTGTAAGCTCGCTGTCTTGGCGGTTCTCGAAACCATTCAAACCTCGCTGCCTCCACTCCTTCACCCCGGGGTCCTTTGATAGAGAGTCATCGAAGGCGTGGGCGGTCTTGGCGACCGCTATCGTCCGTTGGCATCAAGGCTCCGGATCAACACGGCGCGGCCGTGACGGTCGAGCCAGGATTGAATCTGATCACCTACATGTGCCGGACGGTCGATCCTGGTGTTCTCATCATGCGGAAGACGGCGTTCCCGTCCCTGGGCGTCACGAATCAGGTAGGCGGCACCTTCCACAGCCAGGACTTGGCCGACCACCGATGTGGGGGGAAGATCCCCGGTAGATAATCCCAGACGTTTCTGTTCACCCAGTGTTCCAGACACGATTCCTATTCCAAGATACTCCTGGGACAACTGTTCCTGCGCAACCGTCTGGGCGCAACCTGTTGCCAAGACCAGCAAGGCCGGGAGCCACCACGCATGTCGGTAAGCGGTGAGTACTGGCATCATAGGTCTGCCTCCAAAGCTGAAAGGAATGGGAGTTGGCTCAAGTAAAAGGCGATGCGCACTGTGTCCTCACTATTTCATAGAGAGAAGGAATGCTCAAGGAAGTGAGGGAAATGGACCAGTTGAATCGGACGAGCAACGGTCGTAGCTACAGTCCTGTGTGAGTCTCAGCTCGACATGGATTTCGACAGCCAGACTTGGCGGGGAGTTCACGCCGCCTTGGCAGAGCGCCAGCGGAGGCCGACATTGAGGAGTTCCTGCAGCAGGTCCTTATAGTCGTAGCCCGTCTCTTTTGCGGAATCGGCAAAGTCTTCGTCTTCCGCGATTTGTGGGTTGGGATTAGCTTCCAGCACATAGAGTTGGCCTTCGGCGTCCATTCGTAGATCAATGCGAGCATAGCCGCTGAGTCCGAGCGCGCGATAGACCCGTTTGGCCAGGTCTTGGATTTCTTGAGCCTTCCCCTCGGGCAGGTTTTTGGCTTCTCGGGACGTGATGCCATATTTCTGCTGATACTTCCGGCTCCATTTCACCCGTTCAGTTGCGATGCGTTTGGCGTCATCTGGCAACTTGTCCATGATGAGCTCCCACACGGGCAACACTTGTAGGTGTCCATTGCCGATGATACCCACATAAAACTCACGACCTTCGATATATTGCTCCACCAAGGCTCCACTTCCCACACTATTGTGGACGAAGCCCACCCGCTCGGTCAGCTTGTCATCGTCTTCCACAATGGAGGCTTGCGAGATCCCCAGCGAGGCCTCTTCGGTCACGGACTTGACGATCAGCGGAAAGGGAAGCTGCTTCGGCCGTTTGGTCGCGCGTCCTTGTGGAACTTCCATGAAGTCGGGATAGGGGATCCGATGGAAGGCCAGCACCTTTTTGGTCAGGACCTTATCTCGTGCCAACATGAGACCGCGGGGGTTACAGCCGGTATACGGCATGTGCAACAGTTCGAGATAGGCGACCACGTGTTGATCATAGACTGCCACGCCGTCGAACTCTTCCAAAAGATTAAAGGCGATATCCGGCTTCCACTGCTCGATGGCCGAGTGAATCACGCTGAGATCACTCTTGACGCCGAGTGGCTGGACGTCATGCCCCAGTTTCTTCAGGGTCGAGACGACGTCGTACTCCGTCCGCCAGGCAACAGACGTGAGATCATAGCCATTCACCTCTTCGGGTGGGACGAGATCCTCATGCATGAGGACGAGCACGCGCAATCGCTTCATAAGGCCACCCGATGCCGTCCACTTCGCAGAAAGTTCATGGTGTGGACTGTCAGCAAAATCGTAAAATCGAGTTTGGCCTGTTCTTCGGCCATCGGCAGTCGAAGATTCAGCTCACGACAGCGCCGGATCATGTCTTCCAGCACCTGATCGATGGTGTACTGATACTCACCGGTCCAACTCGCAACTTTCTTCCGCACCTCTCGTCGGAACCGATTCAGAAAGGACGCGGCGCTGACTTTATTGGCATGGGCAGGCAGAGAGGAAAACAGGCGTTTGAGGTCGGGGTCATATTGGAGATGCCGGTCGACGCCGTAATGTCGACGTTTGCGTTCGTAGTGTTCCCGCAGGGTCTTCTTGAGCGTCGGCAGTGCATCGACTTCCTCCTGTGTGGTGACACAGGGCGGCGTGTCGGTGAGCTCCTTCATGAGTCCATCAACGTAGCGAAGCTTTTTCAATACCGGCCATCCGCGATACCGTTCCTGCCAGAGTGAGTCCGGCGTCAACCACACGGCAAAGGTCTCGGCGAAATCCTCGTCGGGATGGCTCTGTGCATACCATAAATCTAGGTGGCGGACGAAACTGCGACTGTAGGGCCGTGGTGAGTAATAGAGCGGGTACCGTTGCGACGACTTTCCAAACATGTCCTGCCTGGTTTTCCGGCGGCGGATCTTGTAGGCGTTTTCGATGGCGTGGCCGGCTTCATGGCGGAGAATCCGTAGGCACCACTCGGTTGTCCCGCCTTCCACTTCCAACATCTGAGCCTGTTCGAGTTTCGCCAATCGTGGATGAGCGAGGTAAAAGGGAACAGCAATGCCAGGCACTCCGTCGGGAGTAAACCACTCGTTCGACAGCCAAAAGTGGGGACGGAATTGGAGTCCACGCTGTTCCAGTTCCCGGGTCAATTCTGCGATCGGCTGCTCGACAAAACTGCCCTTTAGTCCGATCTGCAAATCGCACATCGGCAGATCCAAGAGCGCCTCGTCGGACCATGCAGCCCACGGGACATCGTCCTGGCTGATGATCGGTGTCTTGAGTATGTCGGATACCATGCGGTCCATATGAAAGGCCTTCCACTAAGGCCTGTCGGCAGAGTGCATGAAAAACTATAGCCTCCACAGGGGATATTGTCGGTGATGGGCTCCCAGCTGTCTGGGTCATCACGAAATGAGGAGGAAATTGTCCGGAGGCGTACCAGTTTGAACTGGAGTTATGGCTTGCGGGGATCTTGCTGCCCGGAAAACTGAGAGAGCCGAGCCATCAGAGCCGGTATGGAGTCCCAGATCTGATCAATGACTGACTCCACATACTCGCGCGCCTCGACGATATCCCGTTCCCAATTCGGCAGAGCTTCGTGGAGATCAAGAATCGGTGAGTTCTTACCGAAGGCGACCTCATTAAACAGCGGGGTTTTCAGTCCAAACTTACTCTCCATGAATTCGCGATGCCCCAAACCCATGGCGATGATGAGATCGCTCCGTTGGATCAATTCCTTTGTCAGAATGCGAGGAACGTGGCTGGCTGGATCGACGCCTTTGAGGCGCAGCCGGTTGAGAATCACGGGATGAATCTTTTGTGATTTAGCGTCGATGCCCGCTGATTCAACACGATAGGTCGATGGCTCCTTCTGTTGGGCTCGCAACGCATATTCAGCCGTCATGCTTCGGAAGACATTGCCGGTACAGACGAAGAGAATCGATTGGGCCATAGATGATCCGGTCACCTTTACATGAGCCGAGCAGTCGACAGCACCACCATGGGGTCGCTACAATCGGGCTATGATTAATCCAGCGAGTCCAACTGCTCTCCCTAAACTAGACGAAGCGACGGAGAAGATGCAAACACGCCTGTGCCGACTGGTCGGACGGGCCATTGCGGACTATCACCTCATAGAGGACGGCGACAAGGTGATGGTGTGCCTATCTGGCGGGAAGGACAGTTACGGGTTGTTGGATATCTTGCTCGTTTTGCAACAACGGGCGCCGATCCGGTTCGACCTGATCGCAGTGAATTTGGACCAACGACAACCAGGCTTCCCCGAACAGGTGCTTCCGCAGTACCTCGCCGGCCGCGGTATCCCGTTCCATATCGAGGCACGCGATACCTACTCGATCGTCAAGCGGCTCATTCCCGAAGGAGAGACGACCTGCTCGCTCTGCTCCCGCCTCCGACGGGGCCATCTCTATCGTATCGCAACGGAACTCGGCGCCACGAAGATTGCATTAGGCCATCACCGTGACGACATCGTCGAAACCTTGTTTCTGAATCTTTTCTATACCGGCAAGCTCAAGGCCATTCCCCCGAAGCTGCGTTCGAAAGATGGCCGTCATCTCGTCATTCGCCCTCTGGCGTTGGTCAAAGAGGCGGACCTCGCACGGTACGCGGAGCTGCGAAACTTTCCCATCATTCCCTGTGATCTCTGCGGCTCCCAAGAGGATTTGAAGCGCAAGAAGGTGAAAGCGTTTCTCCAAGAATGGGAGAGCGGGTCGCCCGGTTGTTCCGACAGCATCGCTGCGGCGTTGACCAATGTGGCGCCATCACTCTTGATGGATGAACGTCTCTTTGATTTTAAGTCGTTGACCGCGACGACGACCGATCAGCCAGAAGGCGATGTCTGGCTGGATCAAGATCCGACTAATCACGAATCTGTTGAGGCCTCTCCACAGCCGATCGAGTTTCTCCGTTAGCCCTGAGTCAGCATCTTCCCAATAGCGCCTGTCTCATTGTTGGCCTTATAGATCTTCAGGGCGCTGAGGTTGAGGGGCGAGCGTGGCTCGCGGACGGCTGTCCTGCTTGGTTTTGTGTCAAGCCGAAATAGGGGCGGGTTAATGAAACGCGCGCTGGTGGGTTGCAAGAAGGTTCGCCAGACGGTTGTGGAGCGTGCCGAGATCATCAAGCAGCTCAATCCCCGTATGCTCGAGAAGAGGCTGCATCGCACATGCACCGTTGCCGCCAACCGCGACATGCCAGCGTTGGGAGAGTCTTTGTAATCGATGGAGCAGGTGTTGTGCTTGCTCGTCCGATTGAGTTTCAGTCAAGGACAAAAGAATCAAGTCCGGATGCACACGTTCACACAGCGCCTCCAAATCATCCAGTGGAAGATTGGGCCCCAGGTAATAGACATGACAGCCACGAGCGGCGGCGAGGTAGGTCACGGCTTGCGCGCCGATTTCATGATACTCGCCTTCGGGACAAGCTATCAGTACGCGGGGGCCAAATTCGTTCGCCGGCAGCTGATTGATCACGGAAAAGAGTTTCTGCTGAATAAGCTTCGTCACGTAATGTTCGATGGCGATGTTCACTCGTCCTTCATGCCACAGCTCTCCCACCCGTCGCTGTAGGGGGAGGAGAATCCGTTGCACCGCCTCTTCGAACGGGATCACCGCGATCGCCGCGTTTAGTTGCTGTTCAAATCGACCTTTATCAAGCGGATCAAGGCGAGAGATCAGTTCATCGAGCAGCGAGCGATGGGGGGCAAACTCCTGCTGTTTTGGGATTGAACTTGCGTGCATTCGTTGAAGGAGGGAGTCTCGCCCCTCCATCGCAAGCCCGCCGATTGTCTGACCCTGATCCATCTCTTCCTTAAGAAAGCGAAAGAGCGAGACGTCCTCATCCGTGTATTCCCGATAGCGATTGGCGCTTCGTGAAGGTTTGACGAGGCTATACCTCCGTTCCCAAACCCTGATCACATCCTTCGAAAGTCCCGTGAGTTTCGCAACTCTATGAATTCTATGTTTATTCATAATGCTAACTAATTTAGATAAACGTCCAATGTTTGTCAAATATGTTCTATTTTTAACACTTGACACATTGGACATATTTGGCTATACATTAGACGCAACATGAGTCATACATTAGACATTAGAGGAAGGGAGGAGGTCATGATCATCACAGGTAAGGGTAACAACAGCCATACTACTGTACTCCAGAGTTCCCGAGTCACGTCTCAACTCACCTGCACGAGATGTGGCGGCCTCATGGTGAGCGAATTTTCTATTGATCTCTGGAGCCCCGCAAGCAAGCTCGACGGTGGCCCAAGACGCTGTGCGCAGTGTGGTGATGTCATTGACGCGGTCATATTGAGGAATCGACGGATTGGGCTCGTTTCAAACTCGCTTCCATCAACGGTAACACCAGCTTCTGGAATGGAGCCTCAGGTCGCAGCATAAAACGCAATCACTTGGACATCGAGACAACCAAGGAGGGTACAAATGCGGAGTCAAGCTATCACTCAATTTGCAGTCGGGTTAGTCCTCACGGCCGGGACCATCACCTTCGCCACAGCAGCAGACCTGCCGACCAGCGACAAAGACATGGTGCTCATCCTCAAGGGCGAGTTCACCATGGGGAGCAACGAACATGCAGATGAAGCCAAGCACCAGGTCGTGCTCGATGCCTATTGGATCGACAAATATGAAACCTCCAACGCTCGTTTTAAAGAATTCATGAAGGCCACCAGCCATCCGGCGCCAGCCTATTGGGATGATCCCCGACTGAGCAAGCCGAATCAACCAGTTGTTGGGGTGAGCTGGACCGACGCAAGCGCTTTCTGCAAGTGGGAAGGCAAGCGCCTGCCGACAGAGGCTGAGTGGGAGCGAGCGGCCAAAGGGCCAGACGGAGACAGGCATTATCCATGGGGCCATAGCCTCGATCCGAAGAAAGCTAACTATGGACAGAACGTGGGCCGCACGATGCCGGTCGATTCGTACCCTGAAGGTGTGAGCGGCTACGGTGTCTATAACATGGCCGGCAATGTGTTCGAATGGGTGGACGATTGGTATCAACCCTCGTACTACAAACAGAGCGTCGCACTGAATCCAAAGGGCGCTGACCAGGGCTACAACTATGCGAATCAGGGACCGGTCAAGGTACTGCGGGGTGGCTCATGGCTTGCCCCAGAAACTTCGCTCCATACGAGCCATCGATTCTGGAATCAGCCTGACAATAATTCATATGGAGTCGGACTGGGATTTCGCTGCGCGAAGTCGGCCCAGACTGTGTCCGACGAGGCCATGCAGCAAGGCCGTGATGCCTTCATTCAGGCCTTGGTCGCCATGGGGGCCGAGAAACATGCAGAGGCCCTCGCCTTCATCGACAAAGCGTTGGTTGTGGAGCCACACAACAAGGAATACCTGACGACACGGGAGCTGATTAAGAAGAGCATGCCGAAGAAGAAATAGACCCGACCTGGAGAGGGCGGCGGCCTTGCCGCCCTCCAGGGGGTCGAGTCTATCGCGCAGGAGGTGAATGATGAATCTTTATAGCACCGTACCAGTAGCACTGCTTCTCATGGCGGCTCTGACGCCTGTAGGAGCTAGTGAGGCGGGAGAATCGTTGATTCCACAGGATATGGCGTATGTTGCGCACGGGCCCTCGGTGATGGGCCTTGATAAAGAAATGCCTGCATCCAAGAAGGCCACTCCCTACGAACGACGTATGAACACACCCTGGTCTGCAGATGCCTTAAACGATGAGGGTCCGGCCCACATGGTATTCCTGGACTCGTACCTCATCGACAAGTATGAAGTCTCCAATCAGCAGTATGGCGACTTCATGAGAGCGAAGGGCAATCCGGCGCCGGCCTACTGGGACGATTCCCGCTTGAACAGGCCTGAGCAGCCGGTTGTGGGGGTTAATTGGGAAGATGCCAAGGCCTTTTGTGAATTCAGTGGCAAACGGCTTCCGACGGAGGCCGAATGGGAAAAAGCTGCTCGCGGTCCACATGCCAATATTTATCCGTGGGGCAACGAGTTCGATCCCTCCAAGGCCAACTATGGAAAGAATCACCAGGCGACCATGCCGGTTGATTCCTTTCCCGATTCCGTCAGCTACTACGGGGTTTATAACATGGCTGGTAATGTCTTCGAGTGGGTCGCGGATTGGTATGATCCCCGTTTCTACGATCGTCTCGAGCCCATGGTAAATCCCACCGGCCCGGCCAAACCAGTTTGGCTAGGTGGAACAGGCACCTATGTGGACCGCCTCACCATCGGAGAAAAGCGTGTGATTCGTGGTGGATCATGGATCGCGCCCGAAGCAACCCTCAGGTCGGCGCACCGATTCTGGAACCACCCGCTCAATAACAGTTATGGCGTGGGCCTGGGCTTTCGCTGCGCAAAGACAGCCCCGCACGAGATCGACCAGCAGATCAAGGACAACTACATTTCTGCTCTTGTTGAAATGGGCAGAGAACGATTTGCCGAAGCTCTACAAGCAGTGACTCGTGGCCTGGACATTGATCCCAAGAACGTGGAGCTCTTGGAGCTCCGTCCACTGATTGAGCAGTCAATGAAGAAGCTGTGAGGAATGTGACACCGATCTCATGATCGGTGTGATCATAACGGAGACGTACACATGAAACGCTACCTAACCCTCTTCCTCGGAATTGCCTCAGGGGCCCTTATAGGAGCTGCGACGGTTCAGGCCGGCCCTCTTGAGCCGGCCGATCGCCTACACCAAGAGAGCCTGAAGGCTGTGCACGACGCTGAACATGAAGTGGATCATGCGTGGGAGGTGTATCACCGAGCGGCTCTCGGCGGCACCGTGGCCTCGCCGAAACTGCAGGCCGACATCGAGGAGCATTTGCACCAGGCGCGGACGCTTATCACCCAGGCGCAAGAGGCAGCCGACCAAGGCGACAAGCGCCACGTGGAGGATCTCATTAAGCAAGTACACATCCATACGACCCACGCCATTGAGGGGAGCAAGGAGCCAAAGAAATGACGAGCACGTTGTGGCACCACGCAACTCGACTCTCTCGCATGACCCTGGCTGTAGCTGTTGTCGTGGCCCTCACACCATGGTTCCCCAGGGAGACGCTATCCGCGTCGAACGGGGTGGACCTGGTGCCGATGGTGACGATCCCGGCTGGGGAGTTCTTGATGGGCTCTTCGGAGGGAAAAGGACGAGCCGATGAGCGCCCCCAGCGAGCCGTGTATCTTGATGCGTTTGTCATCGACCAGGTCGAAGTCACGAATGAACGCTATATGGCCTTTGTGAAAGCCACTGGGCATCGCACGCCGCCCAATCCGTACGGCACCGGCCCCCTCGTGTCCCTCGCCGGCATTGAACATCTGCCCGTGGTGCAGACGACCTGGTACGACGCCAAAGCCTATTGCACGTGGGCGAAGAAGCGCCTGCCGACGGAAGCAGAATGGGAGAAGGCGGCGCGGGGGACGGACGGCCGTCTCTATCCCTGGGGCAATCAGCCGCCGACGGCGACGCGCGCGAACTTTGATCGGGAATGGGAGGACGAGAAGACTCTGCATCCAGTGGGATCACTGACCGGAGGAGACTCCCCTTATGGAGTCAAAGACATGGCCGGCAATGCCAGAGAGTGGGTCTCCGACTGGTATGACACGGAGTACTACCAGGACGCGCCTCAGCGGAATCCGCAAGGTCCAGACAAGAAGGGCGTGGTGCGTTCGATCCGGGGCGGGTCCTGGCATAGTCCGGCCTCGGACATTACGACCAGCGCGCGAGGGAGGGGGGGATTCGCCCTCCAGACCCATGGCACCGGCTTTCGCTGCGCCCGCAGTCTCGACAACGGTCCTTCCCACTAACGAGGAGTTTGCGATGCTGCTGCGTGGAATTAGACACAAAGCTCCAGAGGGACGGAGGCCGGTTCCTAGTCATTCAGGCGACGCTGCACTCCGCACAGCGTCGCCCACTGAGGCAGACAGGCTTCTTTGTGAGAAGAGGCCTGTCTCCTCGGCGAGAGCCCGCATTGAATCCCACGTCATCGGCCCCATTCGTGGAGCTTTTCCTGAGGAGGACCACATGACGACCACCATGTTCTGGGCCATGGCGCTGCTAGCCATGAGCTGTGCGATCGGGACTGTGAATAAGAGACAGCACTTTGCAAAAGTTTCTCAACACCGGGGGAGGAGGTAGCCAATGCGGAGAAGGTCAATCGGTCAGTACATCCTGGTGATCGTGTTTAGCCTCACTCTGGCAGGAGGATCGGCCCACTCGCAGCAACTTATGCCGTTGGATCCAGTTCCGGCCGCCTATGCAGATAAACATATGCCCGCCGGCTGGTGGACGGATCCGAAGGTCATTAAGGAGGGGAAAGAAATTTATTTTGGTGATGCCCATCCACTTGTTGCCTGTCACTCTTGCCATGGCCAGGATGGACAACCGGTAGCCAGTGGAGGGGGACTCAGGGACCAGAAAAATACCAGCCGGTTCTCCGACAGCTACTGGTATTGGCGAGTGGCCGAAGGCATTCCCAAAACGCCAATGACGCCCTGGAAGGCGCTTCTTTCGGAAGAGGAGATCTGGAAGGTGATCGCGTTCATCCATACGTTCTCGCATAAGGGGAAACCCTCGCAACATTCGGACTATAGGCCGGAGGTGCGACCGAAGAAGGTCATCGTCAAAGATCTGACTCCGATGGTGCTGGTGCCGGCTGGGGAATTCACCATGGGGAGCAACGAAGGCAATGATGATGAGAAGCCGGTGCACCGAATTCATCTCGATGCGTACTACATCGATAAGTATGAAGTGACGATCGGGCAATATGGGGAGTTCCTCGAGGCCAACAGCTTTGACCCTCCGCCGTTATGGACGACGATGGCCCAGCCGTCCTATGAGAATCGACCAGTCGTGAATGTCGACTGGAAGGATGCGAACAACTATTGCAAATGGGCCGGCAAGCGGCTGCCGACGGAAGCGGAATGGGAGAAGGCGGCACGGGGGACCGATGGGCGGCTCTATCCCTGGGGCAACGATCCACCCGATCCGCTCCGAGCCAACTTTGGGAAAGACAGGGCGACGTGGAACAACCACGAGGCGCTCGTGCAGGTGGGGCAATTGAAAGCCGGTAAGAGCCCCTACGGGGTCTATGATCTCGCGGGAAATGTCTGGGAATGGGTGAACGACTGGTATGACCCGGACTACTATGCGACCAGCCCATCGCGAAATCCACAGGGTCCGAGCAGTGGGAAATTCAAAGTGATCCGTGGCGGCTCGTGGGACCTCGCACCTGAGAACCTACGCTCTGCACGCCGGGACCTCAACATTCCCTCGACCACCGACTACGACTCACCGGCGTACCGGAACTTTAACAGTGGGTTTAGGTGTGCAAAGAATCGGTAGCATTTAAACGTTGGCTCAGCCATCGCGCTCGGGGCAAGCTGCACATGCTAGCAAAGTTTCCAATCTCAGGCCAGGCTGGCCGAGCCAAGTAAGGAGGCATCATGGCTGGCAAATTACGGCAGTATCTCAGCGTGTCTGGCGGAGCTCTACTCGCCGGGGCACTTCTTATGGTCGGAGCGATCGCCGTGGTATTCGGCGGGGAGCACGCGCTCTCCAGGACCGAGTTCTGCGTCAGCTGCCATTCCCAGACCTATCCGTATGAAGAGCTCAAGAAGTCCTCACACTATGGGGCGCTCGGGGCCGATCCTGGCTGCAAGGACTGCCACGTACCCCAGGGCTTAGGGAACTTCCATCTGGCCCTCTGGACACATACCTATGACGGAATTCGCGCGGTGCTAGCGGAAATGAAATACGACTACTCAACGATCGAAAAATTTAACGAGCGCCGGCCAATCATGGCCCACTATGCGCGCATGTCGCTCAAAAATTGGGACAGCGTCACCTGTCGGGACTGTCACAAGAATACCAAGCCACCCGGTGCATCGGCGAAGGCCGCGCACCAGAAGATGGAAACAGAGGGTGCCACTTGTATCGATTGCCATCAGAATCTGGTCCATAAGAAAGTTCCGGAGAGCGATCTCAATGCGAGCTTAGCTCAGGGCATGATGGTGTTAAAGGAAGCCAGTAAGAAGACGGAAGAAGAAGAGGACTGATCCAGCTCTCTTAGAACGTGTCTTTCATAGCGGGACTGTACCGAAAGGTTGAACAGATGAGAGATCTATTCATCCAGAGGACTACCAAGAGTCGGGCCAGCGAACCTCCGTGGTGGAGGATCTTCTCTCAATTGTCACTAGCGGTTGTTGTTTTCACATTAAAGCAAGGAGGTATCCCATGCGTTCGATGACAAAATTGGTCGGTGTGATGTCTTGTGCCTGCTTGCTGTGCGTTGGTCTGTCTAGCACTGCGGCACGGGCGTCAGACGATAACATGCAACTTGGTCCAGCTGGTGAGCGGATAGGCGGTCAAGCTGGTCACAGGGCTGAGAAAGATAAACTGCAGGGCGTAGGAGGCAAACTCTCCGGTGGCAGGGAAGGCGGTCAAGCTGGCATGAAAGAATCTGAAAATAAGCTGAAGGGCGTAATTGCAGACGATGCTGATCATAGAATGGGCGGTCAAGCCGGTCACAAGGGTGCTAAAGATATGCTGGAGCGCCCCGCGAAAAAGTGATGTCGGTCCAGTTTCGAGACAGGAAGCAACTGTGCCGGTGAGTCAGCTGGCCGAGGATGGCAACCTGCCATCCTCGGCCTCAGGACAGCCGATCCAGTGGCACAGTCTGGTGCCCGCACATAACAAGATGGTTTCGATGAGCGGCTTCTAAGGTCTTTGAGCAAAGGGGGGATGCATATGACACGACACCGTACACGACTCGCTGTAGCGTTGACAGGAGCACTCCTCATGCTCTTTACCGCAACCCTGCCTCTCCAGCCGACCTTCGGCGAAGGGGGCGCACGACGGGATAACGTGCGGCAAGAACAAACCGTCAAAGAGGTCCTCAAGCATGCAATGGAAGCGGTGGACCACGGCAAACAGGGTCATACTGACAAGCTTGTGACCTCTGCCGAAGCCTCGCTGCAGCAGGCCCTGAGAGGAGGCAAGGATCCGCATGTGGCAGATGCAATTGCTAACCTGAAAGAGGCGATTGAGCATGGTAAGGCTGGTCATGCCGACGTGGCCACGAAACATGCCGAAGATGCCGTCACTCATCTCTCTCAGGTCAAGTAACGGATGAACGCCTATCGCGTAGACCGGTTTGTATGAGCAGGCAGGTGAGCATGACCCTGCCCGTTTCTGACTGTATTCTCGGACATAAGACATGGGGGCAAACAACTCAGGGACTGTGCTTCCTTGATCTGCATGTGTCTCCAGCACAGGAGTGCAAGCGACCGGTGAGCCTCAAGCGATTGCGTGCGAACCACGCGTAGGCATTCACGACAATCGGCTCGACTAGAGAAAAACGAGTGAGTCTCGCCAGGAATCCCAGGCCCACTGCCTCCCACATGGCTCGGAACACATCCACGCCGGTGAGAACGGTCCCATCACCCCAACGAGCATGAAGGATTCTCCCAAGTTCAGTGGGGGATATGGCTATTGAGGTTGGGTCATAGTCCGGCCGTGAGAAGTCACAAAATATCAGTCGCCGACGCCTGTCCAGTCGCCTCATGAGGGCGATTTCTCGATCGCAAATAGGACAGGCTCCATCGTAGAATACTGTGAGCGGGTAGGGTGCCATCTGATCGGTCTCGTCGTGTTACCTACGAGCGACGGTTTGCCTCATCAATTGATCCAGCCTGTGATCCAAGTCAGCGAAGTTCTCCAGAACCGTAATATTGTACTTCATGAAAAGGTCACGCATGGCAAGCGCACCATGTCCGCCGACGGCGAGAGCGGAGACGGGGCGCACTTCATCGGCAAGGACTTGAACCAAGTCAGTCGCATTGGCCTCGGAAGGCACGACAGGAAATGACATGATGGTCAGATCTGGTTCCACCTGCTCGCAGAGCTTGACCAGCGAGACGAGAGGCACATTGGCTCCCAAATAGTGAACACGGCAGCCGCGAACGCGACATCGATAGGCAACTGCACAGGCGGCAATGTCGTGTTCCTCGCCGGGCGGGCAGGCCACGACCACTTTGGCACCAAACTCAGCCACTGGAAGCTGATTCATGGCCGAGAAAATCCTTTGTTGGATTTGCCTCGTGACGTAATGCTCGATGGCCACATCCAGATGACCATCGTGCCAGAGCTGCCCCACCTGTTCCTGAAGCGGGAGTAAGATTCCATGCAACGCTTCTTCAAAGGGAATCACCGCCACCGCGCCGTTCACACGCTTCTCAAAGAGCACACGATTGAGGGGATTCAAGCTAGAGAGGAGTTCCTGCAGGAGCCTGCTGTATGCATCGTCGACAAATGACACTTGCGGCGCAGTGGCTCGTGCTCGACTCAACAACTCCTCTCGCCCTAGTTTCGACAGCTCCCCGATCGAGGCTCCTGTATCCAGCTGTTCCTTGAGGAACCTCAGCAACGCGACATCTTCATCGGAATAATTTCGGTAACGATTGGCTCCTCGAGTCGGTTTGAGGATTTCAAACCGCCGTTCCCACACTCGGATCACATCTCGTGAGAGGCCTGTGAGTTTTGCAACCATATGAATTCTATGAGTATTCATATTCGTGGACTCAATCCTACAATAAAATGTTCAATGTTTGTCAAAATATCTGAAAATAACACTTGACACATTGGACATTTTTGGATATACATTAGACATACAAATGACAAACATTGAACACTGTAGGGAATTTTCACATGTTTTATCTAGGGTGGTCACGTGCATGAGTAATGAATTCCGGGTTCTCTCTACCAGGATGGGCCTGGTGTTATTTCACAGAAAGGGGCGATTATGCGGAGTCAAACAATCACTCAATTAGTAGTAGGTCTGGTAATTACGGCAGGGATCATTTCGGTCACAATGGCGGCTGACCCTCCGGGGGGTGACAAGGATATGGTGCTCATTCCCAAAGGGGAGTTCACCATGGGAAGCGGCGAACATTCAGATGAGGCCAAGCACCAGGTTGTGCTCGACGCCTATCTTATCGATAAGTATGAAGCCTCCAACGCGCGGTACAAAGAGTTCATGAAGGCCACGAGCCATCCGGCCCCGGCTTACTGGGATGATCCCCGTCTAAGCAAGTCCAATCAGCCGGTCGTTGGCGTGAGCTGGACCGACGCGAACGCCTTCTGCAAGTGGGAGGGGAAACGGCTGCCCACCGAAGCCGAATGGGAACGAGCGGCGAAAGGACCCGACGGCGACAATCACTATCCCTGGGGTCACAAGCTTGACCCTAAGAAGGCCAACTATGGACAAAACGTGGGCCGCACGATGCCGGTTGATTCGTACCCTGAAGGCGTGAGCGGCTTTGGGGTGTACAACATGGCCGGTAACGTCTTTGAGTGGGTCGAAGATTGGTATGACCTGACTTACTACAAGGCAAGTCCTGCCTTCAATCCGCAAGGTGCCGAGAAGGGCTACAACTTCGCCAACCAAGGACCGGTGAAAGTGCTCCGTGGTGGGTCCTGGCTTGCGCCAGAAACCTCCCTACATACGAGCCATCGATTCTGGAATCAGCCGGATAACAATTCCTATGGGGTCGGTCTTGGGTTCCGTTGCGCGAAGTCGGTCGTCGCGGCGTCCGACGAAGCTACGCAAGAGGGACGCGACGCGTTCATTCAGGCCCTTGTCGCCATGGGGGCAGAAAAGAACGCCGAGGCATTGGCAGCGATCGAGAAGGCCTTGGTCTCGGATCCGGGGAACCAGGAGTATCTGGCAACCCGTGAACTGATCAAGAAGAGCGCGAAAAAGAAATAGTCGACGGCCTGACGGAGGGGGGGGCGATCGCCCTCCCTCCGTTGGCCGAGGTCGTCAGGGGAGGTCTCTCGTGAATACATCTGAAAGCACCGGTACAAGTACATCGACAGCGAACCCAGCAGCGACCCCAGGGACCTCTCTCATCCTTCTCACTGGTGCGAGCGGGTACATCGGTGGGCGACTCCTGCCGTCATTGGAGCAACAGGGCTACCGCTTGCGCTGTCTGGCCAGACATCCAGAGATTCTCAAGCAAAAGGTTGGACCGTCCACGGAAGTTGTCGCTGGCGATGTTCTTGATCGACCGAGTCTCGAGAATGCCTTGCGCGGCGTCGACGTGGCTTATTACATGGTTCACTCCATGAGATCCACCGGCTCCTTTGAGGAGAAAGATCGGCAGGCCGCCCGGAACTTCAGTGAAGCGGCCAAGGCAGCCGGTGTCAAGGGCCTGATCTATGTGGGAGGCCTAGGCAGCGACGAAGAGGAACTGTCGCCACATCTGCGCAGTCGGCATGAGGTTGGAGACATCCTAAGGCAGTCAGACCTGCCGGTTTGTGAGTTCCGCGCCTCGGCGGTCATAGGATCCGGCAGCGCCTCGTTTGAGCTGATACGTGCGCTGGTCGAACGCTTACCGATCATGCTTACCCCCAAATGGGTCAAGGGTAAGGCACAGCCGATCGCCATTGATGACCTGCTGGACTACCTGATGGAAGCGCTTCGGATTCCGACATCTCGTTACCGCATTTACGAGGTCGGTGGTGCGGACCAAGTCTCCTATGAGGACATGATGCGCGCGTACGGCCGTCAGCGTGGCCTTACCCCTCGCATCATCCCAGTGCCGGTCCTCACCCCATGGCTATCTGCGCTCTGGCTAGGATTGGTCACCCCGCTCTACGCCCGCATCGGGCGGGCGATTATTGAAAGCATCGTCCATGTCACGGTGGTACGGGACAATGCCGCGCTCACCACCTTCTCTGTACGCCCGATGGGAATCGATGAGGCGATTCATCGAGCCCTTGTCCGTGAGGAAACACATTTCTCAGAGACGCGCTGGTCCGATGCGCTCTCTTCATCCGGTACGCAGCGATCGTGGGGAGGTGTCCGCTTCGGCACGCGCATCGTGGATTCGCGGACGCTGACGGTCCAAGCACCCCCTGACATAGTCTTCAGCTGTATTGAGCGGATCGGCGGCGACCATGGCTGGTATGCCTGCGACTGGCTCTGGCAATTGCGTGGCTTCATCGACCTCCTTCAGGGAGGACCCGGGATGAGACGTGGACGGCCATCTTCCGCGACTCTTCGTATCGGCGACACAGTCGACTCATTTCGCGTTGAGGCGATTGAGCGGAATCGCCGCCTGCGGCTCAAGTCCGAGATGAATTTGCCAGGGCGGGCGTGGCTGGAATTTGAGCTGACGCAGGCCGGCTCTTCAACAGAGATACGGCAGACGGCGATCTTTGATCCGGTGGGACTGAAGGGTCAACTGTACTGGTATTCCCTCTACGTGCCGCACGAGTTTGTGTTCAACGGGATGCTGCGCGGGATTGCACAGGCTGCCTTGCACGAGGTAGCGACCCCCGGCCACCGGCGCCTTCAGTCTAGGGTCGGCCGTTCACCCGGATCTCCGAGCCATACCCAGTCAGCGGATGATGCCGGATCAACCGACACCATGAACCGAATTTCTGTGAACCGTATAGCCCACGGAACATCTGTAGTAACCACCAAGATGCTGTTCCTTCTAGGAATCCCTCTAATCGCACTACTGGCAGCCTCGTCTGTGCAAGCGGGACCTATCGACACCCCAGCCCATCCTGATCAGAGAACGGTTCAACTGGTGCACGAAGCCGAACACGAGGTGGACCATGCCTGGGAGGTCTATCACCGTGCCGCCTTGGGCGGCACGGTGGCCTCGCCGAAACTACAGGCCGAGATCGAGGAGCACCTGCACCAGGCACGCACGCTCATCACCCAGGCGCAAGAGGCGGCTGACCATGGCGACACCAGTCTGGTGGCGTCGCTCGTCAAACAAGTCCGCATCCATACGACCCACGCCATTGAGGGGAGCAAGGAGTCGAAGCAATGACGATTACGGTGTGGCACCACGCAACTCGATTCTCTCGCATGACCCTGGCTGTAGCTGTTGTCGTGGCCCTCACACCATGGTTCCCCAGGGAGACGCTATCCGCGTCGAACGGGGTGGACCTGGTGCCGATGATCACCATCCCAGCCGGGGAGTTCTTGATGGGCTCTCCGGAGGGAAAAGGACGAGATGATGAGCGTCCCCAGCGCGCGGTCTACCTCGACGAGTTTGCCATCGATCAAGTCGAAGTGACAAACGAGCGCTATATGCAGTTTGTGAAAGCCACCGGCCACCGCACGCCGCCGAATCCATACGGGACGGGTCCCCTCGCGTCTCTCACAGGCATTGAACACCTGCCGGTAGTGCAAACGACGTGGTACGACGCCAAGGCCTATTGCGGGTGGGCCAAGAAACGGCTGCCGACCGAGGCCGAATGGGAAAAGGCCGCGCGTGGGACCGACGGCCGGCTCTATCCCTGGGGGAATGACCCGCCGACGGCCAAACGGGCGAACTTCGACCAGGAGTGGGAAGAGGAAAAGACCCTGCATCCAGTGGGCTCCCTGCCCGGCGGAGACTCGCCCTATGGAGTCAAGGACATGGCCGGGAATGCCCGCGAATGGGTGTCGGACTGGTACGACGCAGAGTATTACCAGCAGGCGCCGGACCGGAATCCGCAGGGGCCGGACAAGAAGGGCGTGGTGCGGTCCATCCGTGGGGGGTCCTGGCATAGTCCGGCATCAGATATCACGACAGCCGCACGGGGTCGGGGGGGCTTTGCCTTGCAGACCCATGGCACCGGATTTCGCTGCGCCCGCAGTCTCGAAAGCATGCCGCACGAACAATGAAGAGGTTGGGATGCTGATGCGACTAATTGCTCACAATGCACCAGAGGCCGGCTCCGAATTTCGCCCAGGTGACGCTGAACTCCGCACGGCGTCGCCCGCTGAGGCAGACAGGTCTCCACATGATCGAGGGGCCTGTCTCCTTGGCGAACTAGAAGCTTTGTCGTGGACGGTTTCCATCATTGACAGTTGAAAGGAGAGCATCATGGATATGAGCCTCGTCTTTTTGTTTGCGATGGGATTCCTGACCTGTGCGTTGGTAGCTGGACTGTATCAGACCGTAAGCGTGGCTGTGACGCGGCGGGCGAAGGACAAGCGATCTGCTCAGAAGTAGAAATGGCTGATTGGTTTTTCACCGGTAAAGAGGGTTCCCATGGACACTACTGGGAAACCAAACAAGGCATCGGCTCTGCCTCGTCCGACAAGGTACGACGTGTGTATGCGGTGTGGAGGGCTGATGGTTCTCGCGGATGACGTGGAGCTGCAGGGCCATGCAGAGATTATCTTCAAGGGATTAGGGTGCACCAACTGTGGGGGTTTCATCGATAAGCTGGTTCTTGCGAATCGGCTGAAGCCAATACCCCACTCTCTTGATGGGCCCCAAAAACGGAAGTTTATCCGACAGGTGGGTCATAAGAGACCTGCTAGAGGTAGATGAGGCGAACAGGGATTAGGGTGGTCATACTCATGCCTGAGGTGCCTATGATGTTGGCTGAGAGTATTGCCGAGGGATAAACCTATGAAAATCGTCATCGCTGGAGGGACAGGATTCATTGGTCGACCGCTGTGCGCCACCCTCATCCAGGGAGGCCACAGGGTTTTCGTTTTGACCAGGCACATAGGCGAGGTCCGTCATCGGTCTGAGCTGCCGATTCAAGCCGTCGAGTGGAACGCGAGGGACTCAGGTCCCTGGGAACAGGTTCTTGAAGGAGCGGACGCGGTCATCAACCTTGCTGGTGCGTCAATCGCCGATGCACGCTGGACGGAGGTGCGCAAGCAACTCATCACCGATAGTCGAGTGCTGACTACCCGCTTGTTGGTCAGGGCCCTCTCCCGTTGGTCTTCAAAACCGGCCACGTTTATCAGCGCCTCCGGCATCGGATACTACGGAGCGTGCGACGATCGTGTTCTAGATGAAGGGGCGGCGCGGGGTGAGGGTTTCTTGGCCGATCTCTGCCTCGCATGGGAATCAGAGGCACTACGGGCTGCAGAGTTTGGGGCGAGGGTCGTCACGCTGCGCACGGGAATGGTGCTGGAGCAAGACGGAGGGGCCTTGCCCAAGATGCTATTGCCCTTTCGATTGTTTGCCGGCGGTCCCATCATGCCGGGGAGTCAGTGGGTCTCCTGGATCCACCGTCGTGATCACATCGGG
>Ga0224510_10000776_pt1 | contig 22835 bp, 17 predicted proteins | sample SF_May12_sed_USG_FD_170161 | JGI IMG/M metagenome (GOLD analysis project Ga0224510, IMG submission 170161) | Sediment microbial communities from San Francisco Bay, California, United States - SF_May12_sed_USGS_4_1 | ecosystem: Environmental > Aquatic > Marine > Sediment | place: USA: California... | reverse complement strand
CGAACTCATCGACGTCGTTGAAGAACTGCACAACGAGATACTCGAACGGGAACTCATCGAGAAGAACCTCTCCCAAAGCGAGGAGAAATACCGGAAGATATTCAACGCCCCGAGCGACGCGATCATGATGCTCGACGAGTCCTCCGGTGCCATGGTCGATGTCAATCAGGCCACGCTGCTGATGTTCGGCTACACCTACGAAGAGGCGTTGCGGCTCGACATCGAACGGATTTGCGCCGGCGAAGAGCCGTACACCGCTACCGAAGCGCGGAAACGGCTCAAAAACGCCGTTCATTTCGGACCACAGCTGTTTGAATGGCGATGCAAAAAGAAAAACGGCAACCTGTTCTGGGCCGAGGCGACCCTGAAACACACCAAGATCATGGCCGAACAATACGTGGTCGCCGTTTTCCGCGACATCACCGCCCGCAAGGTCGCGGAAGAACGCCTTTCCGAGGAACGGGAAAGGCTGGCCATCACCCTGCGGAGCATCGGCGACGGCGTCATCACCACCGACACCCATGGACGGGTTGTCTTGCTGAACAAGGTGGCGGAGGAACTCACCGGCTGGAGCCAGGAAGAGGCTGCCGGGCAACCGCTGGCCACGGTCTTCAACATCATCAACCAGACCACCCGCCAGCCATGCGAAAACCCGGTTGACCTGATCCTTACCTCCGGCAAGACCATCGGCCTCGCCAATCACACCGTGCTGATCGCCAGGGACGGTCAGGAACGGATCATCGCCGACAGCGGCGCGCCCATCCGCGACCCGAAGAGCCAGATCATCGGCGCGGTTTTAGTCTTCCGGGACACCACCGCGCAGGTGATGATGGAACGGGAACTGCTCAAGGCAAAAAAACTCGAATCCGTGGGCCTCCTGGCCGGCGGTATCGCCCATGATTTCAATAATATCCTGATGGCGATCCTCGGCAACATCTCCCTGGCCAACCAGATCATCGGCAAAGACCACAAGGCCCTCACCTTGCTCACCCAGGTAGAGAAGGCCACCCAACGGGCCAAGCGACTTACCCAGCAGTTGCTTACCTTCGCCAAGGGTGGCGAACCGGTAAAGGAAACCGCCTCCATCCAGGAAATCATCGTCGATTCCGCCGAATTCGTCCTGCACGGGAGCAAGATCGCCTGCAACTACGATATGGATACCGACCTGTGGCTTGTCGATATCGACAAGGGGCAGATGAGCCAGGTCATCCAGAACCTGATCATCAACGCCATGCACGCCATGCCTGACAGCGGCACCATCACCGTCGGCGGCCACAACCTTGCCCATCTCGACAACCGCGACATCCTCCTGCCTCCGGACAAACGCTACGTCAAGCTCACCATCAGCGACACCGGCGCCGGGATCCCGGAAGAGATCCTCGATAAAATCTTCGATCCCTATTTCACCACCAAGCAGGGCGGCAGCGGCCTGGGGCTTGCCATAACCTACTCCATCATCAGCAAGCACGACGGACACATCGCCGCCGCCTCCACCCCCGGCAATGGCACCACTTTCACCATTTACCTGCCCGCCTCCAGCAGAGAGGCAGTCGTGGCCGCGGCCGATGAGGACGCACCAACGATCCGTGGCGGCAAACGAAAGGTTTTGATCATGGATGATGAAGAGATGATCCGGGATCTCTCCCGAAGCATCTTCACCCACCTGGGCTTTGCCGTCGAACTTGCCAAAAACGGGGAGGAAGCGGTGGAGATCTATCGTGAAAACATGGACACCGCAGCGCCCATAGACCTGATCATCATGGACCTAACCATCCCCGGCGGCATGGGCGGCAAGGACGCGGTACAAAAGGTTCGTGAACTGAACCCCGCCGTCAAGGTGATCGTCTCAAGCGGGTATTCCAACGACCCGATCCTGGCCCACTACCAGGATTTCGGCTTCCAAGCCGCCCTGGTCAAGCCATACGATCTTCGCGAACTGACCCGGATCATCACCAACCTGCTGCAGTAAGCCTTCCCTGCCGGCAGCCCCCTTGAACCATTGCAACTTCTCGTTGCAAGCATCACCTAAGATGGGTTATCAATCTTGAATTATATTCACCTAACTGCTATATCTTTAATTCACCATTTACTTTTCCACCACACACACCGGCACCGATGACTGTTACAAACAATCGCCCATCGAGGAATCCATGGAAACAATCACCCTCGCCGACATCCTGACCCCGAATGTGATCACCGTCGCCCCGGAGATATCCATCGCCGAGGCCTTGCAGACCATGCGCAGCAACAATATCAGCTGCATCATCGCCATTGACGAAAACCGTCCGGTGGGCATCGTCACCGAGCGCAACGTGGTCAGATACATCGCCAGGCAATCCGCCCCCTCTGCCGACCATCCGATCCGCTCGATCATGAGTTCGCCGGTGATCACCGCCACGGCGTCCATGCCGATCTTCGAGGCCTACAACATCCTCTCCACCCATGGCATGCGCCATCTGGCGGTGGTAAATGACGCCACCCAACTCATCGGCGTGGTCACCCTCTCGAACATCGTCGAGCATCTCTCCTACGACTCGTTCGTCGAAACGAAACGGGTGGCGCAGGTCATGACCAATGTCGTCTTCACCGTTTCCCGTGGCACCGATGTCCGACAGGCGCTGGTCCGGATGGACGAGAAAGCGATGAGTTGCATCGTCGTCACCGAGGACGACCGGCCGGTCGGGATCATCACCGAACGCGATGTTTCCCGGCTGCACATGGAACACCCCGATCTGTCACGAATCGCCGTGGGAGACGTCATGACCACCTCCCTGCAGACGGTGACCGGCGATACCCAGCTGCCTGTCGCCATCGAGATCATGAAGCGCAAAAAGCTGCGCCGGCTGGTGGTCATCGACAAGGAGGGCAGGATCAAGGGGCTCGCGACGCAGTCGGATATCGTCAAAGGGCTTGAGGGCAAATACATCCAGGCCCTGAACGATATCATCAAGGAAAAGGATCACCTTCTCCAACACACCTACAAGGATCTGGCGGTCAAAACCGCCTATCTTGACAACATCCTTCACTCCTCCATCGATTACGGGATCATCGCTTCGGACATCCACAACACCGTTATCTACTTCAACCCAGGGGCAGAGAAGATCCTCGGCGCCAAGGCCGACCAGGTTCTCGGCCACAATATCCTGACCCTGCATGGGCACGACAACGCCCTTCTCGGGCGCTTGAACGAGGTGTTGAACACCATCGGCAACGGTGAGCGGACCTCCTTCCTCATCAAGCGGGAACAGGACGGCGTCAAGCAGATCCTCAACGCCCGCGCCTCCGGGATCATCGACAAACAGGATCGCCTGGTCGGCTATTTCCTGATGATCAACGACATCACCGACCGCAAACTGGCCGAGGAATCGCTCAAGAAGGCGCATGACGACCTTGAACATCGGGTCGAGGAACGCACCCGAGAACTTGCCAAGGCGATGACCGGCAGCATCGAAGCCATCGCGCTTACCGTGGAGATGCGCGACCCGTACACCTCCGGACACCAGCGGCGGGTGGCCGATCTTGCCGCCGCCATCGCCAGAAGGCTTGCCCTGCCCAGCGACCAAATCGAAGGCGTCTACATGGCTGGACTCCTCCACGACATCGGCAAGATCAAGGTTCCGACGGGTATCCTCAGTTACCCCGGGAGATTGACCGACACGGAATTCGCCATCATCAAGCCGCATCCCGAGATCGGTTATAACATTCTCAAGGGGATCGATTTCCCGTGGCCGCTGGCCACGATTGTTCTCCAGCATCATGAGCGGCTTAACGGCTCCGGTTATCCGCACGGGCTGAAAGGAGACGCGATTCTGCAAAATGCCAAGATTCTGGCGGTTGCCGACGTGGTGGAGGCAATGTCATCACACCGACCCTATCGCCCAGCCCTCGGCATCGACCGCGCCCTTACCGAGATCACCGCAAAAAAGGGCACCCACTATGACCCGGATGCCGTGGAGGCCTGTGTCGCCCTGTTCATGGAAGACAACTACCGTTTTCCGCCACACTCGCATGAAATAACCGAGGAAGACCCGGGCAATGCACAAACGGCCCGGACCTGAGCGTCATCCGTTACCACCGCCTCCGGGTTTATCAAAAAAATCCTACAGCCTGGCGCCGTTCATAAACCAACCACGGGATTCAGACTGAAATCCTTTTGCCCTTCCCAAAAAATCATGGCATCATGTGTCGGATCGAAATAACTGTCGCAGGACAAGCTTTTTGCCGGGACACCGCCCGCACGGATCAACGGATACGCCCCTCGGAGATCGATAATGGACAACGGCCCCACTCATGCAGAGCTGACCCAGCGGATCGCAATCCTGGAGGGACGGCTCCGTGATCAGGAGCGCGAAATCGCCCGCAACAAACTCCTTACTTCCGTGATCAACCAATGCGGCGAGGGGATACTGGTCGCCGATCCCGCCGGCATGATAATCATTGCAAACCACGCCTATGCCGACCTGCACGGGTATGCCGTCACCGACCTGATCGGCAAACATCTCTCCATTGTTCATGCCGACAACGCCAAGGACGCCATCATTGCCGCCGAACGCATCCTCGCCGAAACAGGTCAATATAGTGGCACGCTCCCCCACCGGCGGCGCGACGGATCAACCGTTTCCACCCGCAAGCACAACTACCTGCTGCGTGACGAGGCAGGAACGATCATCGGCTCGCTGCGCCGACTGACCGGTATTGCCGGCGACCCGAAGGCCGCCGATAAATATGAAAAGAATCTCGCCTATTTCGAGGCGGTCAAGGAAGCGATGATGACCGGCCTGGTGGTCATCGACCGGGAAACCCACCGCATCCAGGACGTCAACTCCGCGGCAGCGGCCATGATCGGCCTGCGCAAGGAAGAGATCATCGGCCATGAATGCCATACCTTCATCTGCCCCCGCAAAAAAGGCGATTGCCCGATCACCGAACACCACCAGACCGTAGACAACGCCGAACGCATCCTGATCAGGTCCGACGGCACGACAGTGCCGATTCTGAAAACGGTGACGGAACTCACCTTGCCCGGCGGCGAGGTGCTGATCGAAACCTTCGTCGACATCTCGGAACGCAAGAAGGCCGAAACGGAACTGAGCGAGCAGAGCACCTTCCTGCGGACCATCCTCGACGCCCTGACCTTCCCCCTCTACGTCATCAACGTCGACGACTACACCATTGCGTTGGCCAACGAGGCCGCGCAGTTCGGGGCCATTACCCCCGCCGCCACCTGCCATCAACTGACCCATCGCCGCGACACCCCCTGCAACAGCCACGACCATCCCTGCCCGGTCAAGGTGGTGCGAGAAACCGGCCGTCCCGCGCAATTCGATCACATCCATCTGGACAAGGATGACAACAAACGCATCGTCGAGGTCCACGGCTACCCGATCCTCGACAAATACGGCCGGATCAAACAGGTGATCGAATACAGCATTGACATCACCGAGCGACGACTCGACGAGATCAACCTGCAGCAGGCCAAGGAGGCTGCGGAAATCGCCAACATGGCCAAGAGCCAGTTTCTCGCCAACATGAGTCACGAGGTCCGCACGCCGATGAACGGCGTCATCGGCCTGCTTGAACTCCTGTCCCGCTCCAAGCTCGACGAAAAACAGGAACGGTTCCTCGGCCTCGCCAAGACCTCGGCGCTCCGGATGATGGACATTGTCGGCGACATCCTCGACTTTTCAAAGATCGAGGCGGGCCATCTTTCCCTCGATCCGGCCCCCTTCAACCTGCAGGCGCTGCTGGATGAAACCCTGCGGACGCTGATCGTCTCCGCCCAGGAAAAAGGTGTTGAACTCTACTATCAGATTAATCCCGGGGTGACCGCCGAGGTCATCGGCGACGCGGGCCGCCTGCGGCAGATCCTCTGCAACCTGATCGGCAACGCCATCAAATTCACCAACCAAGGCGAGGTGCTGGTTGAGGTCGGACATAAAAAAACGGCTGACGACACCAACGTGACCCTGCAGTTCGCGGTCCACGATACCGGTATCGGTATCCCCGTCGACCAGCAGGAAAGCATCTTCCACGCCTTCTCCCAAGGCGACGGCTCAACAACCCGCAAGTATGGCGGCACCGGCCTCGGCCTCGCCATCGCTTCCGAACTCATCCAACTGATGGATGGCAAAATCGGTGTTGACAGTACGCCGGGCGAGGGCAGCACCTTCTATTTCACCGTGCAACTCAAGAAGCAGCAGCATGCCGAAAGGTCTCAATGCGTACAACTGCAGGATATGGGGGGGCTGAAGATTCTGCTGGCAAAGCCGGACGACGGCGGCCGGGAATCGCTCTACGAGATCCTGCGGCGATGGCTTCCCTCCGTCACCACGGTCGATAACGGACCGGCCCTGCGCACGGCCCTGCAGGAAAAAGAGATCGACGTCATCCTCCTCGACACCTCCCTTCCGGATCTTGACGCCACCTCTCTTACGCCGAGCAGCGCCGACGGCAAAACGCCCCACACCGGCCTGGTTCTCATGTACCAGAGCGGCCATCCGGTTGCCGCCTCCAATATCGATGCCCAGGACATTGCCGCGAGCATCGAGTTGCCGACCAGCCCGGCGGATCTGCTTACCGCCATCCACGAGGCCGTCAAAAGGGCCAAGGCTGCCAAGGCCGCCAAGCCCGAGGCAAACGAGGACACCAATAACGCTCCCCCCTCCGGCGACAAAGAGACGAAACGGATCCTGGTCGCGGAAGACGACTTTATCAACCGCACCCTGATCACCACCATCCTCGAAGGGGAAGGATGGCAGGTCACCGCCGTGGAAAACGGACAACTGGCCCTGGAGTATCTGAACAAACAGGCCTACGACATGGTCCTGATGGATCTGCAGATGCCTCAGATGGATGGATTTACCGCCACCGCCGCCATCCGCCGGCGGGAACAGGATCTCGGAACCCATATCCCCATCATCGCCCTGACCGCCCACGCCTTAAAGGAAGACCGGGAGCGATGTCTTGCCGGCGGCATGGACGATTATCTTTCCAAGCCCGTTGATTATGACACCCTGCTGGCGGTGCTTGGCAAATTCCTCCCCTCTGCCACTGAATAGCATCTGGCTGCAGCAAACTCGTCGCGTGGCTTAACAAAAAACCAAACTAGGACAAAAAAGGTCTTGTAAATATTATTGAGAATGGTATGGTGTTAAAAAACCCAAACGCAATGAGGCACGCCTATGTGTATCGATGTGAGAAAGACCTGCGAATGCGGCTCCCGAAATGTACAGTTTCATCTCCGCGACAACATCATGTCGCCGGAAGCGATCTCCAGGGTCTTCTGTCCCTCCTGCCCCGGCGACCTCGCTTTCAATGCGGAATCCATGCTGCAGGACAACGGCTGGGTTATCGAGTACGATATGATCCTGGCCCGATTCCTCGCCGCCGGTCGACTGGGCGTTTCCCCCACGGAGGTTACCCCGGCCATGCTCTTCGACCAGGGGTATGCCTGTTGGCTTGAAATGTATCCCGGCGAAAAAGAGGCGATCACCGACGAAAAGGAACAACTCCTGCGACTCCGCAAGGAGGACCAGACCCAGTACCTCACGGCCATCACCGCCTGGAATATCGAGCGCGTCAACAAACTGAAGGCGGCCGGTTGGCGAAAAGCGCTGCGCGCCTGATTCGATCCCCGGAATTTTCGCGGCCATTACCGACCGAAAGTTCCGGGGGCAACACTCCCCCTTTTTTACTTTCACACCACCACACACCTTTTATATCCCTTCGTCTGCAAAAACGAGTCGTTATCCCTATATCTCCCGCGAATATCGGCATCACATGGACACTTGCGCTCTTGACAGGTATCCTGCCAATGGGTATTAAACGCACTTTTTGCAACCTCACCCGCCGCCCTTTGTCGGCACCGTTTTTCATGCTTTTCAGCCTCTACGGCTGACAACCTCCGCGAGAGCACAGAGATGTCCGACCTGATCAGCGACAAGATGATCATCGATCTGAACTACCGCAACAAGATCATTGATGAACGCCGCCCGGCCGGATCGGTGGTGGACAGCCACAAGATGTTTTCCCTGCTCACGGAGACCATTGTCGAGAAACGTACCCTGGAAATGGTTGAAATCCATGATCTGTACAAGGCCCTCAACCATACCCGCACCCATGTCGGCGCGGCCCGGCTTTTCCACTCGCTGGTCACCCCATCCGAATCGCTTGAACTGATCCATGCCAAGCAGGAAGGCTTTCTCGAACTGGAGGCCAATGACCGTCTGCGCAATGCGGTGGCGGAATACTTGGGCGTTTTCAGTGAAAGGGAAGCCGATCTTTTCCAGTTTCTCAACGTCCACTACCATCCGCTGTTCCCATACGGGATCGTGAAGCGCGCCGCGAAGGCCACCGACGTCATGCACCGGGCCGCCGCCGCCATCCCGCAACCGGAAACCATCTATCTCGATTCACTGCTGCGCCTGATCAAATCCTTCGGGGAATCCCCGGAAAGCCAGCTGATCCATCGGCCCACCTATCGGACCTGGGACGGCATCGTCACCCGCCAGGAGAAAAAATGGCACACCCCGGCGCTGCGCTTCCGCCCTGGCCGTCTTTCCGCCTGCAGCGTCGGCCCGGTCCTGCCCTGCCTGTTGATGGCCGGTGCCGGCTATACCGGCCTGGTCAACGAGGCCGTGGCCCAGTACATTGCCCTGCTTACCGGCGGCGGCTTCTTCCTCGGCTCCATTTACGGCGGGGTGGTCAAGCCCCTCCTCGATTACGAAACCGCCCTCCTGCCCCTGCGCAACCGCCTGCTTGAGTCAAGCCGCTTCGCCTCGGCCATCGAGGCGGTGGGCGGCCTTGACGTCCTCTTCTCTTTCGGCGAGTTCCGACGCAGCTTCCCCCATCCCACCACCCTGCCGGAACTCACCGACGGCGAACGGCACTACTTCGAGGCCACCGATCTCAAGAACCCGCTGCTGGCCAAAGAAAACCGCAACTATGTCGGCAACGACGTTTTCCTGAACGGCCAGGGGGTCACCTTCATCACCGGCCCCAACAGCGGCGGCAAGACCACCTACTGCAAGACCGTGGTCCAGAGCCAGATCCTCGGCCAGATCGGCGCGCCCATCGTCGCCACCAAGGCGCGGATGAACATCGCCACCCATATTGCCTACCAGGCCCCGGCCTTCGACTCCCTGAACGACCCGGAAGGCCGTTTCGGCACCGAACTGCGCACCACCCGCGACATCTTTTTCGCCACCACCCCCAAGAGCCTGGTCGTCCTCGACGAGATCGCCGAGGGCACCACCAGCCATGAACGGCTGAACCAGTCCGTCGCCATCCTGAACGGCCTCATGGCCAAGTGCAACTCCAACCTGCTGGTCACCCATTCCTTCGAGCTGGCCGAAAAATTCCAGGCCGAGGGCAAGGGCCGGTTCATCCAGGTGGAGTTCAAGGACGACGCCCCCACCCACCGCTTTGTTGCCGGCATCTCCTGCGACAGCCACGCCGACCGGGTGGCGAGCAAAATCGGTTTCTCCCCCGCCGACATCCACAACCACCTGCAGGAAAACGGCTACATCTAGCCCTTCTGCGGCCGCCCACCGGCAGTTATCATCAGGTCTCCCCGGCCTTCCCGCGCCGTCGACAAGCCGCCGATGTTGCACCGCCCCCCCTGATGCTGGTATGGTAGTTGTGTTTTCATCGCATACCCTAGCAGACGGAGATCGAACATGCTCACCATCACAGAAAAGGAAATCCGCCTCGGCAAGGGAGCCGTTCATTGCCTCACCGGCGGCAATCGCGGCATGCGGGACATTTTGCTCCTGCACGGGATGAAATTCTCCGCCGAAACCTGGCGCGACCTCCGGACATTGCACGAGCTGGGGGAAGCCGGTTTCCACGCCGTCGCCCTCGACCTGCCGGGCTTCGGCAAATCCCCGGCCGCCGAGATGGACAACACCGGCGTCCTGCGTGCCTTCATCCAGGCAGAACAACTGGACCGGCCGATCCTGCTCGGCCCCTCCATGGGCGGCCGGGTGGCGCTGGAGTTCGCCCTGGCGCACCCGAAACTGGTGGGCGGCCTGATCCTGGTCGGCGCGGTGGGGGTCGCCGAGAACAAGGACCGCCTGGAGAAACTCAAGATGCCGACGCTGGTGGTCTGGGGCGGCAACGACGCCGTTTCCCCGCTCGCCGACGGTGAACTGCTTGCCGCCAGTATCCCCAATGCCAAGCTGGTGGTTATCGACAATGCCCCCCACCCCTGCTACCTTGACCAGCCTGAACGGTGGCATGGAGAATTGCTCGCCTTCCTGAAAAGTCACTTCCATTAAATCTCGCGGGCAACCGCAACCTACAAAAACAGACGCCAACAACCTCATTTGGCTGTTGCCTAATCCGATGCGGCCATTTATGATAGGCGCACACAAATTACCCACAGGAAAGAGGGCCGCCCCGGCGGCTCCGTCCCCCTCACTAGACCCCTTTGCGCAGGTCTTGCTCACCCACCTTGCGTCGGCCCAAAGACGGCCGACATGGAGTATGCATGAAAAAGGTTCAAAAAAGATTCAGCGACAAGGACAGCATCGCCCTTGCTCGCGCCATCGCCAACACCGCCATCGACAAGAAGGCGGAAGATCTGATCATCATGGATGTCCGCGGCCTGGCCGCCTTCACGGATTTCTTCGTTATCATGAGCGGCCGCTCCACCCGGCATGTGCAGTCATTGGCGGAATCCATAGACAAGGAGGTCAGCAGCAAACGGCTCTCCTCAAGCAACACCGAGGGTCTGCAGGAAGGGCAATGGGTACTCCTCGACTACAACGACGTGGTCGTCCACATCTTCTATGAGGAATCACGGAAATTTTACGACCTGGAAGGTTTGTGGCACGATGCGCCGCGCCTTGCCGTAACCGAAGAAGAATCCGCCCGGGAAGAATAACATGCAAAGAAAGAGGCCGCTCCTGCTGGCCATTCTCGACGGCTGGGGGGAAGGTGCCCCCTCTGCAACCAACGCCGTCCACATGGCGCGCACCCCCAACATGGACCGCTGGCGGCAGACCTGCCCCTTCACCACCCTGACTGCCCACAACGGCGCGGTCGGCCTGCCGGAAGGGCAGATGGGCAACTCCGAGGTGGGGCATCTCAATATCGGCGCCGGCCGGGTGGTCTACCAGGATTACACCCGCATCAACCGCGCCATCGAGATCGGCCAGTTCGCGACCAACCAGGTCCTGAACGACGCCATCGACGGCGCCAAAAAATCCGGCACCTCCCTGCACCTGCTCGGCCTGATTTCAGACGGAGGCGTGCACAGCCACCTCAACCACCTCACCGCCCTGGTCAAACTTGCCGCCAGCAAGGGCTTGAGCAAGGTCTTCATCCACGCCTTCATGGATGGCCGCGACACCCCGCCCCAGAGCGGCGCCGACTACATGGCCGCGCTGCAAAAAAGCCTGCGCGAGATCGGGGTCGGCCGGGTGGCAACCATCTCCGGCCGCTACTACGCCATGGACCGCGACAACCGCTGGGAGCGGGTTGCCACCGCTTGGCAGGCGCTGGTGGACGGCAAGGGCGCCACAACCGCCACCGATCCGGTCCAGGCGGTCCGCGAGGCCTACCAGCGGGGCGAGAACGACGAGTTCATCAAACCGCTGATCATCACCACCGACCACCAGCCGACGGCGGTGATCGATGACAACGACACCGTTATCTTCTTCAACTTCCGGGCCGACCGGGTCCGCGAACTGACCCATGCCTTCATCGACGCCGAATTCGACAAGTTCCCCTGCGCCAAGCGGCCGCGGCTTGCTCAGTGCGTCACCTTTTCCCGTTACGAAAAGGAATTCACCCTGCCGGTCGCCTTCCCGCCCGTACCCCTCACCCGCATCCTCGGCGAGGAGATCAGCGGCCACGGCCTCAACCAGCTGCGGATCGCCGAGACCGAGAAATACGCCCACGTCACCTACTTCTTCAACGGCGGCCTGGAAAAACCCTTCCCGCAGGAAGAGCGGATACTGATCCCCTCCCCCAAGGAGGTCGCCACCTATGATCAGAAGCCGGAGATGAGCGCCCCCGAGGTCACCGACGCCTTGCTTGCGCGCTTGGACAAGAACGACCTCGACCTCGTGGTGCTGAATTTCGCCAACGGCGACATGGTCGGCCATTCCGGCATCCTCAACGCCGCCATCGCCGCCTGCGAAACCGTTGACCGCTGCATCGGCCGGGTGGTGGAGAAGATCACCGGCATGGGCGGCACGGTCCTGATCACCGCCGATCACGGCAACGCCGAGATGATGGTCGATCCGGATACCGGCCAGCCCTTTACCGCCCACACCACCAACCCGGTGCCCTTTATCGTGATCGGCGACGGGTTTGCGAAGCGCAAACTCCGCCCCGGCTGCTCCCTGCAGGACATCGCCCCCACCATTCTCAGCCTTCTTGGCCTGCCGGTGCCGCCGGAGATGGAAGGCACCAGCATTCTCATCGAGGAGTAAACCGATGCGTTATATCAGCACCCGCGGCGCCATCGCGCCGATCCCCTTCACCGAAGCGGTGATGATGGGCCTTGCCACCGATGGCGGCCTGCTGCTGCCGGAAACGATCCCGGCCATTGATGCCCAAACCCTGGCCGGTTGGCGCGGTCTTCCCTATCCGGACCTTGCCTTCGAGGTGATCTCGCGCTTTGCCGACGACATCCCGGCCGCCGACCTGCGCGAACTGACCAACCGCTCCTACGCGACCTTCACCCACCCGGAGATCACGCCGCTGGTCGCCCACGGCGACCTGCACATCCTGGAGCTGTTCCACGGCCCGACCCTGGCCTTCAAGGACGTGGCGCTGCAGTTTCTCGGCAACGTCTTCGAGTACCTGCTCAAGAAGAGCGGCGGCAAGATGAACATCCTCGGCGCCACCTCCGGCGACACCGGCAGCGCCGCCATCTACGGGGTGCGCGGCAAGGAGCGGATCAACATCTTCATCCTCCATCCCCACAAGCGGGTGAGTCCGATCCAGGAACTGCAGATGACCACGGTCACCGACGCCAACGTCTTCAACCTGGCGATCCGCGGCACCTTTGACGACGGTCAGGCCATCGTCAAGTCGATCTTCAACGACATCGACTTCAAGAACACCCATCAACTGGGGGCGGTGAACTCCATCAACTGGGCGCGGATCCTCGCCCAGGTGGTCTATTACATCTACGCCGCCCTCAAGCTTGGCGACAAGGGCAAGGCCGTTGATTTCAGCGTTCCCACCGGCAACTTCGGCGACATCTTCGCCGGCTACGTGGCCCGGCGGATGCTCCCGCAAGGCACCATCGGCCGTCTGGTGCTTGCCACCAACGAGAACAACCTCCTCACCCGCTTTGTCAACAACGGCGACTACTCGCTGGGCACGGTGGTGCAAACCATCAGCCCCTCCATGGATATCCAGGTGGCCAGCAACTTCGAGCGATACCTCTATTACCTGCTCGGTGAAAACGCCGCAGATACCAGAGAGGCCATGCAAAGCTTCGCCAAAACCGGCAAACTGGGCTTCGACGAGGACCAGCAAAGGCAAATCCGGACGGATTTTGCCGCCAAGACCACCGGTGAGGAGGAAACCATCGCCACCATCCGTGATTTTTACCAGCGACACGGCTATGTGCTTGATCCCCACACCGCGGTCGGGGTTAACGGCGCCCTGACGCTTGCCCGGCAACCCGGCACCCCCATGGTCTGCCTGGCCACCGCCCATCCGGCAAAGTTCGGGGCGGCGGTCAACCGCGCCATCGGCCGCGACCCGGACATGCCGGCGAGCTTCGCCGATCTGGAAACACGCCCTGCCCGTTGCCAGGTCATCGACGCCGAGGTGGACGCGGTCAAGAAATTCGTTGCCGACAACGCCCTGTAAGGGAGTCAACGCCGATTAGATGGATATCGCAGAGCGCATCGAAAGCCTCCGGCAAACCGACCTCTTCAACGCCTTCAGCGATCAGGAGTTGCAACTGTTTGCCGCCGCGGTCACCGAGATCAGCATTGCCCCCGGAGAGGTCCTCTTTCGCGAAGGGGAACCCGGTCAGGAGATGTTCGTGCTGGTGGCTGGCGCGCTCCGGATATGTAAGGACAAGCGGATCATCACCATGCTCCGGCCCGGCGATTATGTGGGCGAGATGGCCATCCTTGAGGCGAAACCCCGCTCCGCCACGGTGGAAGCGGCCGCCCCCTCGCGATTGCTGAAAATCACCTCGGACCAGTTCCGTCAGTATCTGGCTAACCAGCCCCGGTCGCTGGTGTCGATGATGACCACCTTGAGCCGTCGGGTCAGGCACGACACCGAGACCATCGCCGCCGATTTTGAGAAGGCCAACATCCTGATCCACGACATGAAGAACGCACTGGCCGTCTTTCTCTATCTGGATCTGCTCAAGAAGAAATATCCGGACGGCGAGACAGCGGCATTCATCACCCACATGCAGGAGGCGCGCACCAACCTGCTGACCATGATGGACGAGGCGCTGGCCGGCGCCAAAAACCATCTCTGCCGCATTGACACCGCCAACGCACCATCCTCCATGGCCGCCCTCCTCGACGACATCGTCGGCACCGAATGCACCCTGCACCCGGACCTGCGCGACAAAAAGATAACGATGACCGGCAGCGGCGAGAAGACGCCCTTTGCCTTCGACCGGCTCGAAATGCGGCGGGCGCTCACCAACCTGCTCATCAACGCCGGCCAGGCGAGCAAGCCGGGCGACCCCATCGCCATCTCCTTCACCCAGGACCGGCAATACGCCGAGGTGGCGATCGTTGACCAGGGGCCAGGCATCCCGGCAGAACTGCGCGAACACATCTTCACCCCCCGTTTCACCACCAAGGCTACGGGCAACGGCCTCGGCCTCGCCTCGTGCAAACAGATCATCGAAACGCATCATCACGGCAGCCTGCAGATGGAAGACAACCCGCGCGGCGGCACCATCTTCCGCCTGCGCCTGCCCATCGCCGGCACACGGAGCACGATATGAACGAGATGGAGACATACCGCCAACGGGTCGAGGAGGCGGTACGCTTTCTCGAGGAGCGCTTTCGCGAGCGGCCGGAGATCATCCTTATCATGGGTACCGGCCTGGGCGGTCTGGCCGATCACCTCGACAACCCGCAAACCATCGCCTACGCCGATATACCGCACTTCCCCCGCTCCACGGTGGCAAGCCACGCCGGCAACCTGCTCTTCGGCGCACTGGGCGGCAAGAGGGTGGCGGCCTTGCAGGGACGTTTCCATTACTACGAAGGCTATTCCGCCCGGGAGCTGACCTTTCCGGTGCGGGTCCTCTCCCTGCTCGGCGCCGGCATACTGGTGGTCTCAAACGCCGCCGGCGGCCTCAATCCCGCCTACGCGCCAGGCTCGCTGATGATCCTCCGCGACCATCTCAACCTCATACCCGACAACCCCTTGCGCGGGATCAACATCGACGCCTGGGGGCCGCGTTTCCCGGACCTCTCCGCCACCTACGACCCGGCGCTGATCGACAAGATCATGGCCTGCGCCGCGAAACTCGGGCTTGCCAACATGGAGTGCGGGGTCTATGTGGCGATTCCCGGCCCGAGCCTTGAAACCCCGGCCGAAACCCGCTACCTGCGCCAGATCGGCGCCGACGCGGTGGGTATGTCGACGGTGCCGGAGGTGATTGTCGCCAAGCATGCCGGCCTGAAAGTCCTCGGCGTGTCGGTGGTCTCAAACGTCAACGACCCGGACAACCAGCAACCAATCCTGCTAGAGGAGATCATCGCCCAAACCGAACGGACGGCGGCGCGGCTGGTCCGGCTGCTTCTCGAATTCTTCAAGGAACTGTAATGATGACTGCCACCACCCCCACCGCCGACCTCCTCATCACCGGCACGGTCTGCACCCTTGACGACCGTCAGACGGTCATCGACCACGGCGCGGTGGCGGTCAAGGGCGACACCATCATCGCCATCGGCCCGGCCGCGGAGCTCATCGCCGCCCACCCGGGCGCGGAGCGGATCGAGGAGCGGCACGGCCTGATCATGCCGGGGCTGATCAACACCCACACCCATGCCGCCATGGCGCTGTTTCGGGGGCTGGCCGACGATCTCCCCCTGATGCAATGGCTGCAGGAGTACATCTTCCCGGTGGAGGCGAAGCTCACCGGCGAGATGGTCTACCACGGCACCCTGCTTTCGGCGGCGGAGATGATCCGCTCCGGCACCACCTCCTTCTGCGACATGTACCTCTTTGCCGATCAGGTGGCGGCGGCGGCGAAGGCGAGCGGCATGCGCGGCTGGATCGGCGAGGTGCTCTACGACTTCCCCTCCCCCAACTACGGGGAATTGGCCAACGGCTTTAGCTATGCCGAGGAGATGTTCGCCACATACCGGCATGACCCTCTGATCACCGTCACCGTCGACCCGCATGCGGTCTATACCTGTTCGCCGGATCTGCTCGTCCGCCTCAAGGAGATGGCCGACCGGCACGACGCCCCTTACGTCATCCATCTCTCCGAAACGAAAGACGAGGTGGCGGGCTGCCGCAAACAGTACGGCCGGACCCCGGTACACCATCTCCACCACCTTGGCGTTCTAGACCAGCGGGTAATCGCCGACCACTGCGTGGTGCTCGACGACGACGAGATCGAACTCCTCGCCAGGCAGCGGGTCAGGGTGGCCCATTGCCCGGAGAGCAACATGAAGCTCGCCTCCGGGGTGGCGCCGGTGCCCCGCCTGCTGGCAGCCGGCATCACCGTGGGGCTCGGCACCGACGGCGCGGCCAGCAACAACGATGTCGACCTCTTCCGCGAGATGGACTCTACCGCCAAGCTGCACAAGGTCTTCAACCTCGATCCGACCGTGATGAGCGCCACCCAAACCCTGCGGATGGCGACCATGGGCGGCGCGGAGCTGCTGGGCGCGAGCAACCGCATCGGCAGCCTGGAGGTGGGCAAGAAGGCGGACCTCATCGTCCTCGACCTCGATCAGCCCCACCTGACCCCCCTCTACAACATCCCCTCGCATCTGGTCTATGCGGCCCGGGGCGGCGATGTTATCCATTCGGTGATCAACGGCCGGGTGGTGATGCGCGACCGCGTTTTGACCACCATCGACGAAGAGTCACTGCAGGAAAAGATCCGCGAGATCGCCGGGCTGGTGAAAAAAATCGCCAGGCCATGACAAATGGCCGTTTCCGGGGTATAGTGAAAGCGAATTGAAGTTTCTCACACAAAGAGGCTGATTCGCTTATGGAAGAGAAGCTTGCGGAATTCCTCGCTCATCATCCTTACACCAGCAAGCTGCCGCTGAGCGCCGGCGAGCTGGAGCAACTCGCCTCGGTCATCGAGGCGGACTACCTCACTACCTTTCTCACCTGCGTGATCCATGAGTCCGAAGAGATCATGGGTATCGATCCCCGCCTGCCGCGTCAGGAGATCCTGAAACTCGCCGCCCGACTGCTGGTCAAGAACCTCAACGCCCAGGCCGCCTCCATCCGCCTCTTCGACCCCGACACCCACCGGATGCTTTCGTCCGCCACCTGCAACCTCGACAACTACCACCGCCGCTCCACCATCCCCTTCAAGGATTCCATCGCCGGGGACGTGGTCCGCAGCAACCGCAGCATCCCGGTGCCGAGCATCCTCCAGAACCCGCATTACCGGAGCAAGGAGATCGTCAAGAAGAAGGGGCTGCACTCCCTGCTGGCGGTTCCCTTGCGCATCCCGCAGTTTGTCGACGAAGACGCCTGGGATCTCCTCGGCTCCATCCAGATCTACTACCGGGAGGACAACCGCCTCTTCCGGGACCTGGAGATTATCCACGCCGAGCTGCTGTCCCGACGGGTAAGCTTCGTGCTGGCCAAAAAAAAGATCCTCGATCTGCACCGGCTCAACCGCCGCAAGGAAACCATCAGCGACAAGATCTTCGTTAAACTGAGCAACCGCGAGGGGATCAAGCTGAAGGATCTCTTTATGCTCCTGATCCCGGAGCTTGGCGAATTCCTTGAGGTACGCAACTGTTCGCTGTTCACCCTCTCCAACGATCAGCAGCACATCCACTTGGAGGCGTCCCATCCGGCCGACATCACCTACCACGAGCCCGGCTACACCTTTACCCTGGACCATCACCCCTACTTCAAAACCACCGTTCAGGGCGGGGTGTACGGCGACTACCCCCATGAACGCATCGACCGCTCCTACCTGTTGATCAAGGAACCGCTGGCGAGCAAGCTGGCAAGCCCCGGCCTGCATAAGTTCGTCAGAAAGCACCGGATCAATTCGATCCTCTTCGTGCCGCTCAAGATCAACGGCACCGTGCGCCACCTGCTGACCTTCTTCGGCTCGGACCGCAAGCAGTCGTTCAGCGACGAGGAGATCGAACTGCTGGTCTTTTTCGGCAAGGAGGTGATGAAGGCATCACGGCTTGAGTTTCTGGGCGACATGCTGCACGACTTCAAGAACCCGGCGGTGGCGGTGGCGGGACTGGCCGCCAGGGCCAGGAAACTGCTGGACACCAAGGATCTCAACGCGGTTCGCGACAAGCTGCGCACCCTTCTAGACGTCGTTGCCGACGAGGGGGAACGGTTGCAGGATGTGGCCCAGACCATCACCGGCGAGGGCCACGACACCCTGGTCGATCTCGGCAAGACCGCCGTCGCCCGCTATCACTTGAACGAGGCGGTCATCCAGGAATCCGGCCGCACCGGCATCAAATCACAACCCCTTGCCGTGGAAGAGGGGCTGCTGGTCCGCTGCCCCCTGCCCGGCCTGATCAGGGTGATCGACAACCTGCTCAACAACGCCACCAAGGCGATCCCGGCCCGTGGAGGCGTCCTCGCCCTGCGCTGCCGCCGCGAGAAGAAGATGGCTCGCCTTGAGCTGCAAAACAGCGGCGCCATGGAGCCGGCCATGGTGGACAAGATCAAGCGCGGCGAGGTAAAGGGCCGCGGCTTCAGCATCATTCACCGCTTCATCACCGCCAATCACGGCGCTCTCGACATCCGGGTGAAAAACGACCGCACCACGGTAATCATCCGCTTGCCGCTGCAAGGCAGCACACCGCCCTGACCTGAACAAACCGCGACACCGGTGCGACAAAATATCAGTTGCGCATCCGGTTATATACGGTAAAGTCATTACGGTTATATTCACTTTTCAAGCGGCCTGCCGGTTCACCGCCGGCGGTCATCCACACCAGCAAACGAGGAAATTATGTTTGGACTCGGCATGCCAGAACTCATAGTCATTCTGGTGATCATCGTTATTATTTTCGGTGCCGGCAAGCTGCCGGAGATCGGAGCCGGTATTGGCAAGGGGATCACCAACTTCAAGAAAGCCACCCGCGAAGCGGCTGAAGAAGCCAAAAAGATCGAAGACGACAAGAAAGACGGCGAGTCCAAAGACGCGTAAGCAACAACCCATCCCCTTTTGCCTGCAGGAGAAATAACATGTTCGGTCTGGGAACCCCTGAGTTGATCGTTATCCTGGGTATCGCCTTTCTGGTTTTCGGCGGCAAGAAGCTGCCCGAGGTAGGAGAAGGGCTCGGCAAGGCAATATCTTCCTTCAAGAAGGGCATCAAGGATGCAGAAGGCGTAAAAGAGAGCGCCAGCAAGGGCATCCTCGACGATGTCCCCGGTGTCAAGGAAGTTGCCGCCATCAAGGGCAAGGTCGACGAGGTCAAGAATCTGGGCAAGGTTTTCAGCAAATAAGCCTGCCACGACGACAGCAAACGCAAAAAAGCCGCAACCGGCAGCAACGGTTAGCGGCTTTTTTGCGTTTGCAGCGGATGCAGAACCCGACTTGCGGGTTTAACGACGCGCTTTCAGGGTGGGGATATTGGCGAGGATAAGCTTCAGCCAGTCGTAGCCGAAACGGAGCAGCGACTCGTCGTCACTCTCGATGGCGCGGCGGCGCTGCTTGTCAATCCGGAACTCGTCGAGGAGCTTGAAGTCGGCCACATACTGGCGGAAACGGTCGATGTTGTAGCAGACCATGAAGGCCACCTGCTGCCGCGGCCCGGCCGCTCCCTCGCCATGCCAGGGGTTGGTCCTGAAGATGGTGTCCATCTCTGCCCAGAGTTCGTCCATCATATTGTACTGCAACAGTTGCTGATCGCGCAGCCACTCCTTGACCGTCCACTCCTTTGCTTCGCCATGCCCATGGCAGTAAGGATGATTGGTGAGGAAATAATACTCGCGCGGCTGCCCCTTGGCCGGATTCCGGTCCACGGCCCGTTCCAGCGGGTAGGTGCGACAGGCCGACGGCCGGTCCTCGTAGACGGTGCAGCCGTTGTCGCCGAGAAAGGGGCAGGTCTGCTCCTCGTTGGCGGCCATCTGCAACATAATCGACGGGAAAAGGGGATTGGGCCCTTTCACCGCCCCGGTGTGCCTGTTCAGGAAATCCTCGGAGCTGATGCCGAGCCGCTCTTTGAGCCGGATGATATCGTACGGATAGAGGAAGATATTCTGCCGCCGGCAGCACTGGGTATAACAATCCAGGCCGGAGTGGCAAGCAAAGCGGAAGGTTGCGCCGCCCAGTGGCTCCATGCCGTCAGGGAATCTTTTTTCCTGGTCCGTGGCCTTCGTCATCACAAAAATTACCCACGCTCTGTTATGATAAAAATCGACAGGGAGAACCCGGCCGTGTGCAAATCGGTCGACTATACCATCCGCGCCAAAGCCGGTCAACCCCGGCCCCGGCCATCATGACACCTGAGACCATGCCCGAGCGACCTTGCCATTTCACCCTGCCGCGCCTGTTGGCGATGCTCGCAACCCTGCTGCTGACCGGTTGCGCGCAGCCCCTCGCCACCACGGCCTGGGTGATCCGCTACGACCTCGAAAACCGGACCGAGGTGGACACAATCTGCGTCACCGCCAAAGAACTGCATCTCGATCACCTGCTGGTGCAGGTGCGGGGGCGGGGCGATGCCTTCTACCAAAGCCGCCTGGCGCCGAGCCCCGAACCGCCCGCGACGATAGCGCCCGGCTTCGATCCTCTGGCCGCCACCATCGCCGCCTGCAAACCGCTGCCCATCCATGCCTGGCTCAACGTCTATTACCTGTGGGGCGACGAATCACCTTCGGCCTCGACCCTCCATCCGGCCAACGGCGACCCCGAGACGCTGCTGCACGACAACAACGGCCGTTCGGTGGCGGATTACGATGCCACGGAACGGGCGCTGGGCTGGATCGAGGGCATCTATGCTGACCCTGCCTCAACCGCCTACCGGGATCTGTTCACCAGGGTGGTCGCCGAGCTTGTCGACCGCTACCCGGTAGCCGGCATCCACCTGGATTTCGTCCGTTACCCCGGGCTGCGCTACGGCCAAACCTCACCCATCGCTGAACGATTCCGCGCCCGGTGGGGTCTCGACCCGCGCCTTCTGCCCGAACATCTCCTTGCCCCAGATCTGCGCGCCTGGCTTGCCGGTGAGATGCCGCCGGGCGACCGGATCCTTGCCACCGCCGCCCTGCTCTGGGCCGAACAACGGGCCGAGGCGGTCACCGCGCTCGTAAGCCAGGTCCGGCACGAACTAGAGGCCACCGGCCGCGACCTGCCGTTGTCGGCGGCGGTGCTCAGCGACCCCGGCAGGGCCTTTCTCAACCACGGCCAGGACTGGCCGACCTGGATCGGACAAGGACTCATCGACGCGGTTTACCCCATGGCCTATTTCGGCCCGGAGGAGCGGGTGGGCAGCCAGCTGCGCGACGTGACGCTCGCCCTGGCACCCGGCTCGAAGACCCAGGTCTGGGCCGGGCTGGGTGCCTATATCAAGGAGCCTAGCGAGATCGGTGCCGAGGCCGAAACGGCCCGCGATCTCGGGGTTGACGGCATCGCCCTCTTCAGCCTCGGACACCTGCTGCAAAAACCGGCCGGCCCCTTGCCGTATCTCGACGCGATCCGCTCCCGCTCCGGGCACAAACATCCCCGGCCGCGACTGCTCTGACAACAGGCCGCAACGCCGGGAGGTTCCCGGCCGAACATCGACCGCGAGGTGCTGCGACTCAAAACGATCGTCGGCAAGGCGTACGGCGGCTCCTCTTGCCAATCGCTGCCAGCCGATGTCGACCGCCTGCTCGCCGATCGTTGGCGGGAGTTTGCCGCCGCCGTTGCCGGCCCGTTGCCGACAGCGCTACGGAAGGTGCAGAACCAGCCGCAATCGACGCCGGGCTGGATCGAGGGACGGACCATCTTCCGATTTGTCCACCCCCTCGACCCGCCGGCAAGGCGCCTGGAACAGGTGGAACGCATCGAAACGGCGCGGCAGCGTCTGGGCAACGGCGAGGACTTTGCCACTGTCGCGGCCCAATCTTCGCAAGGCGGCACCAGGTTATCGGGCGGGATCACCGGCAGGCGCTATCTTGACGACAGCCCGCTCGATGTGGCCCTCGCCCCGTTGCCGCCGGCAACCATCAGTCCTGTCCTTGAAGACGAAGAGGGTTTCCACTGTTTTCGCATCGACGTCAAAGGCGCCCCGCAACTCCTGCCCTGGCAGCAAATACCCTGGCCGGCACGCCGCATCGTCTTTCGCCGGGTCCTCAACGACATCCTCTCCCCTGCCCCGGAAACACCTCCGCCCACCCCTTGACAACATCGCAAGAACACTTAACGTATTGTGGCAAATTGGACAGCCGAATCATGAAAACGAAAAATCACCTTTGCAACGTCACCGGAGGCACGCAGCACCATGAACAATCTCGCTAAAACCTTTCTCCTGATGGCGGCCCTCACCGCCCTCTTCCTGGTGGCCGGACAGGCCCTTGGCGGCCGGCAAGGACTGGTCATGGCCCTGCTGTTGGCGCTTGCCATGAATTTTTTCGCCTACTGGTTCAGTGACAAACTGGCGCTTTCCATGGGCGGCGCCCGCGAGGTGTCGGCAAGCGAGATGCCGGAATTGCACCGG
>Ga0224510_10000775_pt1 | contig 22855 bp, 19 predicted proteins | sample SF_May12_sed_USG_FD_170161 | JGI IMG/M metagenome (GOLD analysis project Ga0224510, IMG submission 170161) | Sediment microbial communities from San Francisco Bay, California, United States - SF_May12_sed_USGS_4_1 | ecosystem: Environmental > Aquatic > Marine > Sediment | place: USA: California... | reverse complement strand
TCATTCACTTGCACCTGATCGTACCACCACGATCGCCCGGAGTGCAACAACCACCAACATATCCATTATCCCCCCCCCAGCCGGTCCGCAGGACTCCGCACCCCAAGTCGTCCCCGGTTCAGCACGTGCGTGTAGATCATCGTCGTGCTCACGTCCCGGTGCCCCAACAGCTCCTGCAACGTCCGGATGTCATACCCGTCCTCGAGCAGATGGGTGGCGAACGAGTGGCGGAGCGTGTGACACGTCGCGCGCTTCGCGATGCCCGCCTCCCGCACCGCGCGCTGCACGGCCCGCTGGACCGCCGACTCGTGCAGGTGATGCCGGCAGATCTGGCCGGTCGCGGCGTCCCGGTACTCGCGCGCCGCAGGGAACACCCACTGCCACGCAAGGTCGGTCGCCCACGACGGCGCCTTCCGGTCCAGCGCCGTCGGCAACGCCACGCGCCCACGACCGCGCGCCAGGTCCCGCTCGTGCAACCCGCGCACCCGCGCCAGGTGCGCCTCCATGATGCCCCGGGCACGCTCCGGCAACATCGTCACCCGGTCCTTCCCCCCCTTGCCACGGCGCACCCGGATCTCGCCGGCCGCCAGGTCGATGTCCTTCACCCGCAACGTCAGGCACTCGAGCAGCCGCAGGCCCGCGCCATACAGCAACAGCCCGACGAGCCGCATCGTGCCCGCGAGATGGCTGAGCAGCGCGCCCACCTCCTCCCGGCTCAGCACGGCCGGGAGATGCGGCGGCGCGTTCGAACGCAACACGCGGCGCAGGTCGCCGATGGGGATCGCCAGCACCTCGCGATACAACAACACCAACGCGCTCAACGCCTGCATCTGCGTCGATCGCGACACGCGCCGCTCGGCCGCGAGGTGGGTCAGGTACGCGAGCACCTCCGGCTCACCGAGTTCCGCCGGGTGGCGGGTGCCGTGATATCTGATATAGCGGAGGATCCAGCCCAGGTATGCCTGCTCGGTGCGCGGGCTTAAATGGCGCGCACGCATGCGGCCTTTCACCTGCGTCAGCAGACGGGGCTTCTCGGTCGGCATATCCGTGGGCGGGTCGCGGTATCGCTGCGCGGACCCCCACGGTGTGACCGGACCCGTACCATCGCTGCACCACAACCGCGCCAACGCGCTCATTCCGATGCGACGTCGCCGCGCCTGCGAGACGGAGGGCACAGGATTCGAACCTGTAAGTCCTTGCGGACGGCGGTTTTCAAGACCGCTGCATTAGCCATTCTGCCAGCCCTCCCCGCGCCGGCCGGGGCGCGGCGGCGGGTGCCGAATAATATGCACGCCGGCGGAGCACCGAAGGGGCGCGTGCCTCGCGGCGCGCGCCCCCTCGGTGCTCCCCGGTGCGGCTCCTACGGCCGGAGCGGCACCGCCTGCCGCGCGACCGAGTCGCCCGACTGGATGGGCGGCGGCGCGATCTCCCCGGCGATGTCGCCGAAGCGCATGGCGATCGCCACCCGGCGCACCGTCTCGATGATGCTGTCGCCCTGGGTCTTCTGATTCGAGCGCACGAGCGCCTCGGCCGTCGCGATGCCGGTGCTCAGGATGAGGTACGGGATGCCGCGCGAGGGCGCGTCCACCCAGTCGCCCTTCCTGATCAGCGACGCTGGCGCCTTGAACTCGTCCCAGAGCGCAGCCGAGCGGGCCACGTCCACCCAGCCCTCGCCGGGGACGCGCACGACGTTCGCCGACTCGGTGACGGAGTCCGGGTAGACCTTCCGGACGTGGCCCTGCATCACGGTGTACGCGTTCAGGCCCAGCTCACCGGCGAGGTCGGCGGAGGTCCGGCTGAAGTGGATCGCGCGCGTGTCGTTGTCCATCAGCATGCGCAGCACCAGGATGTCCGCGCGCGTGAGGAACCGCGGCTGGATGATGGCGTTGATGTTCCCCTTCGTGAAGCGCTGCGCCTGCCGCATCTCCTGGCCGAGCGGGATCGCATCGGCCTGGGCCATCGTCATCTTGAGGACCGGGGCGTCCGGCCTGGGCCAGCTCCTGCCGCGCCAGGCGGCGGGACCGTTGATGGAGTCGTAGTCGAAGATCGGCCGCCGGATCAGCTGCCGCGTGTACCAGTCGGTGTTGAGCAGCGAGGTGTTGGCGACGGTCACGTCCTTGCGCACGCCGAGGACTTCCTGCGCGTACCAGAGCGGGAAGGTGTCGTTGTCGCCGACGGTGACGAGGATGCCGTAGGGTTCCACCGAGTTGAGCAGGTCGACCGCGAAGTCGGCGGTGTCGGTCTCGCCGGCGCGCGAGGAGGCCTGCCAGTTCCCGATGAGCGGGAAGATCGCGAGCACGAGCACGGGGGAGGAGAGGAGCCAGCTGCGCGTGGTGGGGAGGTCGAAGGTCTCCGTGCCGACCTTCGTCCGCTCGCTGCCCATGAGGACGGCGATGGACTCCCACACGTAGACGAGCCCGAGCGCGGCCCAGACGCTCCACGCCGAGAAGCTCCACAGGTAGAAGTAGTCGCGGTCGCGGACCTCGCGGTCCACGCTGTTCCCCAGCTCCGGCGCCTGCGAGGCGCCGTACTTGAAGTTCAGGTAGTAGATGAGCACGAGCGTCAGGGTGAGCATCAGCGGCCCGAAGTACGCGAAGCTCCGGGGGTCGCGCTTGTAGTGCACCCAGCCGCCGACGAGCCCCAGCAGGAGGAAGATCGCGGCGAGCGTGAACTGGAGCCGGGGCTGCTCGTCGTGCGCGTCGCGGAGCCACTGCCACTTGAAGTAGTGCCACCACATCCCGACCTGTCCGGCGAAGAACGGGGCCTGCCGCTGGCTCAACTCGGGCTTGCCGTACTGCCCGCGATTGAAGTTGTACATGAAGGCGTCGTAGGTGCCCTTGGAGAAGGTGCACGACACCTGGAGCCCGTCACGGCAGGCCGTCGGCTCGCCCTCGTTGATCGCGGGGAAGTGCGCGGCGCGGATCGGCTGCGTGAGGAACGAGCTGCCCCCCACGAAGACGGCCGCGGCCAGCGCCAGGATGAGCTTCCAGCGCAGCAGGATCGCGGGGCGCCGGATGAGCACGGCGATGGCGATCGCCGGCACCGCGAGGAGGCCCGCCATGTGGTTCGCGTAGCCCAGTCCGCACAGGTACGCGATGAGGACCAGCAGCTTGTCGGCCTTGGGGCTCTCGGGGAAGTCGCACCAGCGCACCGTGAGCCAGGAACAGATCGCCAGCCCCAGGAGCGAGATGGTGTAGACCTTCTCGTTCACCACCGACTGGCTCCAGACGGTGAACGCGGTGGCGCCGATCAGCACGGCGAGCGAGCCGCCGGCCACGCGCTGCCAGCGCTTGTCGAACCAGCCGACCAGCACCCGCTCGGTGACGAGGAACCACATCCCCGCGCTCACCGCGCTCGAGACCGCCGCGAGGAGGTTGATCCGCATCGCGATGGTCGGCGCGATCGGGAGGATCGTCGCCACGCGCCCGATGAGGACGAAGAGGGGGTTCCCGGGCGGGTGGGGCAGGCCCAGCGTGTACGCCGCCGTGATGTACTCGCTCGTGTCCCACATCGCCGTCTCGGGCGAGAGGGTCAGGAGGTAGAGCAGGAACGTCAGGCCGGCCGCGATGCCCGCGGCGAGGTAGGACGGTCGGTAGTCGAGTTCGGCGGCCATCGGGGCTGGGTCTGGGTCTCGGTCTTGGCGAAGCGCGAAAGGTAGGTGATGCCGAGGGGAGATGGGAGATGTGCGAGGGGAGGTGGCGCGGATCCGGCCTCGCGCGCCCCCTCACCCCTCACCCCATCGCTCTAGTGCCTGAAGGTCCGCTGCCCGGTGAACACCATCGCCATCCGGTGCTCGTCCGCCGCGGCGATGACCTCCTCGTCGCGCACCGATCCTCCCGGCTGGACGATCGTGACTACCCCCGCCGTCGCGGCCTGGTCCACGCCGTCGCGGAAGGGGAAGAAGGCATCCGATCCGAGGGCCGAGCCCGTGGTGTCGTGGCCGGCGGCCCGCGCCTTGTGCGCGGCGAGGAAGGCGGCGTCCACGCGTGACATCTGCCCCGCGCCGATGCCGATCGTCGCCCCGTCGCGCGCGAGCACGATCGCGTTCGACTTCACGCTCGCCACGGCGCGCCACGCGAACAGCAGGTCCTTGAGTTCCGCGGAGGTCGGCTGCCGGCGGGTCACCACCTTCCAGCCCGCGTCGTCGAGGAAGGCCGCGCTGCGCTCCTGCACCAGGAGGCCGCCGCGCACGCCCTTCACGTCGAGCCCGCGCCCGCGCTCGGTGGCCGTGCCCTCGAGCACGCGGAGGTTCTTCTTGGCGCCGAGTGCGGCGAGCGCCTCCGGCGTGAACTCCGGCGCCACCACGCACTCCACGAAGAGCGAGGCCACCGCCTGGGCGCACGCCTCGTCCACGGGCACGGAGAAGGCGATCACCGAGCCGAAGGCCGACACGGGGTCGCAGGCGAGCGCCTTCTGGTAGGCCTCGAGCGTCGTCGCGCCCGTGGCGAGGCCGCAGGGCGTGGTGTGCTTCACGATGGCGCAGGCGGTGTCGGTGCCGAACGGCGCGATGGAGAGCATCGCGCCCTCCAGGTCGAGGAGGTTGTTGAACGAGAGCTCCTTGCCGCCATGCTGGCGCAACGCGGCGAGCCCCGAGTCGGGGCGCTCGCGGTAGAACGCCGCGGCCTGGCCCGGGTTCTCGCCGTAGCGCAGCGTCTGCGCGCGCTCGTAGCTCAGCACGAGCCGCTCGGGGAAGGTCTCGCCGCGCTGCGCCGCGAACCACGCCGCGATCGCCGCGTCGTAGGCGGCGGTGTGCGCGTACACCTTCTCCGCCAGCTCGCGCCGCAGCGCGAGCGCGTCGCCGCCGTTCGCCTGCGCCTCCAGCACGCGCGTGTAGTCGCCGGGGTCCACCACCACCGTCACCGCCGCGAAGTTCTTCGCGGCGCTGCGCAGCATGCTCGGGCCGCCGATGTCGATCTGCTCGATCACCTCCCCCGGCGCGAGGCCCGTCTTCGCGGCCGCGGCGCGGAACGGATAGAGGTTCACGCAGACGAGGTCGATGGGGGCGATGCCGTGCGCGGCGATCGCGGCCATGTGCGCCGGGAGGTCGCGGCGCGCGAGGAGCCCGCCGTGCACGGCGGGGTGCAGCGTCTTCACGCGCCCGTCGAGCATCTCGGGGAACCGGGTCACGTCCGAGACGTCGGTGACGGCGAGGCCGGCCTCGCGGAGCGCCCTCGCGGTGCCGCCGGTGGAGAGGAGGGTGAAGTCGTGCGCACGCAGGCCGGTCGCGAACTCGACCAGGCCGGACTTGTCGGAGACGGAGAGCAGGGCGACGGGCATCGAGACGGGTGTGGGGAGTGCGGGAAGGGTGGTCAGGCGACGGCGGGAGCCGTGTCGAACGCGAACGCGTCCGCGCCGTGCACGCGGCCATCGTCGCCGAGCGTGAGCGCGCCGGCGCAGAGGGCCGCGACGCAGCGCGGGTAGAGCCGGTGCTCGGCCGCGAGCACGCGGCGCGCGAGCGAGGCGGGCGTGTCCTCCTCGCGCACGGGCACCGGCCACTGCGCGATGATGGCGCCCTCGTCGTACCGCTCGTTCACGAAGTGCACCGTGGGCCCGGTGATCCGCGCGCCCGCGCGCAGCACGGCCTCGTGCACGCGCGCGCCGTACATCCCCGGGCCGCCGAACGCGGGCAGCAGCGCCGGGTGCACGTTCACGATGCGGCCGCGGAAGGCGGCGATCACCCGCGCCGGCACGAGCCGCAGGTAGCCGGCGAGCGCGATGCACCCGACCTCGTGGGTCTCGAGCACCTCGATCACGGCCTGCGGATCGTCCCTGGGCGCCCACTCCGCCGCCACCCGGCGCTTCCGCGCGCGTTCGAGCGCCACGGCGTCCTTGCGGTCGCTCACCACGAGCACGAGGTCGGCCGGCGCGGCCGCGCCGAGGGCGTCGAGGTGATCGCAGATGGCCTGGAGGTTGCTGCCGCCGCCGGAGGCGAACACGGCCAGGCGTGCGCGGGGTGGTGTCGTCACCCGGGGAATCTACCGACGCGTCAGCCGCCGAGCACCATCGCCCCCACCGCGACGAGCCCGTCCGCGACCTCGGCCTCGCGACGCGCACGGTCGAGGTCGTCGTCGCCGGTGTCGGCGCTCGGCACGAGGATCCCGCGCGCGCCGAGCGCGGGCGCGGCGGCGATGTCGCGCCAGCGGTCGCCCGCGAGCACCGACGCGGCGAGGTCGAGCCCGAGTGCATCGCGCGCCCGCTCGTAGAGCAGCGTGGCCGGCTTCCGGCAGTCGCAGGGGCCGGTGACGTCGGGATGGTGCGGGCAATGGAACGTGCCGTCGAGCGTCACGCCAGCCTCAGCCAGCATCCGGTCGAGCGCATCGCGGACCGCGCCGTACTGCGCCTCCGTGAACATCCCGCGCGCGATGCCGCTCTGGTTCGTCACCACCACGAGCGCCCAGCCCGCGGCCTGGAATCGCCGCAGCCCCTCGACGACACCCGGGAGGAGCTCGAGCTGCGACGGGTCGCGGAGATAGTGCGCGTCGCGGACGATCGTGCCGTCGCGGTCGAGGAGCAGGGCGGGGCGCCTCGCGCGCCGCGGCGCGTCGCTCACCCGAGGGCCGCGCGCACGAGGGTCGCGAGCGTCGCGTCCTCGGCCTCGAGCACGCTCCGCAGGTCGAGCAGCAGGCGCCCGTCGGCGATGCGCCCGATCACCGGGACGGCGCCCGCGCGGAGCCGGGCCTCGAGCGTCACCGCGTCGCCCTCGAGCACCACGCACCACGACGGGAGGCGCGCGGTGGGGAAGGCGCCCCCGCCCACCGTCGCCTCGGACGCCGCGACGTGCGCGCGTTGGCCGTAGCGCGCGAGGGTCGCGACCACTGCGTCGGCGCGGGCGCGCACCCGCGCCGGTGTGGCGGTGAGCATCGCCAGCGCGGGGATCGCCTGCACGGCGATGGCGGTGTCGCGGTAGAGGCCGAGGGTCGCCTCGAGCGCCGCGAGGGTGAGCTTGTCCACGCGGAGCGCGCGCGCGAGCGGATGTTGCCGCAGCCGCGCGACCGCCGCCGCGCGGCCGAGGATGATCCCCGCCTGCGGGCCGCCGAGGAGCTTGTCGCCGCTCATGAGCACGAGTGTCGCGCCCTCCGCCGCCGCGTCGCGTGCCGTGGGTTCGCCCGTGAGCCCCCAGGGCGAGAGGTCCACCATCAGCCCGCTGCCGAAGTCGTGGATGAGCGGCACGCCCGCGTCCGCCGCGACGGTCGCCAGGTCGCGCACCGACGCCTCGGCGACGAACCCCTCCTGCGCGAAGTTGCTGCGGTGCACCTTCACGATCGCCCCGGTGCGCGGGCCGAGCGCGCGCCGGTAGTCGTCCACGTGCGTGCGGTTCGTCGTGCCCACCTCGACGAGGGTGGTGCCGCTCGTCGACATGATCTCGGGCACGCGGAAGCTGCCGCCGATCTCGACGAGCTCGCCGCGGCTCACGAGCGTCTCGCGGCCGGCGGCGAAGGCCTGCAGGGCGAGCACGAGCGCGGCGGCGCAGTTGTTCACCACCAGTGCGTCCTCGGCGCCGGTGAGCTCGGTGAGGAGCGCGGCGCAGTGCACGTGCCGCGACCCGCGGGCCCCGCGCGCGAGGTCGTACTCGAGCGTGGAGGCGCCGCGCGAGACCTCGGCGATCGCCTCGAGCGCGAGGGCGGCGAGCGGGGCGCGGCCGAGGTTGGTGTGCAGCACGACACCGGTGGCGTTGATCGTGGCGCGGAGCGAGGGGGCGATGCGGTGCGCGATGCGCTGCTCCACCTCGCGCACCCAGCCGTCGTCATCCACGGGGAGCGTGGCGCCGCCGTGCCCGTCGGCGCGCGCGTCGGCGATGATCGCGCGCACGGCGTCCGTCACCAGGGTCCGCGGTGAGCGCTCGATGAGCGCGCGCATCGCGGGGCGCTCGAGCACCACGCCGACCGAGGGGAGGGAGCGGCGCTCGGTGGTCACGGCGTGCGGCCGGACGGAGGGCGTGACGGCGGGGGGCGTACCGGGGCGGCCGTGCTGTCCTTCTCCACGGGCTTCGGCGGCGGGCTGATCCTGAATTGCCGTTCCGAGGAACGGCGCGCGCCGGAGAGCCCCTCCGCCTGGATCGCGGTGACGCGGTAGTCGCCCGGCGCGAGCGGCGCGCGGAGCGTCACGACCCAGTTCTGCACCGGCACCGGGCGCGCGAGCGCCGGGCCGGCTCGCGTGGTGTCGGATGCCGGGCCCGTCACGCGCGCGGTCACTTGGGCAGGCGGGCGCACGGTGTCGGCGGCGGCGCGTCCCGGGTCCGCGGCGGCGCGCGAGGTGTCCGCGGCGGTGCGCAGGCTGTCGGCGCGCGCGCGGGCCACGCGGGCGAGCGAATCGTGGCGCGTCGCCGGCATCGCCTCGCCCGTCGCGATGCGCGTGGAGTCCTCGCCCTGCAGCACGAGGCTCGTCGAGTCCGGCGTCCACGCGAGCGCGGTGGCGCGGTCGAACCTCACGCGCAGGGCAAGCGAATCCACGGGCTCCACCACCTCGATGCGTGGCCCGACGGTGTCGTGGACGAAGGCGTAGAAGTCGCTCGCGGCAGTGGTCGCGACGCTCACCGTGGCACTGTCGAACGCCTCGCGCTCGTCGAGCTGCCGGTTGGCGGTCGCGTCGATCCAGGCGCGCACGTGGTAGCGCGCGGGGGTGAGGTCGCGAAGGGCGAAGCGGCCGGAGGTGTCGGCCCTGGTGACCCAGCGGAAGGTGGTGTCGGACGCGACGAACGCCTCGACGCGCGCCAGCGCCGCCGGGCGCCCCGCGACCCAGTCGAACACCACTCCCGTCAGTGCACCCTGGGCGATGGAGTCGCCGGTGCTGAACACCAGCTCCTGCGCCAGTCGCACCGCGTTGCCGCGCAGGTCGGCCAGGCCCGGGAGGAGCGTGAGCCGATAGGTGGTGTTCGGGCGGAACCCGCCGCGCGGCTCGATCTCGAGGGCGGTGCGCCGCCACGTCACCCGGTCGCGCCCGTCGGTTGGTGAGAGCCGCACGAGTGCGTCGAGCGTGCCGGTGGTGCCGAAGCTGCCGGCGCCGGTGCCGCCGGTGCGCTCGCTCACCACCTCGTTGAACCGCAGGACGATCGACGAGGCCTTCACGCCGACGGCGTTCGAGTCGGGTGACGCGCCGGCGAGCACGGGGGGCGCGACGTCGGGCGGGCCGCCCGGCGGCATCCCCGGGGAGGCGCAGGCCGCGCCGATCGAGAGGCAGGCCGCGCCGATCGAGGCGCCCAGCGCCGCGGCTCGAAGCCAGCCTCGGCGCGTCACCCGCACAGCTCGGCCACCTTCGCCGACAGCTGCTCCGCGCGCGCGCTCCACTCGCGCTCCTTGGCCCGCTCTCCCTCCACCACCTCGGCCGGCGCCCTGGCCGTGAACTGCTCGTTCGCCAGCCGGCCGCGGAGCGCGCCGAGCTGCCTGGCCAGCCCGGCGAGCTCGACACGGAGTCGCGCGCATTCCTTCTCCAGGTCCACCATCCCCTCGAGCGGGAGCGCGAGCTCGAGCCCGCTCGGCAGCACGGCGTGCGCCGCGGCGCCGGCCGGAGCCGCCCCCACGTGCACCTCCGACCGCGCGAGCCGGTGCACGAGCGCCGCGTTCTCCACCAGCACCGCACCGCCGTCGCCCTTCGCCACGTAGGTCCTGATGGTCTGGCCCGGCGTGACCGCGTACTCGGAGCGCAGCCGGCGGATCGCGTCGATCGCCTCGCGCACGACGTCGAACTCCGAGCCGCCGGTGTGCGCGCCGCCGCGCGAGTCCCTCGCGCCACGCCAGTCGGTGCGCGCCGTCGACGGCCAGCGCGACGCCGCGAGGAAGCGTCCCGGCGTCGCGCCGGGCAGGCGCTGCCAGAGTGCCTCGGTCACGAAGGGCATGATCGGATGCAGGAGCCGGAGTCCCTGGTCGAACATGTGCACGAGCACCGCGCGCGCGACCTCGCGGTCGGCGCCGCGTTCGGCGAGCCGTGCCTTGACCGCCTCCACGTACCAGTCGGCGAGCTCGTTCCAGACGAACCGGCGCGCCGCCTCCGCGTACGCGTCGAGCCGGAGCCCCACCTGCCGGTCCGCCGGTGGCCAGTGGCCCGCGCGCGGACGCGCGGGGCCGAGCGCGGCGTCGCACTCGGCGATCGCCGCGTCGAGTCGGCCGAGGATCCAGCGGTCCGCGAGCGTGAACGCCGCGGCATCCACCTGGGCGAGGGGCGTGACGGGGTCTTCGCCCACCTGGAGCAGGATGAACCGCCCGATGTTCCACAGCTTGGTCGCGAAGTTGCGCCCGGGAGCGAACGACTTGTCGAGGTCGTCGGGGTCGAGCATCACGTCCACGCCGAGTCCCATCCCCTGGATGAGGGTCCAGCGCAGCGCGTCGGCGCCGTAGCGCTCCACCACGTCCAGCGGGTCGATCCCGTTGCCGAGGGACTTCGACATCTTGCGGTGCTTCATGTCGCGCACCGTGCCGTGCAGGTACACCGAGTGGAAGGGCGCGCGCCCCATGAAGGCGTAGCCCGCCATGATCATCCGGGCGACCCAGAAGAAGAGGATATCCGGTGCCGTCACGAGCACGTCGCTCGGGAAGAAGGCCTTGAGGTCCTCGGACTCCTCGTCGGGCCAGCCGAGCGTGCTGATGGGCCAGAGCCACGACGAGAACCAGGTGTCGAAGACGTCCGGGTCCTGCTCGAGCTTCGTGCCGCCGCACGTCCCGCACGCCGTCGGGTCCTCGCGGTGCGCATCCGCGTGGCCGCAGTCGCCGCAGGTCCAGACCGGCACGCGATGCCCCCACCAGAGCTGGCGCGAGATGTTCCAGTCGCGGATGCCCTCGAGCCAGTTGATGTACACCTTCTCCCACTTCTCCGGGAGGAGGCGGACGGCGCCGTCCTTCACCGCGGCCAGGGCGGGCTCGGCCAGGGGCGCCATCCGCACGAACCACTGGTCCGAGAGGCGCGGCTCGACGACCGTGTCGCAGCGGTAGCAGTGGCGCACGCTGTGCGCGTGCGTCTCCACCTTCACGAGGGCGCCGCTCGCCTCGAGCTGCTGCACGATCCGCCGCCGCGCGTCGAAGCGGTCGAGCCCGCGCAGCTCCGCCGGCACGCGACCCGCAGCGTCGACGATCTCGCCCATGCGTCCCTCGGGTGAGATGACGACCGGCATCGCGAGGCCGTGCCGCTTGCCGACGTCGAAGTCGTTCGCGTCGTGCGCGGGGGTGATCTTGAGCGCGCCCGTGCCGAACGCGCGCTCCACGTAGGCATCGGCGATGACGGGGAGCGCGATGCCGGTGAGGGGGAGGGCGACGGTGCGGCCGACGAAGGCCGCGTAGCGCGCGTCGTCGGGGTGCACGGCGACGGCGACGTCGGCGAGGAGCGTCTCCGGCCGCGTGGTGGCGATCGTGAGGCCCTGCGACGCATCGTCGGCGAGCGCGTAGCGGATGTGGTAGAGCTTCCCCACGCTGTCGTGGAACTCCGCCTCCTCGTCCGAGAGCGAGGTGAGGCAGCGCGGGCACCAGTGGATGACGCGGTGGCCGCGATAGACGAGCCCGCGCTCGTGGAGCCGCACGAACGCCTCGCGCACGGCGCGCGAGAGCGCGGGGGAGAAGGTGTAGGCGGTGCGCGACCAGTCCGCCGAGGCGCCGATCGCGCGGAGCTGCTTGAGGATGAGCCCGCCCGTCTCCTCGACGAACGCCTCGGTGCGCTCCACGAAGGCCTCGCGGCCCACGTCGAAGCGCGTCTTGCCCTCCGTCGCCAGGATCTTCTCGACGACGTTCTGCGTGGCGATGCCCGCGTGGTCGGTGCCCGGGAGCCAGAGCGCCTCGTCGCCCACCATGCGGCGCCAGCGGATGAGGACGTCCTGGACCGTGTTGTTGAGCCCGTGGCCGACGTGCAGGACGGCCGTGACGTTGGGCGGGGGGATGAGGATCGTGAACGGGTCACGCTCGCCGCCGGCGCGCGTGGTGCGCGCGGCCTCGGCGCGGAAGAGGCGCGCGGCCTCCCAGGCCTCGCTCAGGGTGGTCTCGGCGGAGCGGAAGTCGAAGTGGGTCGGGAACTCCGGGTGCGCCGCGGCCCCGGTGCCCTCGTCGGGCGCGGCGGCGTCGTTCAGCTGGCTCATCCGTGGAAAGCTAGCCGCCCATCAAGGGAGGCGGCGACCGTCAGCGGCGGTTCCTCACCGTGAGGCGCTGGCGGACCGCGGCCACACCGGGGACGCCGCGCGCGATGGTGACGGCGTGGGCCACCTCACGCGCGCGCCGCACCTCGCCGTGCAGGACGATCGCGTCGCCGGGCACCTGCTCGATCTCCACGTCCTGGTCGGCGAGGACGGGGTCGTTGGTGAAGGCCTCGAGCACGCGCGCGTCGAGGGCGGGCGCGTCGGCGTCGTCGGCGGAGTCGTCGATCTCCTCGTCGTCGAGGTCGTCGTCCTCGTCCTCGTCGTCGTCGTCCTCGTCGTCGTCGACGTCATCCTCTTCCTCCTCCTCTTCCTCCTCGTCATCCTCGTCGTCGTCCTCGTCGTCCTCGTCGTCCTCGTCGTCCGACTCATCCTCGAACTCGTCGTCGACGTCATCCTCCTCCGCATCCTCGTCTTCGAGTCCCACGTCCTCGTCGTCCTCGACCTCGTCGTCGGGCTCCTCGGCGCTGGTCCCGTTCCCCTCCCACGCGTCGCGCACGCCGATCGCCGCCTCCACCAGCGGTTCCCAGCGCCTCGAGGCGCGCGCGACCAGCGCGCGGCCGCGGTCGAAGAGGGTTCGCAGCGAGAACGCTCGGCCACTCAGCCGTTCCGCCACCAGCGCCCCCGCCACCAGTCCCACGGCCGTCCCGGCCGCGATCCAGGAGATCGTGTGGTCGCTCGTCTCGGCGCGTCTCGTCGGCTGGGGCATGCGATGCGTGTCGTGGTTGGCAGGCGTGGGAACGGGCGGCTACCTTGAACGCTGTCCCTTCGCGCGCGGCACGGCAAGCGCGGCCGGGCGCGCGGAACCGCGCGCCGCCGCGGGCTGAAGAGCCGCGGCACCAGCGTCCTCCCTCCGCATCCGCACCATGTCCGCCCAATCCTCCGCGTCACGCTCCGGCGACGCCCCGCTGCGCTGGCGCACGGCGTGGGGGTGGGGCCTGTTCTTCGCGCTCCTGTTCGCCGGCCTCGTGCTCTTCTGGCGCTTCGTCGGCCACGTTCCCGTCCTGCACCAGGCCGTGCCGCCCCGATGATGGCTCCGTCCACCGCCGCTCCCGAGATGCTCGTCCTCACGCTCCCCGACGGCGCCACGCGCGAGGTGCCCGAGGGCACCCTCGCCCGCGACGTGGTGGCGAGCATCGGGCCGCGGCTGCTGCTGGCCGCCATCGCCGTCTCGGTCGACGGCGTGGTGCAGGACCTGATGACCCCCCTCCGTGCCGGCGGTGCGTTCCAGGTGCTCACGGAGAAGGACCCGCGCGCGCTCGCCGTGCTCCGCCACTCGGGCGCCCACATCCTCGCGACCGCCGTGCGCCGGCTCCGCCCCGACGCGAAGATCGGCTTCGGCCCCGCCATCGACGACGGCTTCTACTATGACTTCGAGGTCGCCCAGCCCTTCACGCCGGAGGACCTCGCGGGGTTCGAGTCGGAGATGCGGAAGGTGATCGCCGAGAAGTACCCGTTCGTGCGCGCCGAGGTCTCGCAGGCGGAGGCGAAGACGCTCTTCGCGGACGACCCGCTCAAGCTCGAGCGGCTGGAGGACTTCGAGGGCTCGGACGAGATCATCTCGACCTACACGGACGGCCCCTTCACGGACCTCTGCCGCGGGCCGCACGTCCCCGACACGTCCTACCTCAAGCACTTCAAGCTGCTGCACACCGCGGGCGCCTACTGGCGCGGCGACGAGCGCCGCCAGATGCTGCAGCGCATCTACGCGACGGCCTTCTTCAGGAAGGAGGAGCTCGACGCGCACCTCCACCAGATCGAGGAGGCGCGCAAGCGCGACCACCGCGTGCTCGGCAGGGCGCTCGACCTCTTCCAGTTCTTCCCCGTCGCGCCCGGCGCCGCCTTCTGGACGCCCCGCGGCACGCAGCTCTGGAACACCCTCGAGGGGTTCGTGCGCGAGCGGCAGCGCGATGCCTTCCTCGAGATCAAGACGCCGCTCCTCTACACCAGGAAGCTCTGGGAGCAGAGCGGCCACTGGGGCAAGTACCGCGAGAACATGTTCCTCGTGCTCGACAGCGAGACGCAGGAGCACGACATGTCGCTCAAGCCGATGAACTGCCCCTCGCACCACCTGTACTTCGCCGCGACCAAGCACTCGTACCGCGAGCTGCCCAAGCGGTACGTGACCTTCGACGTGCTGCACCGGAACGAACTCTCCGGCGCGCTCTCGGGGCTCACGCGGGTGCGGCAGTTCGCGCAGGACGACTGCCACGTGTACCTGCGCGAGGACCAGATCGCCGACGAGGTCCGCTTCCTCATGGACTTCATCCTCGCGTACTACGACACCTTCGGCCTTGCGGCGCGCCTCAGGTTCGCCACGCGGCCCGCGGTGCGGATCGGCTCCGACGAACTCTGGGACCGCGCCGAGGGCGCGTTGCGCGCCGCACTCGAGAAGACGGGGCGGCCGTACGAGATGAAGGAGGGGGACGGCGCCTTCTACGGCCCCAAGATCGACTTCGACGTGCTCGACTCGATCGGCCGCGCCTGGCAGCTGGGCACCATCCAGCTCGACTACAACGCGCCCGAGCGGTTCGACCTCGAGTACACGGGGGAGGACAACACCGCCCACCGGCCGGTGGTGATCCATCGCGCCGTGAGCGGGTCGTTCGAGCGGTTCATCGCGATCCTGATCGAGCACTTCGCGGGTGCCTTCCCGCTCTGGCTCTCGCCCGAGCAGGTGCGCGTGCTGCCGATCTCCGACGACGTCGCGGGGTATGCCGAGGAGGTGACGGCAAGACTCCGCGCCGCCGGCATCCGTGCCGCCTGCGACGATCGCAGCGACACGCTCAACTACCGGATCCGGGATGGCGAGGTCATGAAGGTCCCCTACATGGCGGTGATCGGGAAGCGCGAGGCCGAGGCCGGGCAGGTGGCCGTGCGCGCGCGCGGGGCGGGGAAGAAGCAGGAGGTCGTCTCCGTGGACGCGTTCCTGGCGCGGCTCACGGAGGAGATCCGGTCGCGCGCATTGACCGGGTCGGGCGCGGAGGCGGCGTCATGATCGCCGCGCTCCGCCACGGCGGTGCGCGCGCTCGCGCGCACGCGCGCGCCCTCCTCGCCGCGCTCGCGACGCTCGCCGCGCTCGCGACGCTCGGTGCGCTCGCGTCCACCACCCTCGCCGCGCAGGAACTCGGCAAGCCCCGCCTCGACGCCGTCCGCGTCGCCGGCGAGGCCTTCGGCGGCGCCTACGCCGGCATCGGCGGCTTCGTGCTCGGACGCTACGTCGGCAATGGCATCGCCGACCTGGTCGGCGTGGAGAGCGAGGTCACGCGGCGGCGCACCGGCTACGCGGCCGGCATGCTCGTCGGCGGTGCGGCCACGGCCGGGGCCGTCTACCTGATCGGCTCGATGGGCAACGAGGCGGGCGACTTCAACGCCACCGCGCTCGGCACCGGCGTCGGCTTCGTCGCCGCGGTCGGCATCGCGCAGATGTTCCTCGACCCCGACGGGCGTCCGCGCGCGGGCATGAGCACGCGCATGCGCTGGACCGCGATCAACATCGTCGCGCTCCTGCCGGCCATCGGCGCCACCATCGGCTTCAACTCCACCCGACGCTTCCAGTAGAGGTCCTCCGCCCATGCCCGACCGCACGCCCGTCATCGTCTCCGCCGCCCGCACGCCCATCGGGCGATTCCTCGGGGGCCTGGGCACCGTCACGGCGCCCGAGCTCGGCGCGGCGGCCATCCGCGCCGCGGTGGAGCGCGGGAAGATCGATCCGGCCGAGGTCGGCGAGGTGATCATGGGGAACGTGCTGCAGGGCGCGGTGGGCCAGGCACCGGCGCGCCAGGCGGCGATCAAGGCGGGCATCCCCGGCGACGTGCCCGCCTACACGGTGAACAAGGTCTGCGGCTCCGGCCTGCAGGCGGTGATGCTCGCGGCGCAGGCGATCCGCGCGGGCGACGAGCAGCTGCTCATCGCCGGCGGGCAGGAGTCGATGTCGCTGGCGCCGCACTTCGTGCGCGGGATGCGCACGGGCGTCAAGTTCGGCCCGCAGGCGATGGGCGACCTGCTGATCACCGACGGGCTCTGGTGCTCGTTCTATGACCGTCACATGGGCGGCCACGCGGAGTACACGGCCAGGAAGGCCAAGGTCACCCGCCAGCGGCAGGACGAGTTCGCGCTCGCCTCGCACCAGAAGGCGGTCGCGGCGATCAAGGCCGGGCGCTTCACGGCGGAGATCGTCCCCGTGGAGGTCCCCGGCCGGAAGGGCCCGACCGTGGTGGACACCGACGAGTCGCCGCGCGAGGACACCTCGCTCGATGCGCTGGCCAGGTTGCGGCCCGCCTTCCCGAAGGATGCGCCCAAGGACATGAAGCCGGACGAACTCACCGTCACGGCGGGCAACGCGCCGGGCCTCAATGACGGCGGCGCGGCCCTCGTGGTGGCGTCCGAGGCGTACGCCAAGGCGCACGGCCTCCCCGTCCTCGCCCGCATCACCGGCTACGCCTCCGGCGGCGGTGACCCGCAGGACCTCTTCTTCGCGCCCATCGTCGCGGTGCGGAACCTGATGAAGAGGACCGGCGCCAGGATCGGCGACTACGACCTGATCGAGGCCAACGAGGCCTTCGCCTCGCAGGCGCTCGCCGACGGCGACGCGCTCGGCTGGGACTGGGCGCGCGTGAACGTGAATGGCGGCGCGATCGCGCTCGGGCACCCCATCGGCGCCAGCGGTGCGCGCGTCCTCGTCACGCTGCTCCACGCGCTCGAGCAGCGGGGCAAGCGCACCGGTCTCGCCACGCTCTGTCTCGGTGGCGGCAACGCGGTGGCGCTGAGCGTGGAACGCGCCTGACGCGGTGAACCACCGGGCGCGCGCGTGACCGCGTTCAACGAACGGGTCGACGAAGCGATCGGCATCCTCGGACGCCTCGTCGCCTTCACCGCGGCGACGCTCCTGGTGGTCTTCCTCTGCGGGATCGCACTCAAGCCCGTCTTCCCGGCCGGCGTCCCGCCGGGGCTGGAAGGGCGCGTCTTCATCGCCGTCATCGTCACCTTCGCGCTCGTGGTCGCGCACGTCGTGGTGGTGGCCCTGCTCGAACGCGCCGAGTGGCAGGTGACCGGGTTCCAGGTCGATGGCTGGCGGCCGCTGGCGCTCGCCATCGGGCTGATCGCGGGGCTCGCCGGCGTCCTGCTGCCGGGTGGCATCCTGCTCTCGACGGGGCACATCAAGGTGATCACCGGCGTGCCGGGGCCCTGGTTCCCGTTCGCCGCGAGCTCCCTGGGCGTCTTCGCCGCACTGGCGGCGATGGAGGAGCTCATCTTCCGCGGCTACTTCTTCGGCCTGCTGCTGGACCGGTGGGGGCCGCGCGCGGCGATCGGGTGCACGACGGCCGGTTTCGCGCTGCTGCACTTCTTCAACCCGGGCGCGACCGCGTGGACGCTCCTCGGCGTGGGCGTGGCGGGGTTCTTCCTCGGGATGCTGCGGTACGCGACCGGCAGCCTCGCGGCGGCGTGGCTCGCGCACGTGGCGATCAACTGGGCGCAGGCCGCGGTGTTCCGGATCCCCGTGAGCGGGCTCCACCTCCAGCTCCCGCCGGGTTTCCACGGCGAGATGCAGGGACCGGCCTGGCTGACCGGTGGCGCGTGGGGCCTCGAAGGCGGGGTGGCCACCGCCGCGGCGTTGCTCCTGATTAGCTTACTGCTCCTCGGCGTGCGCGCGCCCACCGTGGGCACCGGACGCCGCCGCTGACACCGCGGCCGCAGGCCGCGTTCCCGCAACTGACTCCCCGATGTCCGATCGTTTCGCCATCGTCGGTGCCGGCCAGATGGGCAACGGCATCGCGCACGTGTGCGCCACCAGCGGGTTCCCGGTCACGCTCATCGACGTGGCCGCCGAGGCGCTCGCGAAGGGCCGCGCGACCATCGAGAGGAACCTCGACCGGCAGGTGAAGAAGGGCAGCCTCGACGCCGCGGCGAAGGACGCCGCCCTCGGCCGGATCACCACGAGCACGGCGCTCGACGGCGTCGAGGGCGCGACCGTCGTCGTCGAGGCCGCCACCGAGCGGAAGGACCTCAAGTTCCAGATCTTCCGCGACCTCGACCGGCTCGCCGGCCAGGAGGCGATCCTCGCGACGAACACCAGCTCGATCTCCATCACCGAGATCGCCGCCGTCACCACGCGGCCGGGGCAGGTGATCGGGATGCACTTCATGAACCCGGTGCCGGTGATGGCGCTGGTGGAGGTGATCCGGGGCCTCGCGACCACCGATGCCACGAACACGCGCACCGTCGCGCTGGCCAGGGCGCTCGGCAAGACGCCGGTGGAGGCGAACGACTTCCCGGGCTTCATCGCGAACCGCATCCTGATGCCGATGATCAACGAGGCCTGTTACGCCGTGATGGAGGGCGTCGGCACGCCGGAGGCGGTGGACCAGGTGATGAAGCTCGGCATGAACCACCCGATGGGCCCGCTGACGCTCGCCGACCTCATCGGCCTCGACACCTGCGTCGCGATCCTCGAGGTGCTGCATGCGGGGCTGGGCGACCCGAAATACCGGCCCTGCCCGCTGCTCAGGAAGTATGTCGCGGCAGGCTGGTACGGCCGGAAGTCCGGGCGCGGTTTCTACCAGTACGACGCGTGAGCACTGCTCGCCTCGTGCGTCGGGCCCGCGCATGATCCACGAGCTCCGGGACCTCACCGAGGAACAGTTCGCCATCGTCGCCACCGCGCGAGCCTTCGCGGACGAGCACGTGCGGCCCTTCTCGGCGCAATGGGACCGCGACAGCCACTTCGAGCCCTCGCTCATCAAGAAGCTCGGCGACCTCGGCTTCCTCGGCATGCTCCTGCCGGTGGAGTACGACGGACTCGGCCTCGAGGCGAAGAGCTACCTGCTGGCGCTCGAGGAGATCGCCGCCGCCGATGCCTCGGTGGCGGTGATGATGTCGGTGCACAACTCCCTGCCGACGCAGATGTTGAATGCCTTCGGCACCGAGGCGCAGAAGCGACGGTTCCTGGCGCCGATGGCGCGCGGCGAACTGCTCGGCGCCTTCGCCCTCTCCGAGTCGGACGCCGGATCGGACGCCTCGGCGATCCGCTGCCAGGCGCGCCGCGAGGGCGACGACTGGATCGTGGACGGCACCAAGGCGTGGGTGACGAGCGGCACGCACGCCGGCGTCGTCATCGCGATGATCCGCACCGACACGCCCGACGACCGCCGGCGCTCGAAGGGCATCTCCGCCTTCATCCTCACGCCCGACCTCCCGGGCTTCACGGTGGCGAAGAAGGAGGACAAGATGGGCCTCCGGGCCTCGCCCACCGTGCAGCTCGTGTTCGACGGGATGCGCGTGCCGGGCGACCGGATGATCGGCGTGGAGGGACAGGGGTTCATCTACGCGATGCAGTCGCTGGAGCACGGCCGGCTGGGCATCGCCGCGCAGTCCGTGGGCATCGCGCGCGCCGCCTTCGAGGCCGCGCGCGACCATGCCTCGGAGCGGAAGCAGTTCGGCCAGCCGATCGCCGAGTTCCAGGGGATCCAGTTCAAGCTCGCCGACATGGCCACCCGGCTCAGCGCGGCACGCGCATTGCTGCACATGACCGCGGCCGCCAAGGACCGCGGCGTGCTCGTGCCGGGCGAGGTCTCGATGTGCAAGCTCTTCGCCAGCGAGATGGCGATGTGGATCACCACGCAGGCGATCCAGGTGTTCGGCGGATACGGGTACGTGAAGGAGTATCCGGTGGAGAGGTACTTCCGTGACGCCAAGGTCACGGAGATCTACGAGGGTACGTCTGAAGTGCAGCGGATCATCATCGGAAGGGCTGTCTCCAAGGAGTGAGGGGTGAGCGGTGAGGGGTGAGGGGCCGCGGGCCCGCACCCCGGATCCACTCGCCGTGCGTCCCTCACGCCTCCCACCTCACACCTCCCCCCGTCGTCATATGAAGCTCTTCGAGACCATCGCCCAACTCGGCCACGAGCAGTTGGTCATCTGTGCCGACAAGTCGTCGGGCTACCGCGGCATCATCGCGATCCACGACACCACGCTCGGCCCGGCGCTGGGCGGCACGCGCTTCTGGAACTACGAGTCCGACGAGGAGGCCATCGTCGACGCGCTGCGGCTCGCGCGCGGCATGACGTACAAGAACGCGGTCGCCGGCCTCAACCTCGGCGGCGGCAAGTCGGTCATCATCGGCGACAACCGCACGGCCAACCGCGAGATGCTCTTCCGCGCGCACGGCCGGTTCGTGGAGTCGCTCGGCGGGCGCTACGTCACCGCCGAGGACGTCGGGACGAGCACCGCCGACATGGACTTCGTGCACATGGAGACCGACCACGTCGCCGGGCTCGCGAACAAGTCCGGTGACCCCTCCCCCGTCACGGCGCACGGCGTCTTCCGCGCGATCGAGGCCTCGGCCAAGCACCGCTGGGGCGTCTCCTCGCTCGAAGGGAAGACGATCACCGTGCAGGGGCTCGGGCACGTGGGCACCTTCCTCTGCCGCGAGTTGCACGCGGTGGGGGCGAAGCTCATCGTCACGGACATCCGGCCCGAGCGCGTGCGCCCCATCGTGGACGAGTGCGGGGCGAAGGCGGTGCAGGGGGACGAGATCTACTCCGCCCGGGCCGACATCTTCGCCCCCTGCGCGCTCGGCGCGATCCTCAACGACGACACGATCCCGAAGCTCCAGGTGGAGGTCGTGTGCGGCGGCGCGAACAACCAGCTCCTCGATCCGGACCGGCACGGCGCGGCGCTGGCGAAGCGCGGGATCCTCTATGCCCCCGACTTCGTGGTGAACGCGGGGGGCGTGATCAACGTCTACGGCGAGATCGCGGGCTGGACCCGCGAGCGCTCGCTGCGCAAGGCCGACGAGATCTTCGACACCATCCTCGGCATCTACGACATCGCCAAGGAGGACGGCGTCTTCACCTACCTCGCCGCCGACAAGCTGGCCGAACGGCGGATCGCGGCCGTGCGCGGGCTGGTGCGCACCCGGCCGCAGTACCCGAACAAGGGCTGAGCATGCCGAAGGAACGGATCCCCATCGCGTCGGACCACGCCGGCTTCGAGCTCAAGCAGCACTTGGTCTCCGCCCTCACCGCGCTCGGCTTCGAGGCGGACGACATCGGCACGCACTCGCCCGCCTCGACCGACTACCCCGACTACGCGCACCCGCTCGCCGAGCAGGTGGAGCGCGGCGAGGTGAAGCGCGGCGTGCTGCTCTGCGGCACCGGACTGGGGATGGCGTACGCGGCGAACCGCCACCCGGGCGTCCGGGCGGCCGTCGCCTGGACGCCGGAGATCGCCGCGCTCTCGCGCAAGCACAACGACTCGAACGTCCTCGTGCTGCCGGCGCGGTTCGTGAGCGAGGAGGACGGGGTCGCGATCCTCAAGACCTGGCTCGAGACGGGCTTCGAGGGTGGCCGCCACGAGCGGCGCGTGGAGAAGATCGAGACGCCCATCGGGGCACCCAAGGGAGCGAACCCATGAAGCCCGGCTGGAACACCTGGGACCGCCGGATGCCCGGCGCGGCGCTGCAGGGCACCGACCCGGCGATCGCGGGACTCCTCGCCGAGGAGACGCGGCGCCAGTCGGAGGGGCTCGAGCTCATCGCGAGCGAGAACTTCGTCTCTCCCGCCGTGCTCGAGGCCCTCGGATCCGCGCTCACCAACAAGTACGCCGAGGGGCTGCCGGGGAAGCGCTACTACGGCGGCTGCGAGGTGGTGGACCAGGTGGAGCAGCTCGCGATCGACCGCGCCAGGCAGCTCTTCGGCGCCGACCACGCGAACGTGCAGCCGCACTCGGGCGCGACGGCGAACGCCGCCGTCTACCTCGCCTTCCTCAAGCCGGGCGACACGGTGCTGGGGCTCGACCTCTCGCAGGGCGGGCACCTCACGCACGGCTCGCCGGTGAACTTCTCCGGGCTCACCTACCGGGCGGTGCACTACGGCGTCGATGCCAAGGGCATCATCGACTATCCGGCGATGCGCGAGATGGCGCGCCGCGAGAAGCCCCGGATGATCATCGCGGGCTACAGCGCGTATTCGCGCGTGCTCGACTACGCGCAGTTCGTGGACGCCGCGAAGGAGGTGGGCGCGATCTTCATGGTGGACATGGCGCATTTCGCCGGCCTCGCCGCGACGGGTGTGTACCCGAGCCCGGTGCCGCACGCCGACGTGGTCACCACCACCACGCACAAGACGCTGCGCGGCCCGCGCGGCGGGTTGATCCTCTGCAAGGCGAAGCACGCGAAGGCGATCGACAAGGCCGTCTTCCCGGGTACGCAGGGCGGCCCGCTCGAGCACGTGATCGCCGCGAAAGCCGTGGCCTTCAAGGAGGCGCTGGAGCCGTCGTTCACCACCTACTCCCGGCAGACCGTCGCCAACGCGCGCGCGCTGGCCTCGGCCCTCATGGGGCACGGGTTCCACATCGTCTCCGGCGGGACTGACAACCACCTGATGCTCGCCGACCTCCGCCCCAAGAGCGCCACGCTCACGGGCAAGCTCGCCGAGCACGCGCTGAATCAGGCCGGGATCACGGTGAACAAGAACACCGTGCCCGGCGAGACCCAGTCGCCCTTCGTCACGAGTGGTATCCGGATCGGCACCCCGGCCGTCACTACCCGGGGGATGCACGAACCCGAGATGCAGCGGATCGCCGACCTGATCGACCGCGTCCTCGCCGCCCCCGAGGACCCCGGGGTCGCCGCCGCCGTGAAGGTCGACGTGAAGGCGATGGCCGACGAGTTCCCGCTGTACCTGTAGTGGCAGTGGACGTGAGCGACGAGATGTCCGATACTGAGCATCCACGCTGGCAGGAGAGGGG
>Ga0224510_10000773_pt1 | contig 22878 bp, 17 predicted proteins | sample SF_May12_sed_USG_FD_170161 | JGI IMG/M metagenome (GOLD analysis project Ga0224510, IMG submission 170161) | Sediment microbial communities from San Francisco Bay, California, United States - SF_May12_sed_USGS_4_1 | ecosystem: Environmental > Aquatic > Marine > Sediment | place: USA: California... | reverse complement strand
ACCCTTTCGGAGTTTCTCTTTAAATTCTTCTGATAACTTTTCAATTTGTTCTTCTGTCAACATAGGGATAATCTGCAAAAATCCCTTGGTATATAAAGCAATTTACCATACTTATATACGCGCACCCACCACTCGTTTTTTAATTGCGGATAAAACCTGGTTTACCATGGCGCGGGCGTGTTTTTTTTGTCGCCTGAACGAGGTCTATGCAGGAATATAACATAACCGATAAAAAACTTTTTATTTTTGACTGGGACGGAACCCTTGCCGATTCCATTGCTATCATTTCTTCGAGCCTGGTGGATTCCTTCCGGGAATTAAAATTGCCTCCGCTGTCCGATGAAAAGGCAAGGTCAATTATCGGGCTGGGTCTGGTCGATGCCTTGAAAATGTTAACTCCCGGGATCTCCGATCACGACAGGGAGCTTTTGCTGAAATCGTACAAAAAGTTTTTTACCGAAAGAGCGGCCCGGGGGATTCCTCTTTTTCCAGGCGTCGAAAAGTTGCTGGAATTTTTGTACAACAAGGGAATGAAGATTGCCGTTGCCACCGGTAAAAGCCGCTCGGGCCTCGACAGGGAACTATCGCAGGCCGGGTTGGGTTCGTTATTACATGCCACCCGTACGATTGACGAGTGTAATCCCAAACCTCACCCGCATATGATTCTCGACATCATGAAAGAACTGGAATGCAGGCCGGGAGAAACCATCATGATCGGCGATACGACATACGATCTCGAAATGGCCCAGAATGCCGGGGTTGAATCCTTTGCCATAGCGGGGGGCGCTCACTCCCTTGAGACGCTTCAGGATTTTGCGCCAATTGGGTTTTTCCCGGACTTTACGGCCTTTTCGGATTTTATCGTCGATTCTTCCGCCGGTCTCTAGATTTCAAAATAGCTATTCGGCATGGCCCCTGTTTTCGGGCAGAATGTAATGCAAAGAAAGAATTGTCTTTTTATCGGCCCTGTGTACCACCAGGGTGCCGAAATCTGTTTCGATGTGGGTTCCGGCCTCGGGGATGTCGCCAAAGATGTTCAATATATAACCCGTGATGGTCTCAAAACCCGCCTTCTCCAGGTGGAGTTGAAAGTTCTCGTTAAAATCGTCCAGGTCAAGGTTGCCGGCAAGTTCGTAGAGATTTTTCTTGATCTTCAATATGTAGGGTTTTTCGGTGACCTGGTCCCTTGCCAGGATATCGGCCCCGATAATTTCCTCGACGATGTTTTCCTGGGTGATTAAACCGGACACGCTTCCGTATTCGTTTACCAGGAAGACCATGGAAAGGTTCTGGGTTTGCATCTTTTGCAGGGCCTTGTCTACCATGATGTTCTCGGGCACGTAGACCGGTTCATATATATACTTTCGTATCTTTTCGTTTATATTGGAGTTAAGAAGGTCGCATACGTTGATATGGCCGACGATGTTGTCGCCGCGGTCCTCGTAGACGGGGTACCTTGTGTACGAGGTGCCCTTGATTTTTTCCAGGACCTCGGCGACGGTGCAGTCCTTGTTTATCGAAAATACTTCGGGAATCGGCGTCATGATTTCTACCGCCCTGGTTTTCCCCAGCGACGAGAGCCCGCGGGTAATCGGCCGTTTCTCCCTGGAAAACTGTGTCCTGATAAAATAGATAATATCTTCTTTTTTCGAGTTTCCCGATTCAGGGAAAAATTTTAAAAACCTCGTGGTGATGGCCATGAAGAACCAGCTTGCCGGCCGGAGAATATAGAAAATCGTCAGAATCAGCAGGTAGAGTTTTAATAATATCCAGGAGTTCAATTTACGGAAAATGTTCTTTGGTAAAAGTTCCGCGATTAAAAAGAACAAAAGTATTTGCAAAACGAAAGCCCCTGTTTTTGAATACAGGGTCAGGTTGTCGCCAAGCACCTCGTCGAGGGCCAGGGTCGCCGCGACGATGCAGATGTTGTTACCGATCAGAAGGGTTGAGATGATCGTTTCCTTATGTTTCAGTAAGAAAATAATTTTGTCTTTATGTTTTTTCTGGTAGTGAAAGGGCGACAAGGCCGCAATGGAGATTTCGATTCCCGACAAAAGGGCCGAGATGAGGATCGTGACAATGATGAAAATTATATTACTGTTCATTTTCGATATAAAGGATGATTTCCGAAATCGTGTTATTTTTCAGGATCATCTTGCCGAACTTCAGGTTCTTGTAATGAAAGACCGTGTTGGGTTTCGGGTAGCCGTCGAGTTTTTCGATGAGAAAACCCGAAATCGTTTCGGAGTTGTCCGACACAATGTCGGTTTGAAAAAACTCGTTGAACTCGTGCAGGGTAACCGAACCATTCACATGGTACTTTCTTTTTCCAACGGAGTAGATGTCATTTTTATCCGGGGAAGGGCTTGCCTGGGGATCGAGTTCCCCGCTTCCGATCAGGGTATGAAAGATGTCCTTCATGGTAACGATACCCGAAAATTCGCCCATTTCGTCGATGATCGCCGCCACTTCAAGCTGGTTTTTTATCAACTCTTCGAAGACGTCGCATAGCGACATTGTCTTGGGAAGAAAGATCACCGGTTGCAGAAAATCCCGGATCTCGCCTTTTTTATTGTGGAGTAACCCAACGAGGGATCTGGCATTGAGGAAGCCGAGAATGCGGTTGTCTTTTTCGTTAAAGACAAGCGCGATGGTTGTTTTTTTCTCGTTGAAGGCCTTTCGCGCTTTGAGAAATATTTCCGAAGAGGGCAACATCACGACGTTTGACTTAGGCGTCATGATGCTATAGGCCGTGTCGTGGTAAAAGTGGATGTTGCGTTGCAACGCCTTGTGCTCGCTCTCTTCGATGATTCCGTCGAGGTGGGCAAATTTCAACGTGTCGAGCAATTCCGTTTCATTATACTTGTGCTGGATTTCCGGTATCCAGGCGCTGATTTTCTGGGTAAACGCATTTAACGGGCTTGCCAGGAATTTTGTCGTTTTGATCCAAAGGGTCAGGGCACCGGAGCTTTTTATGCTCCAGGATTCGTTGTATCTAAGGGCAAATACTTTCGGCAGAATTTCTCCCGCCACAAGCAGAACCAGGGTGATGATCACCAGGACGATGAAGTCGGAACGAATTCCCGGCAGAAAATCATTGATAAACTGGTGAAGGGTATGTGAAAAAAATATATTTACGGCAAGGTTGCCCAGAAGCAGGCTCGACAAGACGAGTTCGGGATCTGCCAGGATTTTTTTCAACCGGCCAATGTTGCGGTTTCTTCCTTCGGCAATCCGGGAAAGCCTGGCTTCGCTTAGCGAAAACATGGCCGTCTCTGTGCCCGAAAAAAACGCAGAGGCCAGCAAAAGAAGCAATATGATCAGGACGTCATTTTGCATCTGTCGGGTTCATGTCTTCGGCGCCAAGTTTAACCAATGACGAATTGTATAGTTTGGATCGGTTGGCGTAGTCGAGGGCGACGCGTTCGATCATTGCAATTTCTTCTTCTTTCAAAGGACGAATGATTTTTGCCGGTACGCCCGCCACAAGAGTTTTTTCGGGTACGACAAAGTTGGGGGGCACCAGGGCGCCGGCCGCCACGAAGCCGTAGGATTCGACAACGACGTTGTCCATGACGGTTGCCGAGATGCCGACAAAACTGTAACTTTTCAGGGTCGCGCCGTGAATGACAACGTTGTGCCCGATGGTCACGTAGTCTTCGATAATCGAAGGGTATTTGTTTGTCGTCACATGGATGACGCTGTTGTCCTGCACGTTGCTGAACCTGCCGATACGCACGGGAAAGCCGTCGCCCCTGAGGGTACAGTTGAACCAGACCGACGAACCTTCGCCGATGGTGACCTCGCCGACAATGGTTGCGTCTGGCGCAATAAAGGCTGACTCGTGAATGACAGGTATTTTTTGCTCAATTTTGTATAACATATGTTTGTCGTTTGTATTCCTGTGTTCTAATTTTCCGGGCGCAAAACGGCGCCTGCAGGGTACGTCTCCAGGTCAATAATCCAATAGGTAAAATTTCAACGTGGCTTCCAGTTCAGGGGGGAGGATCCCGTTATTCTCGGAGCGGTATTTTTTGTACTTGGGCTCAAGCTCGACGGCCTTTCTTTTTTTAACGTTAATGGACTTTTGAATGATGTCGGTAAAGCTTGGCAGTTTTAAGAGATTCTCGCGAATGGGCTTTGTAAAAGGTATGTGCTTGGCCATGATTTTTCTGGCAACCTTGTTGAGTCTTTGGGTACCTTCCGATTCATACTTTACCCAGGTCATGTAGTCGTTGATAAATCTTGCCCGGTCGTCCCGAAACCTTTTAAATTCAATGGCCAGTTTTTCTTTATTTTCCTGCGTCAGGTCGCGGTTCTTTTTGAAAAACTGAACGTAGTCGGTATAGTCGGCGGTGAGAGAGCCCGAGGTGATGTTGTTCCAGTCCGGCCCGAGAAGAGTCTTGGTCAGCTCCCAGCGGTAGGCCGCCGCGACATGCAGAAGCATCTCGTAGAGATCGTCGAGAACAAACATCGGGCAAACGAGGCGGCCCGGCGAGACCCGGTTGTTGCCTTCGCGTTCCTGCCAGTACTGGAAGACATTACCGATCGAGGGTACGATCAACATGTTCGGTATTACCTGTATCTGTATAAATTCCTTGGGGATTCCCGCCTTCTCGTTCATGTAGAGAATCTCCCGGTGAAAGGCGCTGAAGTCGATCTTGAGGAGTTTTTCAATCTCGGCCTCAAGTCTCGGGGCGCTCACGAGGGTTCTTTCTATAGCCTGGGTAAAGTGGTACCTGGTCAATATCGGGAAATGGTTGATGATGCTGCCCGAGGTGAGTTTGACCGTTGTCGTAAGCATGTTGTGAACTTCAAAACGGACGCGGGCTTCGGGGCTGTTGATGTTGGCGGGCACGTCGGCTTCGCGTTTCCAGCCGGCGTCGCGGTTTTCCTGGCGAAGCATCTCAAAAAAAGAAACGCCAAGTTCGTTGATGCTCGTCGGTATCTTGCCCTGGTAGATTTGTTCCATCCATCCGATGGTATCATGGATCGGGTATTTCGATTCGATTCTTTTTACGTTCGTATAGATGTAGCTGACGTGGTCGGGGTCAAGCAGGGTTTCGTCAAGCAGGCCCGTTAAGAAAAAAACCTCGATAATACGGGGCAGGGGCTCTTTTCGCGAGAGGTAGCGGACCATACATCTTTCATAAATCAGCCAGTAAAGGGGGGCGATGCCCCGTTTGATTTTTTTGAGGTCGTCGTCGGTTTCCATCGGGTTGGAGAATTTTTTGAACTTCTCAAGCAATTCCGTAAGTTGTTTTTTCTTCTCGGGTTCGAGTTCGGCATACTGGGTAATTTTGTTAAACGAGTCTTTGGCCATCTCTACACCGGGAGACTCGGCGACATTTTCGACGGAGGAAAATTCCGGGGCAGATTCGCTTACCTGCGACTGACGGCAAAACGTGAGGTATTGGTTGATCTTGTTTACGGGCAGGGAGTCAATATTGTACTTGTTTTGAGCCCAGAGTTTCTGGTATTGATCTTGAATAAGGCGAAGGCTCTCGATGAAAAAATGACAGCTATTTGTCAGGTTCGGATCCTGCCGTTGGCTTTTCAGCGCCATTTCTGCCTGCAGGGCATATTTTTCCAGCCAGGAATACTCGCCTTCAAGAATAAGGTCGCAAATCTCGATACATTCGTTGTAGGTGTCGAGTAAATCCACCGTGATGTTGATAAACTCCTGGGCCAGTTTGCGCCCGTTTAAGGCAATAAACTGCGGTTTTTTCTGGGCAATGGCCGATAAAATGCCCGCATCCAGCGATAAAAATTCCTTATAGTATTCCAGGGCCTCTTCGTCAATCGACAAGGCGTTTTCAAAGTTGAGCCCGATGACGCCGGTGAAGTCTTTTTTCAGGTAGTTGATGTCGATCGTATCCGGAATTTTGAAGCCCTTGGCGGTAAGTTTTTTGAGGTTATCGTAGGCCCCGGTCATGGTTTTGTCATGGCTTACCGATTCGGAGGCGGCAAGTTTTTCCGGGGTAAATTGCTCTGGCAAAAGGCGGGAAAAGGCAAAGCCAAGCACATACTGGACATTGGCCGCATACTTGATAAAAGAAAATGCCCGGGTGATCTTGTCTTGAACCTGGTTGATCTCTTTGAGAATCGTGTTTAGCGTTAAAATGGCGATCTGGGGTTTGCTCTGGATGATTTTTACAAGGCTGTCGACATTTGCCGGGTAAATCGAGATGACGCATTTGGTCTCGGTGATGGCGTGGTAAACGCTCGGCATGTTGGTCAGGATGGAGCTTGCCCCGAAAATCGCCGGCCCCTGCAGGCTGGTCGAATAAAAAGACGCGCCGATGTTCTTCTCGCTGGCCTTGTCGGGAGACATGCGAAGAGATATCGTGCCCTGGTGGAGTATCACAAGGGCGTTTCCGGGGCTGCCGACCGACAGGACCACCTTGCCGGGTTCGACGGCCTGGTTGGCGCCGGGTTTAAGCGACTCGATACTCATTTATAAATGATACAACCAATTCATAACTAGCCCTGTCAACTCTCTTAATGAGCGGAGCCCGACTTGTGTTCCATATTGTAAAGTTTTTGAATCGATTCCTTGTTGCCCTGTTTGGCGGCCTTCTGGTGCCATTCTTTGCCCTTTTCATGGCTATGACCCACGCCCCAGCCGTTATAGTACATCTTCCCGACATGCATCTGGGCGTCAGAATGACCCATTTCGGCAGCCTTGAGCAGCAAGGGGAAAGCCTCTTTGTAATTTCTCTGGTCGTAAAGTTTTTTGCCCTGTTCGTAGTATTTACCCGCCTCGGCTGATGCATCCGCGATGTCGGATTTTTTTTCAGCTCCTTTGTTATCAGCGTTATCAGTCCTGTTCTGATTTGCAAAAAGGGGAATCGATAGAAGAGAAAGTGCGGTTAAAGATATGGTAATGACTTGGTTAAATTTTTTCATGACAAATGATTATATTTCTGGCTTCGCCCGTAAATTCTTTTTTCGCAGGGGCGGGTCAATGATTTATCGTAGGGGCGGGTCACACTTCGACAGGCTCAGTGACCATGACCCGCCCCTACTACGATGAACGGCCCCTACGATGAACTTTCAGACGCGCTACGCCCCTCATAATTTAAAATAAAAATTGCTTGTCGATGTGATTTATTTCTATAACGAGCGTAGCCATGCAACTATCGAATCGATTGAACGCCATTGAGGCAAGCCCGACCCTGGCGCTGACGGCCATGGCCAACAAGTTAAAGGCCGAGGGTAAAGACGTCGTGGGTTTCGGGGCCGGCGAGCCGGACTTTGACACCCCCGACTACATTAAAGATGCCGCGATCAAGGCGCTCAAAGAAGGGAAAACCAAGTACACCCCGGTTGTGGGTATCGAGCCCCTGCGAAAGGCCGTCGTCGATTATATCAAACGCGATTATAACCTGGAGTACAAACCCGAAAACGTCGTGGTCAGCACGGGCGGCAAGCAGGTATTGTATAACGTCTTTATGTCGATCTTGAACCCGGGCGACGAGGTGATCATACCGGCCCCGTACTGGGTAAGCTACAAAGACATCGTGATGCTCTCCGAGGGCAGCCCGGTGATCGTCGAGACAACCTTCGAGAGCGGTTACAAGATGTCGGCGGCCCAGCTTGAGGCAAGTCTGAACCCAAAGACCCGCGCCGTGATTATCAATTCGCCGTCAAACCCGACCGGGGTGGTCTACACCGAAGACGAACTTCGGGCCTTTGCGGCGATCCTGGAAAAACACCCCGATGTCTGGGTCATTTCTGACGATATCTACGCCAAGCTGGTTTACGACGGGCGAAAGTTTTTTAACCTGGCGATGCTTTCTGAAAAACTTCGAGACAGGGTGATTCTCTGCGACGGTCTTTCGAAGGCCTTCTCGATGACCGGCTGGCGGCTCGGCTATGCGGTGTCGACCAACGTCGGCCTGATCAAGGCGCTGGAAAAAATCCAGGGTCAGAGCACGTCAAATGCAACGAGTTTTGCCCAGTATGGCGGCGTGGCGGCTTTAAACGGCGATTTGAAGTTTATCGAGACGATGAACGCGGCCTTTGCCGAACGCCGCGATTACATCTACGATATGCTCGTGAAGATGCCCGGCATACGCGCTTTTAAACCCGCCGGGGCATTTTATATCTTCCCCGATATTTCAGAGCTTGCCAAAACGGCGAAGTTTAAAGCCCTGATGGAAAAGTACAACGAGAAGAGTATCAGCAAGGCCTTTAGCGCCGCGTTGTTGGCCGAGAAGATGGTCGCGATGGTGCCCGGCATCGCCTTTGGTTACGACAACGGCATGAGAATCAGTTATGCGATGTCGATGGCCGAAATCCAGAAAGGAATGCAGCGACTCGACGAATTTGTGCGCGCTTTGGCCTAAAACTTTGGTATAGAACCCTGGTAATGGGCGCTGTGGCAGGGCGCTCCGTCCTCTGGTTGTGCCGTCGGCGCGTCAGGCCTTTTTTACAAATTCCGACTTCAGCGACATTTGACCAAAGCCGTCAATTTTACAATCAATATTGTGGTCGCCGTCGACCAGGCGGATATTTTTTACCCGTGTTCCCACTTTCAAAGACGACGATGCGCCCTTTACTTTTAAATCCTTGATGATCGTGACGCTGTCGCCGTCTTTCAGAACGGTTCCGTAGGCGTCCTTAACAACGCCGGATTCGTTGTCACTTTTTCCATTTGTTTTGTCGTTTGTTTTGACGGCCGCTTTTCTGGGCCATTCGTGCCCGCATTCAGGGCAGACGTAGAAGTCCCCGTCTTCGTAGGTAGAATCGGAGGTGCAGATGGGGCATCGCGGCAGGTTACTCATACCTCCAGGTTTTGCAGAAAAGACGTAGCGTCAAGTTAAAGCTATTTAACTTGACAGGTTATGTGGAATGTATACATTTGTCCTATCCTGAATTGAAAGATTTTTCAAATGCTTTCATCAAGGAGGCTACATATGATTGCAACTAACCTCACATATCACGCCGCGTTATTCGATAATGTTATTTGATAGCATTGCCTGCTAACGTTGTATGGCGTAGATATCTTTATTTAAACCGGACCCGGAATATTCCCGGGGATTTGATTCAGACATTACAAGAAAAATTGTAAAAATTGTAAAGAAGAAAAGTCACAAGAATTTTCCGGGATAAACACGTATATCCTGTTTGCATTTTATTTGTGTAAACAGGTTTTATTTTCAAAAAGGATAAATTTTGAACGAAAAGTTTGAAACTAATTTTAATGTCAATAATGATACGCATGAAAAAGTTCTTGAAGATCATGCGTATAAAGTATTTGCATCAAGGAAGAACTGGGTAGAGTCAGAGGCGCTTGCGCAATTGCGCCATGTCTCGGGCCTGCCGGGTATGGTCGCGGTCTACGCCATGGCCGACATTCACCCCGGAAAAGGCGGCCCCGTGGGGGCGGCGATGTTTGCCAAAGACACGATTTACCCCGCCCTGATCGGCTCCGATGTCGGTTGTGGAATGCGGTTTTCGATGCTCGAAAAACACATCGGCAAGGTGCACCTCGACCGATGGGAGAAGCGGCTAACGGCTAGAACCCCGGTGACGTTTTCGCGGGAATTTGTCGAAGAGCGTATGGCCCTGGCGCAGGTCGCCAAAACGGATTTCGACGACGCGATGGGAACCATCGGCCACGGCAATCATTTTGCCGAGTTGCAGGTCGTAAAAAAAATATTCGACCAGGAGCTTTTCGAAAGCCTCGGTCTCGACAGGCGCGCGGTGTATTTAACCGTACACTCCGGGTCGCGGTCATACGGCAACGCCATCTTACGGTCGTTTACCGACAGGTTTGGCGCAACCGGAATTGGCAGGGGCGATGCGGCCTTTGACGAGTATTTGAACGAACACGACAATGCGTTAAAGTGGGGCCGTCTCAATCGTTCGTTAATTGCCGAACGGTTGCTTGAAAAACTACCCGCCGGCGAGAGGCTGATTCTTGACCTGCCGCATAACTTTTTGGAGAGCCTCGGCGACGGCGCCTGGATTCACCGCAAAGGTGCGGCCCCGGCAAACCGGGGGCCGGTGATTATTCCCGGCTCCCGCGGCAGCGCAACCTACCTGGTGATGCCGCTTGATGAATGCGCTCAAATGGGGTATTCGATCGCCCACGGCGCGGGAAGAAAGTACAACCGCATTCGAACCCGCCAGAAGGCCAAATCGCGTTTTACCCGAAAGGAGCTCAAGCGGTTGCCCGGCGGCGCCCGGTTGGTTACCAACGACCAGGACTCGGTTTTTGAAGAATCGCCCGATGGTTATAAAAATATCGAGACCATCATCGCCGATATCGAGGAGTTTGGTATGGCGGCGCCGATTGCCTCGTTTGAGCCGGTTTTAACCTACAAGGTAAACCCGAAGATGGAAAAAAAGAAAAGTTCTTTTTTTCAAAGGAGAGATTATGAAGAAAACGCCAGTCTATAGGTTGCACATAACCTCCGGTCGCGGGCCGGGGGAATGCGCCCGTGCGGTGTTTTTGTTTCTCGAAAAAGTCACGGGCTTTTTGCAAAAACAAGGCATCCCCTTTGAAGTTGTAGAGCTACGCCGGGGCGATCAAAGCGATACGGTAGAGTCGGCCGAGGTTTTGTTAAAAAATTGCGCTGAATCAAAGCTGGATCTTTTTGTGCGCGAGTTTTTTGGCGAAAGCTCAGGGGCCTTGTTTGCATGCGGTGTAAACGAAGTTAACGACGCAAAAGACAAAACCGGCAACGACAAAATCCGGGGGACCTTTTGCTGGGTGTCTCCAAGTCCGTTTCGACCGGGCCACAAAAGGAAAAACTGGTTCTTTTCGTACAACTGGCGCCGCGAAGACGGCCATGAAGGCGGCCATGAAGACGGCAATGGTGAAAATTTCAAAAACAGTTTCGACCAACGGCAACAACTTCGGCGGCTTGAGAAAGAGGTACGCATGGAGACATTTCGTTCGGGAGGCGCCGGCGGTCAGCATGTGAATAAAACCGATTCGGCGGTGCGCCTGGTGCATTTGTTGACGGGCATTGTTGTGACAGCCGGCGAAGAAAGGTCGCAGTGGCAAAACCGCCGCCTGGCCCTGACGCGTTTACAGAAAGCCCTTGAAGAAGGTAAGCTTCAAAAGACCAGGCAGACAGCCCGGGACCACTGGCGCGATCACGACAGCCTGACCCGCGGCGGCGCCACGAAGACATTCTATGGGCCGGAATTTGTTGAATGAAATTTTGCGGTAAGTGAAAGGTTTAGACAGGCGTTTGAGATACCCCGGAGGTTTATAGAAAACCTCCGGTGGTTTTAATGAAATTTCTAATTATCGTAAAACTTTAACCGGCGTATGCCAAAAACCATTTACAGGATTCGATTCTGACCAGGTTAAGTACGGGTCGGAATTTACAAACAAAAGGGAAGGGTACTGAGTATTTGCCGTATTCCAAAGACTTAGTACGCCGCCGTTTTGAATCCATGTGGTACCATTCCAGTGTTTGACGTACAGGTTGCCACCTCCACCTGGGGGAAGTTCAATCCAGGCAACGTAGGGTGTGGTGATGGTGATACCAAAAGGCAGGGCTGTTTTGGCGTCGGTAAATACGGCGAGGTCAGAATAACTAACGTTTGAAAGAGGGTCGGTATTCAAGGCGCCGCCCAGGGCCACCCAGTTGGTTCCATTCCATTTACTTACATGTAGTTTTGTCAGACCGACGGCGTCCGTTTCGCCAAACGAGACAACGGGTGAATTCCCCTCAAATTGCAGGTCGATGGTTTCAGGATTGATATTTTTTGCCGGGTCAATATTGACAATCGTACCGACCAGGTTCCAGCTGATGCCATTCCAGATGCGTACGACCAGTTGTTTTACCCCGTTTACGTCAAGCTCGACCCCGGCAATATAGGGAGCAGACCCGTTGGCGGCAATTTTTGGAAAGCCGGTAATAAAATTCAGCGCCGAACCATCCTGTACCCAGTTGGTTCCGTCAAAATGCTTTACATAGGCCTTGTTGTTTTCAGACCAGATTACATAAGGCGTAAAAACTCCCGGCGATGTTTCTACGGCGGCGATATCAGGGTACGATGCATCTGGCCCCGGAAGTATATTGCTCAACAGGCTTTTTTGCCATGCGCCGCCGCTTTGCCAGGCGACAATCACGTCGTAATTTGTACCATTCAATTCATAGAAAGTGACAAACAGGGAACCGCCAACCACGGCAATTTTTGGTACATAGGCGTGACTGCCATAGTAGTTTAACCAGGGGCTGATGAGCGTCCAGGTCCCGTTTGCATTTCTGGTTTGTACGTAGATTAGCCATTGTGTACCGTTAAAATGTTGTGCGGCGGTATACAAAGTAGAACCGCTGGAGGCAAAGGATGGATGTGCACAATGTACCATTCCCGGCATATTCAAATACGCTTCGTGGATCCATGTTCTTGGCATTACCTGCACCCATTGTACGGCGCTGCGATTGCCAAGTGACGCGGTAACGGTTCCCGATCCGTTACCGTCTAACGTGTATAAAACGCCGTTGGTCAGACCGATGGGCTGGCCAAGGCTTGCGCCTGGGTCTGGCGTCGTGGCCCAGTCAGGCAAGATGTTGATGGCGTTGTTAAAGGCGTCATATCCCCGAGCATCAAAGGCATACACCTGGCCTTCCTTGATTTGAAAGGTTCCCGAAAACGGGTTTTGCAGGTTGTCGAGAATGTTGATGTGGTCGATTGCCCCGTTAAATACCGTGATGGTTGAGGTGGCATTGGCAGCGCCGAGGTTTGCCACAACGGAACCGACAGCCGTTTTTTCGGCTCTGAAATTTAACTGGGCAGAAACCGGGTTACTGGTTACCGTTCCAATGGCGTTGGTCACGCTGAACGAGTCGGGTACCAGGTTAAACACAGTTCCGTTCCAATCTTTGGCACTTAAGGTAAATGAGCGTGAGAAACCGGCGCTCATGCTTTGATTTGCCGGCGATAATGCCAGCGTTCCTGGCTGGTACCACGTGGTTACGTTGACGGCCTGTACCGCGCTGGTTGTCTTGACGCCCAGGTTGTCGGTGGCTTCCACGTAATATTCCAGGTCGTTGCCGCCAATAAGGTCGGCGCTGGTTAAAAAGGTCGAGGGTATCAGGTATCCCCAGTTGTCAATGTTATTGACCCCAGTTTCGGCCGTCATGTTGCCGGAATACCATGTGCCGGTATTTAATTTACGATACCATACTTTTACGCCGGATACGGCCCCGCCTATATCGTAATCTCGCGCAGTAGCCCTGATGTAGATCGTAGAGTTGGCCCGAATCGTAAGCGGAATCGGGGTTTGCAGGTTGGCAGTCGGGGGGTTATTTCCGGGAATCATGGCTTTGGCCATGGGAACATATACCGTGAAGTGCTCCACATAGGCCGTAACCTCGCCCGTGGTCGTATCGACCTGTCCCCTGACGGCGATATAACGCCCCTGCGTTGTATCAAAATAATATATCTGGGTAGTTCGCGGGTCAAGCCCCTGGGCGGTCATTGCCTGGGCGTCATACTTGATTGTCATAACGGCCGGCTTATCCAGCGAAAAGGTCGTACCTGCCGGCGAGAAGCGATAGGCCTGCCCGAATGAACTGAAACCGTCCGAGACTCCCGCGGGTATATCGGCAATTTTTTCTATCGAAATGACGGTGTTTGATTGAAGCGATTGACCCGGCACATTCAAAGTCACTTCTGTTCCGAGCGCCACGGTACCACCGTTAGATGATGTCACTGTCGACTTGTTCTGGGTCGCCACTGGAATCGACACCGGCATATCAGGTCTGTTGAGTTTTGCCGTACCCGTACAGTTTGAAAGCGTGACAGCCATCATGGCCATCAGGATCACAGACAAAGCATTAAGTTTTGTAAGCCTTTTATTATCCACATTTTTTTTAATATTCATACATTTTTCCCTTTGAATTGATTATTTAAACAAGCGGAGATAGAAAGAAATTTCAGGATAGGAAAAGTTAGATCAGGTAAGGTAAGTTATTGTTTAAACAGGAAATATATTAATTTTATATGTTTATTTTGTCGATATATAATTAAATAAAGATAAATTATATTTTATTAAAAAATTGTATTTATAAAGCAACTATAAAAGCGTACAACGTCAGGTATCGGCAAAATGCGGAGAGCCGATCGGCTCACATTTCCCGGTTCGTAAAAAAATTGTTTGACAGGATAAAATGAATGTATAGGTTTTTATATATTTTTGGATTTTCAGTTAATATATGAAAAACTGCAGATGAATATGTTCTACTTGCACATTCAGGAGAGTAACTATGATTCGCGTATCTAATCCGGCAACGATTGCAGTATGGATTTTTATTTCCTTGCTTGCTTTTTCTGGCTCACTGTCGTTTGCACAGGATACAAAAAGCAGTGCCAAATATACCAGCCCGAACCGTATCTTCTCGATAAATATTCCCAGGGCGCCCAACTTCGCAGGCGTACCGTACAACGTAACCGCGCTGGACACAATGGGCGATAAACAATACGACAAAGTGATGTTTCACGCGGATGACTTTGGGCAATACCTGGTTATCGGTGTAAGGGTGTTGTCGGCGCCCAGCATAACCGCAATGGACAGCGACGAACCACAGACTGTCCTCAAAAACATATCCGAAGCGGCGATAAGAGGATGGAGGACCGATCTGGACGTACTTCCGGAGATTGCCCGGGAATCATTAATCGACACGAAATTCGGCAAGGCAATCATCAGGGTCTATCGCGCCAGGAAGGGTTCCATCCTCGTTAAGGCGCAGGGCCGTCAAGCGGCCAAAGCTGACGCCTTCGATACCAATATTGCCTGCATCGTTGCAAGACAGGGAGCGCTCGTTGTATTTGTCCTGGCAGAAAACGACGCCGACCCCGATAACAGCGACGCTGTTGCACAGATGGCTACAGAGTTGTTCCAGGACATCCGGGTGTTAACAGCCCATTAAGGTATGACAGGGCGCTCAAGCGGTGCGCGCCATTTGCGGTTTCAACCGATAGCAACTTAAAATGCGTCGTTTTCGGATTTGATATTTTCATTCAGGGTGGCGGCGCATAACCGCGACAGGGTGGCCGCCAAAACGCTCGAATCTTGAAAGAGCCTTGCGAAGTTAAAGTCCCCGTCAACTGGTTGTCAAGGAATACCCTGGAAAGTGTATTCACGGGTTTTTGCAAGTTGCCCGCAGTTATCGTCATCAATAGCCACATAAAGGCGATATGGCAGGGCCGTTTTACGTGAAGTGCATGACGGAGCGTTGTTAACAGTATAAAAACTATAAAAATTAACTCCCGTAAAAGTTATTTTTAAATTATTCGTTTTATCGGTTATGGGGGGTTCGCTAAGCGGATGGGTTGTTCGGTCTATATCAGTCTTCGATCCATTTCATGCTTCGGCTGACGGCGCGCTGCCATTTTTGGTAGAGTTTATCGCGCGTTGGTTGATCGAACTTTGGCTGAAAGACTCGTTCGATTTCTTTTTGCGCGCCGAGGTTTTCCAGACTCCAGAGACCGACGGCAAGACCGGCAAGGGAGGCGGCGCCCAAGGCGGTGGATTCCAGTACCTTTGGGCGCTCTACAGGTACGCCCAGAATATCTGCCTGAAATTGCATGAGAAAGTTGTTGGCCGAGGCGCCGCCGTCTACCCTGAGGTCGATCATTTCGATGCCGGAATCTTTCACCATGGCTTCGGCGATGTCGCGGGTCTGGTAGGCCATCGATTCCAGGGTCGCCCTGACGACGTCGTCATTTGTGGTATCGCGCGTCAGGCCGAAAATGGCCCCGCGGGCGTACATGTCCCAGTGGGGGGCGCCCAGGCCGGCAAATGCCGGTACGACAAAAACCGGGTTTTCGGCGTTTCTTTCAAAGGATCTTTCGGCGCAGGCCAGGGTATCGCCAGCAGAATGTATCAAACGAAGGCCGTCTCGAAGCCACTGCACGGCCGCCCCGGCGATAAAGATCGAACCCTCTAGCGCATAACTTACTTTGGAGTCAAGGCCCCAGGCGATGGTAGATACAAGGCCGCTGTTACTCGTAACAATTTTACTGCCGGTATTCATCAACATAAAACACCCTGTGCCGTAGGTATTTTTTGACGTACCCTCTTGAAAGCAGGCGTTTCCAAAGAGGGCGGCCTGCTGGTCGCCGGCGACTCCCCCGATGGGTATATGTTGGCCCTCGTAAACATACTCGCCAAAATTGCCCGACGAATTGCGAACCTCCGGCAGCATCTGCCGGGGTATGTTCATGGCTTTAAGCAGGGAGTCGTCCCAGTCGAGTTTTCGAATGTTGTAAAGCATCGTGCGCGAGGCGTTGGAATAATCCGTGGCATGAACGCGGCCCCCGGTCAGGTTCCAGATCAGCCATGTGTCGACCGTACCAAAAAGCAGGTCGCCGTTTTCGGCCTTTTGCCGCGCCCCGGCGACGTTGTCGAGTATCCATTTAATTTTGGTTCCCGAAAAGTAGGCGTCGATGACAAGGCCGGTATTTTCGCGCACGTAGCCGGTAAGGCCCGAGGCGGTCAATTCGTCGCAGGTCTTTGCCGTGCGCCGGTCCTGCCAGACAATTGCATTGGAGACCGGTCTGCCGGTGGCCCGGTCCCAGACGATCGTGGTTTCGCGCTGGTTGGTGATGCCAATGGCCCTGACCTGGCCGACTTCGATATTAGATTTTCGTATAACTTCTTCAAAGGCCCAGCGCTGTGAGTTAAAAATTTCGCCGGGGTCGTGCTCGACCCATCCCGGTTTGGGGAAATACTGCGTGAACTCTTTCTGGGCGATGCCGCAGATGTTTAAATCCTGGTCGACCAGGAGGGCCCGCGAACTGGTTGTTCCCTGGTCGAGGGCGATGACGTAGGAGCGTTTCATGGCTGACAATCGGCAAAAGCGCCGTCGTTGTCAAGTTCAATGTTCTGCCGACGGCAAACGGTTTTGAAGTTTTGCCAGGGCCCGAATGTGAAATCCGGAATTATATCTTTGTTTCTATATTGACGACTTTTTCGATACCCTTGAGGGCCACCGAGCCGGGCATGTACTTCCAGACCTTGTCCATCAGCCAGGATACGAGAACTCCCTCGTTGTTGCTGATCTTGCCGATGCTCATGGACCGGTTTGCCACGTAACGCGCTCTCTCGATGCGCCGGTTTTCGTATTCACGAAGGGCCTCTGAGGCAGGGCCGAATTCTTCAAGGGCATCGCCCAGGGCCACGGCGTCTTCGATGGCCTGGCAGGCCCCCTGGGCAAGATCCGGCGTCATGGCATGGGCCGCATCGCCCAGAAGCGTCACACGGCCCCGGCCCCAGTCTTCGTCGAACTGGCGGTAACGAATCGGCGAACGGATTATTGTCTCGGGTCTGGTATTTTCTATCAGGGCGCAAACAGGTTCGGGCCAGTTTTGAAAGAAATTTAACAGGTATTTTTTTGTATCGGCGGGGTTAAAATCTTCCGGGTTGTTGATGGGCGCATACCAGCCCATTTGCCTTGCGCCCATGTGTGCGTAGCCAAAGCGCGAGCCCTTGCCAAATATTTCCCAGTTTTCTTCTTCGGGGCAGATTTCGCCAGTCAGGTTTTTATCAACAAGACCTCGCCAGGAGATTCTGCCGGCATATTCGAGTTTTCTGTCGGCAAACAGTTGGCCTCGAATTGCCGACTGGGCGCCGTCGGCCCCGATCAGAACCTTCCCCTGGCAGGAAGATCCGTCTTCAAAGAAAACGGTTATGCCGTCGGAAGTTTCTTCGAAAGATTGAAATTTTTTATTGTAATGAATGACGGTTTTTGAAATTTTTTCACGAAGGGTTTCGAGAATATCCGTTCGGGTCAGGCTCAACGTGGGAAAGCCGGTAGAAAGTTCCAGGTTGCCCAGCGGAACCTGCGACAGGATCTCGCCGTTTATTTTTTTTACCATTCCTTTTTTGATCGTAGAGCCTTTTGTTTTAAGTTCGTGAACTATGCCCAGTCTGTCGTATGACTTCAGGGCGTTAGGCCACAGCTTTAACCCGCCGCCGTTTAATTCGGGCCTTCCAGAGGTTTCGAAGATTTCACAAGGAAGGTTTAATGTTTCGAGGCAGGCCGCGAGGGTGAGGCCCGCGATGCCGCCGCCGATGATAATAATTTCTGATTTCATGATTTTCCTTAATATTTTCCTGAATATATGCCGTTATGTGAATTAATTTTAAGAATTATAAAAAAACTCTTGTAGAGACCTCTATTGTTTATTATTTGCGTCAAGAATTATAATTCGCGGGATTTGTATATGAAATTATTTGCAGGCATAACGTTGGCGCTTCTGGTCGTTTTTTCGATTTCTTTTATGATCTTTGATTCCCTGGGGTACATGGGGGATGATTTTTTTAAAACGTTATTTGCCTCAGTTTCCGGCATGGCCGGGGGAAAGATCGCCATCGCCCTGGTCGTTATCGTTCTTTTAACGTCAGATTTATTTTTGCCGGTACCTTCGAGCATTGTCATGACCCTCTCAGGTTACTACCTGGGGTTAACGACGGGTATGCTTGCCGCCTTGACCGGCGCCATGGGGTCGGCCCTCCTGGGTTTTTACCTGAGCCGGAAATTCGGTCACGGCGCCTTTACCCGGATCACCGGCGGCAAAGATACCGAACGAATTGAAAAGTTTTTCAACAACTATGGCATATGGGCGATATTATTGAGCCGTTCTGTGCCGATGCTTACCGAAATTATCAGTTGCCTGGCGGGTCTAAGCGAAATGACCTTCCGGAGATTTTTCATATTTAGCCTGGCCGGGTCAATGCCGGTTTGCCTGGTTTATGCCTGGGCCGGAACCCTGCCAAATAACGCCGGGAACCTGGAAGTTCCCATTATTGTGGCGTTTTTGTTGCCGGGAATCGGCTTTGGCGTTATGAAACTGGTCTCGTTTTACAGTAAACGGAACAACGCGGCAGATTTTCTCGAAGATTAATCTTTGCAATGGTTGTTGGAATGAGTATAAAATAATTTAAAAAAATTTAAACAGGAAAAGAGAAAAGAGGAGAATATGAAAAGAAAATACATGGCAATGGCGGCAATGATGCTGGTAATGCTTTTAAATCAAGGTTGTAAGGAAAATGCCGAGGCCAAAAAATTTCTTGCAGAATTTCACAAGGTAAATGGCTCAGAGAAGAGTGAATTAATTGCGCCATGGTTTCCCCCGGGTGATATTCCAGATGATGCTGATCAGAGATATGTTGATAGATGGGGCTGGCAACTGTTTATTTACGCTAACTGGCCGGCGGAACCGGGTAGAAGAGGCGTTCCTGTTAAGGGGGGAATCATTGGCCGGGGTGATAAAACTGTTGTCTGGGAAACCTGGAAGGCTCCGGAAGAGGTGTTCTGGGCAGATGGAAAAAAACATGGTAACTGGGAGACTTACAGCTTGCCGGGACTACCAAATCAATGCCCGAAGCCTAACAAGGGTGAATTACTCATTGATCGCACCAACCAGGCCGTCGGCGGCTCGGTAATGGCCCAAAATAATACTATGTTGCATTACTTTATTTCGTTTGATAAAACGATTTTTGACTATATCATGAAGGGATACGGTCAAATTGATGAAGATAAAGGTTACTATAATGTGCGGAATCAAGGAAAATCCACGGTGATGAATTTTTCACCTGGTGCCATGGAAATGAAAGCATCCTGGAAAATAATCACGCCTGGCGATGACAAGGAAAGATATATTCTCAGAAAGAGCATTGTTTTTACTCCCGCACAGAAAAATTTTGATGAAAGAGGAAATCGGTTACCGGATACTCCCGCAACCTGTAGCAGCCAGGAGGTAGCTCTTGTAGGTCTGCATTTTATCCGCAAGGTGAAAGTTAAGGGCAGCCCGCAATGGGTGATGGCGACCTTTGAACAGGTAGACAACGTTCCCCCTTTTGGTACCTATAGAACACCCGGCAAAGAGCCAGGCAGAACATTACCATATTCCCTTTTTAATATGAATTGTTATTCCGGAGGTTGTATTTACAACCAAAGTATTGAGGACCGTCGTCCCTGGTACAAGCCGACAGAGGTGATTCGTGTGGTGGATATCGGGCCCGAGGCTAAAAAATTAAACCAAGATTTTAGGAGATTGTTTGAGTCAATAAACTCTAAATGGCAGTATTACGAGATGATCGACACCCAGTGGACCTATGACCCGACGCAACCGCCGCTAGGTCAGCCAACGCCGATGGCCGTTTCCAATACGACCATGGAAACCTACCTGAAGGTTGGCGACAGCAGTTGCCTGGGTTGTCATCACACGGCCAAGACAAAAGATACGAAGGTCTTTGGCGACTATAGTTTTATGTTCGCACAGGCCTGCCCTGATAACCGGGATTTTCCCTGGAGCTGGCCCGCAAATAACGTTCCGCGAGTTATCCCGGACGTTTGTAAATAAAGCGTAAATAGTGAAATAATGAAGAGAAAATAAGTAAGGAAAAACAAATGAGTATATTACATTATCCAAGATTAAACTTTTCGGGGATTATCAGTTGTAACCCCTGTACGGCCAATAACGACGACGTTATGCCGACCGTGGTGGAGCGTGAAAAAGACGCCCTGGGGGTAGACGTAAACCAAAAAACCGACGATGAAATCATCGCGTTTATGCGTACGTTTAATCCCATGACAAACTATGGCGAGTCTGCCGTGTACAATTACGCGCTTTCGGGATGGAATTTATACGGCGACCACATCACGACATTTAAAAGCGCAAAATTTACTTCGTATATCGATCCGTCGGGCAATGTAAACACGAGCGATCCGTTGGTTGGTTGTGAATTTAACATTACCGGCAGCAACAACCCTGACGGCAGCGGCGCCGGCGGCGCCATTATGTGCGACCTGGATTCAACCGGCCTGGTAACCACCCAGATATACGTAGGCGGAATCAACATAAAAGACAAAAATAACAAGGAAATTCTACAGAGTTTTTACGATACCAGGGCCATTCAAAACTGGTTAAACTTTCGAAGTACGGTACCTACGGTCGAGAATAGTGGAAACCCAAACGGCGGTTATGGAGGCGAACAAAATTTTGTGGGTATTGGCTGCGTGATGCAATTTGTCATGCCCGCATCTTCGCTGCCAGACTCCGGTAGCGTCTCTTCACCCGCTCTACAGGAAGTTTTAAGGCAGGGTAAGGACAATGCCGGTCTGGCGATTCGCATTCGCATGTACGAGGTCGAGCCTGCCATTACCAATAAAACCACGGAAAATTTATTTACGAAAAGCGGTCAATGGCCCCAGAACCCGGCCTATGGCTATGTCGTGGGAACCATCGGCGTTCATTATGCCGGGGAGCCCGAAACCGAGACCATGGGAAGAAAACTTGTTTGCCCATATCCGCGCCCTCTGGCAAAATGTTATTCACCTAAGGGAGAATATATTCAAAACGTCGATGCGATGCCGAATCAGGCCCCGAACGCCTGGTCGGGTAGTCCGGCATTGGTGGGTAACGCCGTAGCGCAGTTGCATTCCGTTGGCGGCCGTGCCGTACTTTCGGTAGATTTCTCGGAATCTTTTCCAAAGTATGGTTTTCGAAATCCAAAGGGCCCGGTACAAGACGCCCAGTTGTCGCAGGGAATTTCGCACCCCGTTGGTTTTGATGTGCCCAAACAAATGGCCTATCTTGGCGACCTGGAGTTGGCCGTTTCTTATAATGGATTCATTACACCGATAGGCGATATCAATTATGCCGCCGCGAATAACCTGGATGTTTTGGGGGGGACTTATAACTACAATATCAGTGCGGATATGGTAAATTCCATATTAAAAGGGGATCTTCTTGTTAGAGTAAAATCAACCAGTCGTGTAAACCCGGGGGTAGTCTTTCTTTATGAAGAAGTCACTCGTGTTGTAACCGATACGCGCGCCGCCTATCTTACCCTGGGTACGACAGATTTTAACATAAATGTAAAGGTCTTTGAACGAGGCGGGGCGACGACAAAAGATACGGTATTGTATTTGAAAGAGTACAAGAATATCATTGAGTTGGCCTCCGGCAATAGTTGTACAGCTGACAAGAATACGGTACGAACAAACCAGACGACGGATATTCGCAGCAACCAGGATCAATGCCCGGTTGACAATAGCAATGGCAATCGCCTGAGTTTTGACAATACGGTAACGGTACCTTGCGGCGATTATTCGAAAAGGTGGTTTCCGATTCCCGTCAAGCCGCTGACCTATGGCGCCGCCGTATTGAACCTGCAAAAGCAAGACGTAGTTATGGGCAAAAGCGTTCCGGCATGGACAACCTGCGATTACAGCTCGATCAGGGTATTTGCCAATGAAGATTATTCTAAACTGCCGCGGCCTTTGAAATGGGAAGATGTGTATAGACTGACTCTTCGGTACTACTACCTTGTTTTTCCTTTCATGTCGACGATGATTCCGCTAAACAAGGCAAGTTCGATCACCAGCCCGTACGCGGCCAATCTGATCAAGCAACGGTTGAACAAGCCGACGACAAATCCGGGCCAGGGCGGCTTCTGGTCAACCTTCAATATGCCGGTTACCCGAACCATGTCGCCAAGCCAGATTGACTTGTTAAATGAGTTTATAAACCAGGAGCTTAAAAAGTCACAAGGATAAAAGTTGCCTTGGCTTGAACCTGGCGTTTAAAAAGACGCTGAAAACCCAAAGCCCTCAAAGTTTACTTTTGTAAACCCGGGGTCTTTGGGTTTTTTTTTGCTTCTTTTGCACGCAGATATTCAGATTAAAAAAAATCTTTAGCGCAAAAAAATCGCCCATAGAAAATTTTCGGAAAATTTACGGGCGATCTGGAAAAAACGTATGGGGTAGGCGGCTGCCGAAAAAGTCGCAAGAAAACCAAAAGCCTCGCAGTTCGCATCCGCAAACTGCTACAAAGCGGCCATTTGGCCCGCCTTCGGCGTACTTGAAAAGCCTGCTTTTGGTTTTCTTTTTGCCC
>Ga0224510_10000772_pt1 | contig 22883 bp, 24 predicted proteins | sample SF_May12_sed_USG_FD_170161 | JGI IMG/M metagenome (GOLD analysis project Ga0224510, IMG submission 170161) | Sediment microbial communities from San Francisco Bay, California, United States - SF_May12_sed_USGS_4_1 | ecosystem: Environmental > Aquatic > Marine > Sediment | place: USA: California... | reverse complement strand
AAAACTAAAAATTGAACAATATCATTCAAGGGTAAGAACTCCAAAAGACAATCCTGATAATGAAAGATTCAATCGAACACTTCAAGAAGAATTTATCAGTCTTGGTAACTTCAACTCCAATCCTGATGTATTCAATCGAAATCTAACTGAATGGTTGATTGAATACAACTTTCATAGGCCTCATCAAACACTCAATTACGAGACACCCATGAAAATATCAAAAGTGTTACCTATGTACTCATCTTGTACATTTGATTGACATATTGCTAAATTTCTTTTATGATGAGTAGTCGTTTGACATTGCTGTTTGAAAAAAGATGATTTCAGTAGTCATAAAAGGATATCTGTGGGAGGGAGAGCTCATGACAACAACAAATCAAGAAGGAATTGTGACTAAGTTGAAAAATGAAGACCGAGCACTATTTGTTTTTTTGTTTAATCTCCTCTATGGTATGGAGGGATGTCGAGTTGAAATTGCACACGGACACAGAATTGTGCGTATCCCAGCCTTGTCTAACAATAAATTCGTGAGATTCATCGAATCTCTCAGAGTGAATGCGGAAAGGCATTGCTCAAGAATGTTAGTGGAGGCATACATCAAGGGATGGAATGCAAAAAATGCAACAGATTTTCATTTTCAGATGTTTGACTTTCTCAACAATCTCGTCAGGCATACATATGCTACTTGTCGTCCGTCATCAATTAAAAAAATTCATCGAATAGATGAATTGAGACCAAAAAAGAAGATGGAGCGTGTTTCCGTGAAAATCTCAATGTGTTTTTGGGACAATCGAGTGCATCGTTTTATTTCTTTGGAAGTCCACGGAAGGGAATCAAGCAACCAAGAAAAGGATTATTGGGTTTGGGACATTTTAATCCCGGCCAATAAGAAGGATAGGCCATTTTGGATTGAGATGCTTCGGGTACATTCCAAAAATTATTTTCTGAATGCTCCCAAGGATGAGTTAGAAGGACTTGAAAAATGCATGAATGGCTTTTTTGCAGAGCTTGAGCGTGTCATTGATAGATAATCTTTCTGATGAACAATAATCATTTGCGCGATAAACGCGCAAAATCTCCGGTCACGTAGTATTCGTGCGCCGGAGATTTTTTTTGCTTGATTTTTGTGGCTTGTTGCTATTTCTTGAGCTTGTAGCCATCGCCGGTGTCTTCAATGACATATCCTTTTTCTTTGAGAAGGTCTCGGAGATCGTCAGATTTCTTGAAATCTTTGTTTTTTCTGGCTTCTTCTCGCTCTTCCGCAAGTCTTTTGATTTCTTCCGGAATTTCTGCTTGACCTGAAATTTTGAGTCCCAAGACAGTGTTGATTCGCTCCCAAGTAGACAATATTTTTTTTGCAGTTTTTTTGTCGAGATGATTTTCTGAAATGAGAGTGTTTGTTTTTGTGATGAGTTCGAAGAGAAACCCGAGAGCTTGTGGAAGATTCAAATCATCGTTCATAGCTGCTTCAAACTTTTCTTTGAATCCATCAACAGAAAAATCACTTATTTCCTTTTCAGGAACATTGGAAATTTCCGAGCTACTAGCAATACTACTTACATTGAAAACAAAATCAGAGATTTTCTGTAGATTTTTGTGTGCTTGTTCCAATGAGTTCCAAGTGAAGTTGAGATTTGATCTGTAATGTGATGACAAGAGAAGCAGCCTTAAATCCATTGCTGAAAACCCTTTTTCTTTGATGTCCTCCAGAACAAATAAATTTCCTTTTGACTTGCTCATCTTTTTGTTATCGACATTGAGGTGTCTGGTGTGTACCCAATAGTTCACGAATTTTTTTCCGGTTGCACACTCAGATTGAGCAATTTCTGCTTCATGATGAGGAAAAATATTGTCTTCTCCTCCAGTGTGAATGTCGATGGTTTCTCCGAGATATTCAAGGCTCATAGCACTACACTCAATGTGCCACCCAGGATATCCTTCGCTCCAAGGAGAGTTCCATCTCATGATGTGACCTTTTGGAGCTTTGAGCCACAAAGCAAAATCCCAAGGATTTTTTTTGTCAGGATGTTCTTCCAACCTTGCTCCAACTTTCAAGTTTTCCAATGTGTTTCCAGACAATTTTCCATAGTCATCAAATTTTGTGACATCAAAAAAAACATTGCCATTTTTTTCATAGGCATATTCTTTCTCAATAAGCTTCTCAATCATTTTAATCATTTGGCCTATGTGAGTGGTCACTCGAGGGAAATATTTTGCAGGAAGAATATTAAGTTCTTTTTCGGTTTCTCGAAAATAGTTTTCATAGAATGTGGCAATTTCTTCCGGCGTCTTTTTTTCTTCAAGAGATTTTTTCACCATCTTATCTTCACCGGAGTCTCCTTGGGCGATGTCATCTTCTGTGAGATGTCCTGCGTCAGTGATGTTTTTGATAGCCCGAACTTCATATCCAGAATATTCAAGATGCCTTCGAAGAACATCAGCGGTCATATATGCCTTCATGTTTCCAATATGAATTTTTCCATATACAGTTGGTCCGCAAGTATACATACTGACTTTTCCTGGGTTGATTGATTTGAATTCTTCTTTTTTTCCTGAAAGGGTGTTGTATAGTTTCATAGTTTAGATAATTCTGTTCTTGTGTTAGATCCAGTTACGCGTTTTAAACATTATTATAGTGAACATTGATATGACAAGCATTATTCCCATGTGAATCCAAAATCCAAAAGGGTGTGTTCCAAACGGAATGTCTGCACTCATGGCCAGAATGTTTGAGTACACGGTCATTGGAAGCATGACAGCAGAAAAGATGGTCAAAACTTTCATTGTGCTGTTCAGCTTGTTGGAGAGAAGGGAATTGTTTGTTTTTTCAAGTGATTCTGTTGTTTCTTTGATGCTTTCTAGTGTGTTCCACAGCCGAATATTTGTTCCAATAAGATCTTGATAGTAAGGGATTATCTCTTTTGGAACCAAAGAGCTTCTCATTTGAGTGAGAGACTCTAGGATTGACCTTTGAGGTTTCAAAGTTCTTCGGAAGTTCAAAACATCTCTTTTGATGACTGAAATTTCAAAAACCATGTCTTTTTCTTTTCCAGAAAAAACACTTTCTTCGATGTTATCAAGGTTTTTAGACATGTGTTCAAGTTTTGGAAAACAAGATTCCATAAGAATTTCCAAAACATGATACAAAAGATGTGCAGGAGATTCTGACATATATCTTCTTCTCTTCCCCTCGCTTTTTTGAAGAGAGTCAAAAAGATCCGCAAGTTGGAATATTTCATGCTTGTGACCTGTGATTAGATGTGTTTTTGTCACAACAATGTCAAGTTCTCCTGGATAGGTTGTTCTGTTGACCACATCAAAAAGAGGAATGTGAACGGTCAAAAAGATGCAATTGTTGTATTTTGTTGCTTTCGGTCTGATAGTTGGAGTAGTGAATTCTTCCAATGCCAGTGGGTGAATGTTGAAGTTTTCTCCCAAATAGATCAGATCATCTTTGTTTGGCTCACTGAAGTCTATCCATGTGATATCCTTGAAAGTTACTATTCGCATGTTTTTGTTTTTTTGGTTTGTTTTTATGTCTTGTATTATACTCCGAATTTGACTTACTGGCAAAATTTTACTAGCCTTAGGTTATGAAAAAAATAATCTTATTCCTAATTCGGTTCTATCAAAAAGTTCTTTCACCGGATCAAGGAATTTTGAGTTATGTTTTTTCCGAAAGATTTTGTCGCTTTCATCCGACATGTTCGAAATATTCCTATCAAGCGATAGAAAAATTCGGAATCATTAAAGGCGGATGGCTGGGGCTCAAAAGAGTTCTCCGGTGCCATCCATTCAACGACGGAGGGTACGACCCAGTACCCAAAAACCTCGGAGGAGAAAACAATGGCCAAAAAGAGCGGAAACACAGCTTCTAGAAACACCAAAATTAAAGGGCGCCCGAAAAGATGTGCAAATGCTCCTGGAAGCAAGGCTTGCAGGAAGATGCGAGGTAAAGGTAATTCGTTATGCACTTCTTGCACCGCTTAAAGAGCATAATGAAAAAAATTATGACAATGGTAAACCAGTCCTCTTTTTGAGAGGACTCGGTCTCTTTTTTTATCTCAAAAAAAATGCTAAAATGAGTTAGTATTATTAACGTAAGTAAATATTTTTCTGGAATTTTGAATCGCATTTTGTGTTATGTGTTCCATGTTCCATGTTTCATGTCATATGACTTTCCATATCATCACAATCTTTCCTGAAATTTTTGAGTCCTATTTTTCTGAATCCATCATTGGTCGCGCAAAAAAAGAAGGCTTGATTGACATTAAAATTTACAACCTCAGAGACTATACGCATGACAAACACAAAACTGTGGACGACACGCCATATGGCGGGGGAGCGGGAATGGTTATGAAGGTGGAGCCAATTTTTGAGGCTGTTTCTGGCATCAAAGAAAAGATTGGAAAAGACAAGAAAGCGAGAGTGGTTCTTTTTGCTGCAAAAGGGCAAAAATACACCCAAAGTGATTCAAAAAGATTGCTTGATTATGACGACATCATTTTCATTTGTGGGAGATATGAAGGAATTGATGAAAGAGTGAGGGAGAATCTTGCTGATGAAGAAATTTCAATTGGGGATTATGTTCTCACAGGAGGAGAAATTCCAGCCATGGTTTTGGTAGATTCAATTTCAAGGCACATTCCTGGGGTTTTGGGGAATCCAGAATCTCTAGATGAAGAGAGTCATGGAGAAATTGATTTGGAATATCCGCAATACACAAAACCAGAACAATTCAATGAGTGGAAAGTTCCGGAAGTTCTTTTGAGTGGAGATCACAAAAAGATAAAAGAATGGAGAGAAAAACACAGTGAATAATCAAAAACAATGAAAAAAGAGGGGAGAAACTATGAAAAATAAACAGGTTGATAAATCTTTAATGTTTGCTATTTTGGGGCTGGCTTCTTTCGGAGTGATTATGGTTGGAAGTGCTAGTGTTTTGTATTCCCAGACTCATTTTGGGGATTCATATTATCTTCTCAAAAAACAACTATTTGCTGGTTTTTTGCCTGGAATCGTTGCGATGTATTTTTTGTCAAAAATTGATTATCATTTTTGGAAAAAAGTTGCGGTTCCTTTCTTTTTTGTCACACTGGTCTTTTTGGTGCTTGTGTTTGTTCCTGGAATTGGATCAGAAGTGTATGGCGCTAGTCGTTGGATTAATTTGGGCCCGATGTCTTTTCAGCCTTCTGAGATGGCAAAGTTGGCTATTATTATGTATTTAGCAGCTTGGCTTGAGAGCAAAGGACGAAAGAGAATTGAAGATTTTTATGAAGGAATGATTCCTTTTCTGGGAATTTTGGGTGTGATGGGATTTTTGATTTTGAAGCAACCTGACACAGGAACATTAGGCGCAATCATTATCATTTCAATGTGTGTGTATTTTGCATCAGGTGCAAAGATTTCTCACATTGTATCAATATTGGTTGCGGGATTTATCGCACTTGGAGCGCTGATCAAAGTTGCGCCATATCGAATGAATCGATTCAAGGTTTTTTTGAATCCGGAAATTGACCCACAAGGAATCGGTTATCAAATCAATCAAGCACTTTTGGCAATTGGATCCGGTGGTTTTTTCGGACTCGGATTTGGTCACAGCAGACAAAAATTGAACTATCTTCCGGAGCCAATGGGTGACTCGATTTTTGCTGTGATAAGCGAGGAGTTTGGATTTGTGGGAGCTGTGATGCTTGTTGGTGTTTTTGTGTTTATTGCTTCTCGAGGATATCGAATTGCTAAAAATTCTTCAGATGAGTTTGGAAAACTTATGGCCATTGGAATCACTTCATGGATAATCTTTCAAGCATTCATCAATATTGCGGCCATCACGGCTATGATTCCAATGACAGGAATTCCACTTCCTTTTATTAGCTACGGAGGAACATCACTTGTATTTTTGATGAGTGCTACTGGAATATTGCTTAATATTTCCAAACAAAGTCGTTTGAAGTAATGATTTTTTAAGGCTTGATTATTTAATGAAAAAGTAGAATAATAGAGATAGAAATAAACAAAATAAAAAATTAAAAATATGCGAATTGTTTTGACTGGCGGGGGGACTGGCGGACATATTTACCCGTTGGTGGCTGTTGCGAGAAAATTAAAAGAAAAAAATTGCGAATTGCTTTTTGTGGGGCCTGCAGGAGAGATGGAAAAAAAAGTCATGACTGAGGAGGGAATCAAATCCAAGCATATTGCAACCGGAAAGTTTCGTCGATATTTTTCTTTTCAAACCGTTACTGATGCTTTCAAGGTTCCCTTTGGCATCATGAAAGCCCTGTTAATTTTATTAATTTTCATGCCAGATGCCGTTTTTTCCAAAGGAGGGTATGCGTCATTTCCGGTTATTGTAGCTGCTTGGATATATCGAATCCCAATTCTTACTCACGAATCAGACTCTATTCCAGGAATTTCTAATAGAATAATTGGGAAATTATCAAGAAGAGTGGCAATATCATATCCAAGAGCAAGGAGATATTTTTTGGAAAGCAAGGTTCTTTTGACTGGAAATCCGATTCGAGAAGGGATAAATCAGGGAAGCAAGGAAAAGGCTAGGCAGAAATTGGGTCTCACAGAAATCAAGCCAGTGACGTTGATCTTAGGAGGAAGTCAAGGTGCTCAAAATATAAACAAAGCTGTCACGGATGTGTTGCCTGAGCTGCTGAAATCTTCTCAAGTGATTCACCAAACTGGACCAATCGGATATGATGAAGTTGTGAGGAGAGCGGCAGTTGCAGGAATTAAGGCTGGAAGAGAGGGATACCACCCGGTACCTTTCATCGAAGCTCAAGACCTTAGTGATTTTTTTGCGGTAGCTGACTTAGTGATAAGCAGAGCGGGAAGTAATTCCATTTCGGAAATAGCGGCGAATAAAAAGGTAGCTCTTTTGATCCCTTTGAGTAATTCTGCTAATAATCATCAAAGCATGAATGCATATGAGCTTGCTGAAGCTGGAGGGGCATTGGTTTTGGAAGAATCAAATCTTGGGAGACATATAGTAATGGAAAAAATAAATAAACTTTTGACAGACACAAATCTTCGCAGTAGTATGTCAAAAAACATCCAACCATTCTATCACAGCGATGCAACGGACAAAATAATCACAGGTATTATGGATATGGTGAAATAAAAAGATTATATTTTCATTTATTATGACAAATTACAAAAAAATTTATATTATCGGAATTGAAGGAGCTGGAACATCAGCTTTAGCTTCAATGTACAAAAAAATGGGTTGTGAGGTTTCTGGATCTGATCAAGGAGATCATTTTCATAAAGATGTTCTAAAAGAAAAGAAAATAAAAGTTTTCAATAAATATGATAAAAAAAATATTCAGGAGGATGTGGAGTTAGTTGTTCATTCAACTTCAGTTACAGAAGATAATGAGGAACTTGTTTTTGCTAGAAAAAAGAAATTCAAGGTTTTGAGCTATCCAGAAGCTTTAGCAGAGCTTTTCAATAGCAAAATGGGTATTGCAGTTTGTGGGACACACGGAAAGACAACCACGACAGCAATTCTTGCTAGCGAATTGAAAGATTTGAATATGTCTCCAAATGCAATTGTTGGAAGCAAAGTAGTTGATTGGAAAGAAAACAGCCTTGTTGGAGACGGAGATTATTTTGTGATCGAGGCGGATGAATATCAAAATAAATTGCAATATTACAATCCATATGCAGTGATTTTGACTAGCGTTGATTATGATCATCCTGATTTCTTCAAAAACTTTGAAGAATATAAAAAAGTTTTTGAAGAATTTGTTTCAAAAATTCCGAATCATGGAATTTTAGTTTACTATAATGATAGTCGAGATGTAATCGATGTTTCTAAGGGTGCGAGATGCAGAAAAGTAAGTTATGGATTTTTGAGTGATAGTGATTATAAAATCGAAAACATAGAGACAAAAAAAAGTGTGATGAATCCTAATTTGAGCATTCAAAAATTTGAAATATTTTTTAAAGAAGAAACTTTGGGTGTTTTCGAGACAGAATTACCAGGAAAACACAACATTCTTAATGCAACCGCTACTGTGGCAATGTGCCATGAAATGGGACTTGATCTCGACAAAGTGAAAGGTTCTTTGGCTAGTTTTAGCGGAACAGCGAGAAGATTTGAATATATTGGTGAAAAAAATGGTGCCATTCTCATCGATGATTATGCTCATCACCCGGAAGAGGTCAAAACCACTCTTGAAGCAGTAAGAAACATGTTTGAAAACAAAAAAATTATTACAATTTTTCACCCACACTCATTTTCAAGGACAGAGGCTCTCCTTAGTGAATTTGCGCAAAGTTTTGGAAATGCAGATGATCTGATTGTTTTAGACATTTATGGAAGTGCTCGAGAAGAATCAGGAAACGTTAGTTCTGCCGATTTAGTAAGTTTAGTAAACAAGTTTTGTCCAGGAAAATCAGTCAATATTCATACAATAAAGGAGGTTATTGCTGACTTGAAAGATAAACTCAATAAAGACACAGTGATCATCTCTATGGGGGCAGGAGATGTTTGGAAAGTAACTCATACTTTGGTTAAAAAATAATAAATGTCTGCAGATATTCAAAAAAATGTGCTTTTAGCACCATACACAACTTTTAAAATTGGTGGTCCTGCTAAGTTTTTTGCTGAGGCGAAAAATGAAAAAGAAATAATCGAAGTGGTGCGATTTTCTAAGGAAAACAATCTCGAGACCTTTGTTTTGGCAGGGGGGTCAAATATTTTAGTGAATGATGATGGATTTGATGGAGTTGTTTTGAGAATGAGAAATACTTCAATAGAGATAGGCGATAGAGTGATTCATTGTGGCGCAGGAGCAAAATTTTCCGAAGTAGTTTTAAAATCTGTGAGAAATAATCTTTCTGGCTTGGAATGGGCTATTGGTGTTCCAGGAGATATCGGAGGAGCGATTCGTGGAAATGCAGGTTGTTTTGGAGGAGAGATTTCTGAATTAGTGAAAGAAGTGAAAGTGCTCAATATGGACAATTTTGAAATTGAAACATATACAAAAAAAGATTGTAAGTTTTCTTATCGAAATAGTATTTTTAAAGAAAACAAGCATCTTCTTGTTGTTTCTGCTGTATTTGAGTTGTCAAAAGGAGAAAAAAAGGAAAGTCAAAAGATACTTAGAGATATTGTTTTGAAAAGAAATAGTGCTCAACCAAAAAATTTCAGTGCTGGAAGTTTTTTCAAAAATCCAAAGGTTGACAATAATAAAATAATTCAAGAGTTTGAAAAAGATACAGGTAAGCCAGTAAAAGACGGGATTGTTCCCGCGGCTTGGATCATTGAATCACTTGGATTAAAAGGGGAAAAAATAGGTGGAGCCACAGTGAGTAAAAAGCATGCAAATTTCATCATTAATTCTGGTCAGGCTAGTGCGAAAGATGTTATAATGTTAAGTAGTATCATCAAACAAAAAGCGAGAGAAGAATTTGGCATTCAATTGCAAGAAGAAGTTCAAATGGTGGGATTTTAAAAAATAATTTGTTTAACATAAAAATCAAATGAGAGGCGAAACAAATCAAATCAAGTTTTTGTATCAAGGAATAACAATTGATGACAGAACCAGGGATTATATCGAGAAAAGATTGGGTCAGATTGAAAAAATGCTTGATAAAATTATGCAAACTGACATTGAAATCAGCATGGACAAAAAAGGAAAGTTTAGGGTGGAGGTGATGATAAAGACTGACAAAGACATGTTTCGAGCGATTGAGGTTAGCGAAAGCATTGAAGGCTCAACTGACATTCTGGTTGATGAGCTCAAGACTCAAATTAGAAGAAAAAAAGAAAAAATTTCTACAAAAATACTTAGAGGAGCAAGATCAATTAGAAAAAAAATGTCTCTAGACAAAGACGCTCGTTTTTAAAAAAAAATAACAAAAACAAAAAAATTTCATGAAAATTAGTAACATACCATCTGAGTATGCGATTGCGTTTATTGTTGCAGTGACCTTTATTGTCACAGCATTTATTGTCATTGGAACACAAAAAGTTTCCGAGGATCTTGATGACATCGGGATATCAATGGAAAAAACCAGAGCTGCAGTTGAAAAAAACGGTACATCTTCTCCTCCTGCACCTGGCAGTACTGAATTTGAAATGCAATAAAAAATCATCCCCCACAAAACGTATCTGAGGGGGATTTTTGTAACGCCATATTTCACACTATAGCGCCTTCTGAATCATGATTAGCTAAATAATTTTCATGTTTATGGGTTCCTGCCTTTGAAATAAATAAAAATTATAGAAGCCATTAAAATTGTAATAGCTCCCATGATTAAAAAAAATGCCATAAAGGATATTGCCAGAATGCCCGATAAAACAGAAGTTTCTTTATGAACTATCTCAAACGTCTCTGTAGGGCATAAAAAAAATATAATTATGCTAAATAATAATAAGGGAGATTTTGCATTATTCGTGTTTCCAAAAAGTAGCATAACGGCTGCTAAAGATAACAATGAAATTACAAAAAATGCCCAATTTTCTAAAAAAAGAATGGCGTTCAAAAACATGAGTGTAGCCACAATAAGCATGCCTACTTTTGTTTGAATGCAAATTAGTTTCTTCATTCGAGTTATCTCCGTAAAACAATTGTTAAGGGACGTGCTTTGTTAGTGCTTATCATACTATATAAAATATAGATTTTGCAAGAAAAAATTACTTTGACTTAACGGGGTTTGTTTAATATACTTAGGAGGAAGCAGGAAATAAATTAATTTAAAAATAGAAAAGCGATCCTTCTTATTTCAGAGCAATGAAAAAAGGGCAGAGAATCGCTTGTTGTTTGTATGGAATTATTCAAAAAACTTTTTGGTTCAAACGAAAGAGAAATCAGGAAAATACAGCCAATAGTGGATGAGGTTAACAAGTTGGAAGAAAAAATAGCAAAACTTTCTGATAAGGACTTGAAGGAAAAAACTCAGGAATTTCGTGACAAATTGAATGACGGAAAAACTCTGGGGGATATCTTGCCGGAGGCTTTTGCGGTGGTTCGAGAAGCTGCAAAAAGAGTGATTGGAGAAAGACATTATGACGTACAGCTCATTGGTGGAATCATTCTTCATCAAGGAAAAATTGCTGAAATGAAAACAGGCGAAGGAAAAACTTTGACATCAACTTTGCCAATCTATCTGAATGCACTTGAAGGCAAAGGTGTTCATGTGGTGACAGTGAATGATTATCTAGCAAAAAGAGATGCAAATTGGATGGGATCAGTCTTTGATTTTTTGGGACTTACTACCGCGTGTATTTTGCATGATGTTTCATATCGATATGTTCCGGAAAAAATTGATGATAATGAAGTGACCGTAGAAATGGAAAACCTGCTGGTAGTTTCCAGAAAGGAAGCATATGCTGCGGATATCACATATGGAACAAACAATGAATTCGGTTTTGACTATTTGAGAGGAAATATGGCTCATGATCTTGAGGATATTGCTCAAAGAGAATTGAATTTTGCCATTGTTGATGAAGTTGATTCAATTTTGATTGATGAAGCCAGAACACCTTTGATAATTTCTGCTCCTGACATGGAATCAACTAATTTATATCAACAGTTCGCACAAATCACTCCGAACTTGAAGGAGCAAGAAGACTACACAGTGGATGAAAAAAGCAGATCAGTGAGCATCACCGATAAAGGAATTTCGAAAGTAGAAAAACTTTTGGGAGTAGGAAACATCTATGAGCCAGGAAAGGTTTCCTATGTGCATCATTTAGAACAAGCACTCAAGGCGCATGCCCTTTTCAAAAAAGAAAAAGATTATATCGTCAAAGATGACCAGGTCATCATTGTGGATGATTTCACAGGAAGACTTATGGATGGAAGAAGATATAGCGAAGGACTTCATCAGGCTATTGAGGCTAAGGAAGGTGTGAAGGTTCAAAGAGAATCAAAAACATTAGCAACAATAACTTTTCAAAATTATTTCAGGATGTATAAGAAGTTATCAGGCATGACAGGAACAGCTTTGACCAGCGCAGAAGAATTTGAAAAAGTATATGGATTGGAAGTGCTTGAAGTTCCAACAAACAAAACAATGATTAGAAAGGATTTGCCCGATGTCATTTATAAAACAGAAAAAGGAAAATTTGAGGCAATTGCAAAAGATGTAAAAGAAATTAGTGAAACCGGAAGACCGATTCTGATTGGAACAATTGCCATAGAAAAATCAGAATATTTGAGTCAACTTCTTTCAAAAGAAGGGGTTTTTCATGAAGTTTTGAATGCTAAACAGCATGAAAAGGAAGCAAGCATTGTTGCAAATGCAGGGCAAAAAAATGCTGTTACAATAGCCACAAATATGGCTGGTAGAGGAACTGACATCAAGCTTCCAAGAGAAGTGAAAGAAATTGGAGGATTGTATATCATTGGAACAGAAAGACATGAGGCGAGAAGAATTGACAATCAGCTTCGAGGTCGTGCGGGAAGGCAAGGAGATCCAGGAACATCACAATTCTATGTTTCAATGGAAGATGAGTTGATGAGGCGATTTGGGGGAGAAAAAATGAAAAACATGATGGACACTTTGGGGCTTCCAGAGGATCAGCCTATTCAAAATAAGATAATATCAAAAAGTATTGAAAATTCTCAAACAAAGATTGAAGGTTTCAATTTTGACGTTAGAAAGCATGTGCTTGATTATGATGACGTGATGAACAAGCAAAGAGAGGTAATATACAAAAAAAGAAAAAAGATTTTTAGAGAAGACTATACAAAAGACAGAATCATTCGATATGTGGATGAGGAAGTTGAATTGATTGTCTCAATTCATGCTGGAGTGGAAACAGGAAAATGGGAAACTGAAAAAATGTTTGAGCACCTCTCAAATATTTCACCACTGGATGAATCCGTTCACAAAAAACTGAAGGATATTGCTATGCAAAAAAACAGAGATGATGCTGCAAAAATAAGTGCGGCTGCGGAGTTTTTGTGCGGTGAATTCAAAAAAATATACCTTCAAAAGGAAAAAGAAATTGGCTCAGATAATTTGAGAAAAATTGAAAAGGTTATTATGCTTCAAACCATGGACACTTTGTGGGTGAGTCATCTTGAGGCAATTGACTATTTGAGACAAGGAATCGGTCTTCGTGGATATGGACAGAGAGATCCTTTAATTGAATATAAGAAAGAATCATATAATCTTTTTAGCAATTTGATGGACAGCATTAGAATTGCCACAGTAAACACTATCTTCAAAATTAAAGTTAGTCCGGAAAAATCAATCATCGATTCGTTGAATCACGCAGAAAAGAATTTACAATTTCAGGGAGCCAGTGATGAAGTGGAACAATTCGGAGCAATCAAGAAAATGCAACAAAACTCTTCTTCCAATCATCAAGGAGAAGGGGTGAAACAACAACCCATGGTTCGACAAGAAATGGCAAAAAGAAATGATCCTTGTCCTTGCGGAAGCGGGAAAAAATTCAAAAGATGTTGTGGAAAATAGATAATCTTTTTAAATAAAAATAAAATGGACAAAAATCAAGTTGATTATACGAATATACATTGGGCACCGGTTATCAATTGTGTTGTGAGTCATGGCGGAAAAATTTTGATTGTGAAGAGAAGTAACAAGGTAGGGTATTATCAAGACTATTGGAATGGAATCTCAGGATTTTTGGATGATGACAGGACAATGAAAGAAAAAGTGATCCAAGAAATTGAGCATGAGTTAGGAGTGGGACTAGATGAAATTGAATCAATGCAATTCGGTGAAATTTTTCATGAACCCGCATTAAAATACAAAAAAACCTGGATCGTTCACCCCGTACTAGTAGAGTTAAAAAACAATAAGATCGAGCCTAATTGGGAAACTGATGAATATAAATGGGTATATGTGGATGAAATTGATAAATATAAATTGTTACCCGGGTTCAAAAAGGTTGTTGAGAAAATAATGAGTCTAAAGCAAACTTGATTTTATGATTGCATTTGAAAAATCAGCAGGGATAATTGTATTTAGAAAAGAAAAAGATAAAATCTTCTTTCTTCTTTTGAAATATGTGAATGGACACTGGGATTTTCCAAAAGGTCACATTGAGGAAAGAGAAACTGCCAAACAAGCAGCTTTGCGTGAATTACAAGAAGAAACAGAAATTCAAGAAGCGCGATTCATGGATGGATTTCAGCGCAATATTTATTATTTTTTTCGTGCGCAAGGAAATGAGAGAAGAGAACGAGAGAAGGCAGGGCAAAAAATCAATATTCTCAAAAAAGTGAGTTTTTTCTTAGGAGAAGTGCAAGAAACAAAAGTGGTGGTTTCTCTTAGACAAAACGATTATGCTTGGCTCCCGTTCGAGGAGGCAGTGAAAAAAGCAACTCATAGGAATGCCAAGAGGTTATTGAAATATGCACACAGGCACTTGAAAAACAAAAAGGATTAGACTATAATCAAAAAGACACATTAAAATAATACTATTTTACCGAAATGAAAAAACAAAACTTAAAACTCAGACTCGGATTGGTTGTGTTCCTGGCTCTATTTGTGGGGCTTATTTCATATCCAAGAGCATTGAGCTTTTTCCCTCCAGCATATGAGTATTTAAATGGAATTAAAATCAATCTTGGACTAGATCTTCAAGGAGGAATTCACCTTGAATATAAGGCGGATTTGAGTGGCGTGGAAGAGGATAAAAAGGATGAGGCACTGCAAGCTGCTCAAGATGTAATTGAAAGAAGAATAAACGCTTTTGGAGTTGGAGAGCCGCTCATCCAAACATTGTATTCCGGGGGAGAAAATCGTATCATTGTTGAACTTCCAGGAATAAAGAACATCAACGACGCAAAAAATCAAATCAAAGAAACACCTTTCTTGGAATTCAAAGAAGAAAAAAATGAAGAGGATTTGAAAGAAATTCAACCACTGATTGACAATTTAAATGAGAGTGCAAAGGCGCAAGCACAAAAACTTCTTGAAAAAGCAAAAAGTGGAGATGATTTTTCAGACTTGGCAAAAGAATTTAGTCAGGATCCCGGATCAAAAGATGCAGGGGGAGATCTTGGTTTTGTGGAAAAAGGCCTTTTTGTTCCAGAATTTGATCAAATTCTTTTTGAAAGTGAGCTAGGAGACGGAAAAATCTATCCAGAACTTGTTGAATCTCAATTTGGTTGGCACATCATCAAAAAGATTGAGGAAAAGACTACCAAGGAAGAGGGGCAGGAGACAGAAAAAAGAGAAGTTCACAGCGCACATATTTTGATTGTCAAAAGACGTGCGGAAGATTTTCCAATGTTAATGTACAAATCCAGCGGTCTCTCAGGGAAAAATCTCAAAGATGCTCAAGTTGTTTTTCGAGATCAAGGTCTTTCAGAGCCACAGGTCTCGTTGAAATTCGACAAAGAAGGAGGGGATCTTTTTGCAGAAATAACAAAAAGGAATATTGGAAAAACTGTCGCGATATATCTGGATGACGAAATCATCAGCGCCCCAGTGGTTCAAAGTGAGATTGCTAATGGAGAAGCTGTGATCACTGGAAACTTCACAATTGAAGAAGCAAAAGAGCTTAAATCTCGTTTGAATGAAGGAGCTTTGCCTGTTCCGATTTCTTTGGTTTCACAACAAAGCGTGGAGGCTTCTTTGGGAGCTGAATCATTGGCAAAAAGCTTGCAAGCCGGTCTCGTGGGGTTAATTCTTGTTATGGTTTTCATGATAACCTATTACAGACTTCTCGGATTAGTAGCCGCAATAGCTTTGCTAATTTATGCTGGAATGATGGTGACAATATTCAAGCTTTCAGGAGAACTTTCAAATTGGCCAATAACTTTGACACTTTCTGGAATAGCAGGATTTATTCTTTCAGTTGGAATGGCAGTGGATGCTAATGTTTTGATTTTTGAAAGAATTGAAGAAGAATTAAATGCAGGAAGAGAATTGAAGGATGCAATCAATGAGGGATTTTTGAGGGCATGGAGCAGTATTCGTGACGGAAACTATTCTACGATTATCACATCATTCATTCTGATTTGGTTTGGAACGGGATTTGTGAAGGGATTTGCTGTGATTTTAGTGATTGGTGTTGTTTTGTCAATGTTCACTGCGATAGTTTTGGTAAAAATAATTCTTCAATCTCTGGCTGGAAAATGGCTAAGCAAAAATACTTGGCTGGTGTGCAGTCCAAAAAGAAAGAAATAATTCTAAAAAAACAGCTATGATGCAAATTATAAACAAAAGAAAATATACCTATGCAATATCCGGGATTTTGGTTGCTTGCAGCATTTTTCTTCTTAGTATTTGGGGGCTAAGATTAGGAATTGATTTTAAAGGTGGAACATTAATGGAAATCAGTTTTTCTCAAGAGGATTCACAAGGAAATGAAGTTACACTGCCTTCAAATATTCAAATTAGCAATAGCTTGAGTGAAATTGGGTTGAAGGAACTTGTCATTCAGCCCTCAGAAAACAGAACATTCATTCTGCGCTACGTTGCTTCCGATGAGAACACAAATGAAAAGGTGTTGGAGAAACTGAAAGAGCTTGATGAAAACGTAAGTCAAGAAAGAGTTGATTTCATTGGTGCTTCAGTTTCAAGTCAAATCAAGAAAAATGCGTTTTTTGCCACGATTCTTGCCATCATTGGCATAGCACTATACATCGCTTGGGCATTTAGAAAAGTTTCTCAACCAGTGCATTCTATGGAATATGGTGTCGGAGCTATTCTAGCACTGACTCATGATGTTTTGATCACTCTGGGAATATTTGCGGTTCTCGGAAAATTTTTCGAAATAGAGGTGGGGGTATCATTCATTGCAGCACTTCTTACTATTCTTGGATACTCAGTGAATGACACAATTGTTGTATATGATAGAATAAGAGAAAATATCATAAAATCAAGCAAAAAGATTAATTTTGAAGACATTGTAAACAAATCTCTCAATGAAACATTAACACGTTCCATTAATACTTCTCTCACAGTTGTTATCGTTCTTGTTTCGATTGTTCTTTTTGGAGGAGAAAGTATCAAATATTTTTCAATTGCGCTTTTGGTTGGAGTAATTTTTGGAACATACTCATCAATTTTTGTGGCTTCTGCATTATTGGTGAGCAGCTATGAGTACAAGAAAAAGCATAAATAATCAATAAAAATCTGACACTATCGTCGTCAGATTTTTTTTAACAAAATAAACGAATAGCCATATGACTATCAACAAGGAAACAACAACTATAATATCACTAGGGGGATCACTGATTGTCCCAAAAGGAATTGACAGTAAATTCCTGAGTGATTTCAAGACATTGATAGTGAAAAAAATCAATGAGGGTCATAAATTCATTTTGGTTACCGGAGGAGGAATGACCGCAAGAAATTACATTGAAGCAATAGGGGAAATTGATGAAATTGACAATGAAGACAAGGATTGGATTGGAATTCACGCAACTCGACTGAACGCACAGTTAATTCGAACCATTTTCAAAAAACATGCTCATCCAAAAATTAATAAGAATCCTCATGATCTTGAAGATTTCTATATCTCAAAAAACCCAGTTCTTGTTGCTGCAGGGTGGAGACCAGGAAATTCCACTGACTTGATTGCGATTATGCTTGCAAAATATCTTGGGGTGAAAAGAGTGGCCAATCTTTCAAACATTGATTATGTTTGTGATGCTGACCCAAGAACAAATCCAAATGCAAAAGAAATCAAAGAAATTTCATGGAAGAATTTCAGAAAAATGGTGGGGAACGAATGGGATCCAGGAATGAACCTCCCTTTTGATCCAGTGGCTTCAAAATTGGCTGATGAAGAAGAGATTGAGGTGGCAGTGATCAATGGACACAATTTTGAAAGTCTCGAAGGATACATCGACAGAAAAGAATTCAAGGGAACTGTGATAAAATAAATTCTTTTTTATATATAAATAAAAAATATCCCGCCCCTGACATAAGCCAGGTGGCGGGTTTTTGTGTTATTTGTGAAAAGCCTACTTTAATGACGATCACATGCAACACATTTTTCCTTACTTCTCCTCGATGGGTACCATGTTACGGCGGGGACACTAAACCCGACTATAAAAATATAGGCGATTGTTAGGGTGGCCGGAATAAATATGAGTGCGAGAGATATAAGTATTGCTATGACATCAAGAAATAGTTCTTGAATGACAAAAAAGAAAATTCCATCATACGAAAACATCTTATCAATTGATCCTTTTATTACTTTTTTGATCAAGCGATCAAGATAGAATTCAATAAGACGCTTGATTGGCCTCCAGACATGCGCCTCCAATAACGCTAGTGGAAATAAAACTACTAAGCAACAAAAAGCTGCAATAATCAACAATGCTGCAAAAGGACTTCTTTTCGCAACCCCAATAAATACACTTATTGGGAATAACATCAAGCAACCCATTAAGGTGATCATTGCACCCAATAATTCCATCATCAAATAGATATATCTTTTTGTTTTCAAGGTAGTCCTCCTTTTCTTGTATCGTAGGATTGTCTCTACTGTCCTTTAATACTAAAGCTTTTGGTGATTCTGTCAACGTCTTTCAGTTCTTCGATCATCTTTTTTTCTTGAGATGAGAGGGTTGCGAGAACGGATTTGAGTGAGGTTTGATTCAACTTCACGACATCGTTCCACTTTCCAAGAGGTTCCAGAATTTCTCGTAATTTCCCTTCGTCATACTTGTACGTCACTCTTTCGGTTCGAGCAACAATTCTTGAATTGGAGTCACAAAAAACTCTGTCTACGCCTTCCTGATTCATGTAGTCTGAGATGAGTTCTTGAAGTTTAGCCACTTTCATTCGTAGGCTCTTGGCGTCATCTTTGGCTTGAATATACTGGGTAATGGCCTCATTGAATTCTTGTGTGTCAATTTTTCGTTCTTCTTTGAATTTGTGTTTCCACATCGGGCAATGTTTTTGATATCCGCACCAATCACAAAGAGGGTTCACGACGGGTTCAAATTTTTCTGATTCAATTTCTGAAATTACGTTTAAAAATTCCTTATTAACGCTGTCTAATTGCTCTTTTGTTCTGGTGGAGCTCAATTTTGCACCGTGTTTGACGAAATATAAACTCACTTTAATTTTGTCTAAATTCTTTTCTTCTTCAGGATAGCGACTCAAAAAAGCCTTGAGATAGATTGAAAGCTGCAAGTCATTATCAATCATTTCTTGAGAAGGCATTTTTTTTGCGGTCTTGTAGTCTATGATTTCATATCCGTCATCTGTTCTGTCAATTCGGTCCACAATTCCAGAAACTACATGATTTTCAAGAGGAATCTGGAAATGACTTTCCAATGCTACAATATTAGTTTTTGAAATGTCATTGTCGTTGTAGTATCTGCGAATCATCTCAACTCCTTGAGAGAACGCAGATCTTTCTTCAAGCTCAGTTTCAAAAACATCACTATTCCAATTGACTGAAAAATGTTCCATGGCTTGCTCTAGGGTAGGGGACAGGATTCCTGGAGTGTGAACAAAATTCAGAGTGGAGTGAATGAGTGTTCCAAAAACAGCCTCTTTTGATTTGGGTTCTTTGATGCGGTCAATATTTTGAAGCTTATACTTCAGTGGGCAAGTTTTGTAGGTATTTAGTGCTGAATAGGAAATTCTCATTGAAATTTAGTTTAATAAATAGGTTACTATATTATTATACAAAATTATTGACTTATTTTCCACTTAGATTATACTTAAAGCATAGTAAATTAGTAGGGATTAAGAAATATGCAATTTTCAACAAAAGCTGAATATGGGCTCCGGGCTATGGTTGTTTTGGCCAAAAGCTATCCAGAAACAAAAAACATTCCGGAAATTTCCGCACAGGAAAATATTTCTCCAAAATATCTGGAGCAACTTATGCGTGAGCTTAAAAGAAACAAGCTTATTGAAAGCAAAAAAGGAAAGAGTGGGGGATATACCCTTTCAAAAAGACCTTCAGAAATTTCCACTGCAGACATCATTGAAACACTAGAGGGAAGCATTACTCCAATGAAATGCAACAGCAAGGAGTGTCAGGGGAAGGTGTGCCCTTCAAAAAAAGTGTGGTTAAAACTTGGGCTCGAAATCAAAAAAACCTTGGAAAACATTAAATTAGAAGAATTAATAAAATAATAGTATCTTATGAAAAATATATATTTAGATCATGCAGCAACCACTCCAACTGACAAAGAAATTTTGGATGAAATAATTCCATTTTTTTCTGAAAGATTCGGAAACCCATCTTCTGTTCACACCACAGGACAAGACGCAATGAACGCCGTGGACAATGCTAGAAATACAATTTCAAAACTTTTGAACTGCCTTTCAACGGAAATAATCTTCACTTCAGGGGCAACAGAAAGCAACAACTTTGCAATCAAAGGTGTTGTGAAAGCATACTACGCGCAGCATGGGAAAAATGCACCAATTCCTCACATAATCACAACTGCAATAGAGCATCATTGCGTACTAGACACTTGCAAATCACTGGAAAAAGAGGGATTGGCGAAAGTCACATATGCATCGGTCAATAAGGATGGACTGGTTGACGTTGAAAAAATAAGAGAGGCTGTAAAAGAAAATACTCTTTTGATCTCTGTCATGCATGTGAACAATGAAATCGGCACCATGCAACCAATCCAAGAAATTGGAAATATGCTGGAAGAATTGAACAAGCAAAGAGACTTAGAGGGTCACAAGAAAATATATTTTCATACTGACGCTGTTCAAGCAATTAACTATGTAAATTGCGATGTGTCGAAGCTGAAAGTGGACATGCTTTCTTTTTCAGGACACAAAATCTATGGACCCAAAGGAATAGGCGCCCTATTCATCAAAAAAGATGTGAAAATCAAGCCGATTCTGGATGGTGGTGGTCAAGAATTCAAGCTTAGAGCAGGAACTCACAATGTTCCGGCCATAGTTGGGTTTGGACACGCCGCAAAAAGAGCACAAGAGAACAAAGAAAAAAATGATTCAATTCAAGAAGTAAGAGATCACTTGATTGACAGAGTTTTGAAAGAAATCCCAGCTTCATATTTGAATGGTTCAAAAGAAAAACGAATTCCAAATAATGCTAATTTCAGATTTGACAACATAGAAGGGGAGGGGTTATTGCTTTCATTGGACATGGAAGGAATTTCAGCTTCCACCGGGTCAGCATGCTCTTCTGGATCACTTGATCCATCTCATGTTCTTTTGGCCTTGGGGCTTCGTCATGAACAAGCTCACGGAAGCCTCAGACTCACTCTTGGAAAAAACACAACTAAAGAAGAAATTGATATCGTTGTTGAAAAAATCAAAGAAATTGTGGAGAGACTCAGAAAAATATCCGGGAACGTTCTTTCTGAATTTGAAAAATAATCTAATAAAAAAACATGTCATTCTGAACTTGTTTCAGAATCCCGTTATATTATTGAAGTGCGTGCTAAGATGTGGGGATCCTGAATCAAGTTCAGGATGACAAGTGATAATATATTATTAAGTACTAATTAAATTTTACATATGCAATATTCAAAAAAAGTTTTGGAACATTTCACTCGTCCAAAAAATCAAGGAGAAATTGAAAATCCCGATGCAGTGAGCACCGTTGGAAATCCTAAATGTGGTGATATAATGAAGATGTATCTCAAAATTGAAAAAAATGAGAAAGGGGAGGAATACATCAAAGACATCAAGTTTCAAACACTTGGATGTGGAGCAGCCATTGCGACATCATCCATGGGAACTGAACTTGCCAAAGGAAAAACCCTGAAAGAAGCTCTCAAAATCACCAATCAAAATGTCGCGGATGAATTGGGAGGTCTTCCCCAACAAAAAATGCATTGCAGTAATTTGGCTGCAGAAGCCATTCACAAAGCGATTATGAGTTACCAAGATAAGAAGTAAGTGTATATCATAAACAACATTCTCGTCTTGTGTCATTCCGGAAAGAACGTTTTTTGCACCAATCCACCTCACACTTGTCATTCTGAACTTGTTTCAGAATCCCGTAATATTATTGAAGTATGTTCTAAAACACAGGGATCCTGTCCGCCAGTTGGCGGATCAGGATGACAAAAAATTGTACGATATAAACAACATTAAAAATAAAAAAATATGAAAATCAGAGACGTTCAAAAAAAAGACAAAAAAGCTTTGGAAGGGTTGTATTTCCAACTTACAGGAAAAGAAATAGAAGTTGATCCTACGGTACTGCAAGAAGATACCAGTTGTTTTTGTAGGGTGATGGAGAAAGATGGGGAAGTAATTGGAACAGCTTCGCTTATTGTATATCGAATTCCAGTAAAAGGTCTCATTGGTAGAGTTGAGGATGTGGTTATTGATGAAAGCGCAAGAGGCGGTGGACTCGGGAGGATGATTATGGATGATCTCTTGAATCTTGCTCAAGAAAAAGGACTTGCTTATTTGAACCTCACTAGCAACCCAAAAAGAATTCCAGCAAGAAGACTCTACGAATCTCTCGGATTTGAAATTTACGATACAGGAGTTTTCTGGAAAAAAATGGACTAAAAAACCTTTACAGCCGCCCTACTTTGGGCGGTTTTTTGAATCAAAAACACAAAAATATACCCCTGAGAAATGGCTCTGTTGAGCCAAAAAATGACGCTCAAAATTGACCTGTGAGCGTCTTTTGTGTTGGGAGTGGTATGCACATACCCCTGAATATGGCTCAACAGAGCCAAAAATAGGGGACTATTATTTTTTCATAAAATACCTTGACAAATGTATTATTTTTTACTATTATGATGCGTAAGATGAATTTGGATACCACACATAATAAAAATCACACTGAACTTCGGGAGTAGCTATTATGGATTATACATTGGTAGGAAGCGAAAATATAATTCGTGGCCAGTATTTATCAGTACAAATCAACAAAAAAAGTGCTAAAGGTAAAAACCCTGAGAGAATATCCGGGGTGGTCACTGGAAAAGTTATAAAAGTAACCAAAGAAACCG
>Ga0224510_10000771_pt1 | contig 22894 bp, 28 predicted proteins | sample SF_May12_sed_USG_FD_170161 | JGI IMG/M metagenome (GOLD analysis project Ga0224510, IMG submission 170161) | Sediment microbial communities from San Francisco Bay, California, United States - SF_May12_sed_USGS_4_1 | ecosystem: Environmental > Aquatic > Marine > Sediment | place: USA: California... | reverse complement strand
GGGATAGCAGTTTCAAAGACTACAGCGACGAAGAAGCGGAACGAGGAGAAATGCTACAGTTCGAAGGGGAGACCTCTGCGAGTAATTTTTTTAATGACTTAATCTGCGCTGAAAGGTCTGGTGTCCCAAGACAGCACTGATTGGAACCAAGTTCTTGCCTGGTTAAAACAATTAGAATCTCTCAAAGATCTGGTAAGTTATGGGGTCCAACAACAGCCTAAGAGGCCAAAACCCGCGTTGTTTAACACGTAACCAGTCACCTAGAGTAACCCTCTTCTGATTGGAATCTTATGTGTGGATTGAGAGTGAGGACTGGAACAAGTCTCACGTGTGAAGTTGACAGACAGAATGGAAAGGTTCATAGAAGGCGCTACTCTCGATTCTAAATTTGAATGGAAATAGAATGCCGTTTGAGAGAGGTAGACTCAAGACTGGTGGACGACAACGCGGCTCACCAAACAAATCGACTCAAAAGGTCCGGCGGTTATGCCGAGAGGTGCTGGAGACGGAGGAATTCCAGCACAAATGGCGTCAGTACTTTGCTAACACTTCGTTAGATGAGATAGAACCGAAACTCCTTACCCTTGCCTTCCATTACGCCTACGGGCGGCCGCGTGAGCAGATCCAACTGAGTGGGATGGATAGTGACACACCTTCCCCGAAGATCGTCTTTTATATCCCAGATAACGGACGCCAGCTTCCGTAATATATAGCTGAGAAACCTGGCGTAGATAGCCCTTTAGATTCACGGTATTCGAGACCGGATTACGGGATGGTCGAGTTGTGGACCTGGCCATTGTCAATCGCGGTCAAGCATCGATGTATGCTTTGAGTAGGCTCCGGCGGGGACGGCCAAAGTCGCAGATGAGCTGGACGCGGTGGCTGGCGGACAAGGGCTTACAGGTACAGTGCATCGACGAACTCTGAACGTCAGAAGGATGAATACCCTCTGTAGGTTTGGATCTCATCCAGTATGTGGCATACACTCTGAGCGCTTTCTATGAGATTTGTGTGATCCACTTATGAATGAGTTCATTGGACTGATTGTTTTGATCATCGCTGTTGTTGCGGCCAGCCGCTACTATATGCGTAGTGGGCGTCATGAACACCAGATAAGCGACACAGCACCTCCGCAATCACTCTCTATATCTCTGTCCGTTCGATCCGCTGAACCATCTTCCGAATCCTCCCCGCTGGTGCCGGATACAGGAGCTGTGAGAGCGGTCGGCGAAACCGGATGGTGGTTACTCAACCCAAGCAGTGACGCTCCTATGACGGTAGCCGGATTGAACCAAGAACAGGCTGAGGAGCTTAAGCGCCTCTTAGATCAGGGATACTCAGAAGCAGCATATCAGCATACGCAAAAAGTCATGGCATTTTTACTCCGCACGAATGCGAGGTGGGGGGAATTAGAGGACTATATCGAACGGGCGAAGGCGCTCTATCAGCCGGTGATTGCTGATCAGCAACGAGCCTCGGCAGAGTGGAAAAATGCTGGTGAGCGGGATCGAGACGATCTGTTGGCTGAATTCCGACGAACGGCGATCAATTCGCTGGATGTACGACCATATGCCAATTTAACGGTATTACTTGAGGCCGTACCTGGCGATGCGACGCTTGATGATCTGTTGTTGGAGCAGTATGGGTTCGAGGCGCTCCAACTGTATCTGCGCTATGTCCGCCCCATGAATCGTGCGCGTTTAGTGCCGGTGGATTCTCAAGAGCGAGCTGGTTTTGAACAATTGGTGAAATTAGGTCTTGCCCGACGGGGAATTGATATTCCCGTGCAAGACACTTTAGGGACCTGCACGCTCAAGCAGATGACCGACCTAGTGACCGATATTTCGGCACCTCCATTTCGACGAAAGCGCACTGCCATCGACTATCTGATTACCCTCCCTGACATTCAGGCGCGTCTCGGACGGCTGGTGGCCTTTCGGGAAATCTTTCAACTGCTGGCGTTGCCGGAGCGATTTGCGCATATCAATTTGGAGGAGCTGGCGCAGACATGGCGACACACGCACGAGGTTGCGGACCTCATGCATCGGACCTATGTATTCGGTGGTCGGTCTACTCTAGATCGGGCGAATTTCTTGACCATGACTAAGGGAGATCCTGTGTACTGGACCTTGCTTCCTGCGAGGGATGATAAGACCTGTCCAAGTTGTCGACGAGCGGCGGAGGTTGGTTATCGACAGGATGCCGCACCCCTGGTGCCGTTACATGTCGGTTGTCGATGTTCCGTACTTCCGAATATAGGGATTCCGCCAGATTCCTTGAAAATGTCCAGCAGTCCGCCTCGATGCCAATTACCGGCGGTCATGAAGCCCTTCCCTAGTACTATTCCACCGCGTACAAGTGCGCTACTGGTAGATTCCCCCACCCAAACAATTGAGGCGCGGAAGGTGTCTCAACATGGGAAGGCACGTTTTGCTCTCCCAGATGGTTTTGAAGGGACGGTGGAGGAGGTTGCGTTACATCATTATCAGCAAACTGGATGGCATGGTGTGTGGGGGGAGAATCATCTCTGGTGGATGATAATGGCACTGCTGTTTTGGGACATCTATTTTGCCGATCTGCCAGACGCGTGGGACCCCCTCATGAAGAAATGCGGATTGCAATTCGATATGCCACGAGATTTATTTACCCGAAAGTTTTATGCACGTCGTAGACATTTAATCGCAGACCGGATGATCACCTTGAAACAAATTGATGTATGTACTGAATTGACACGCACTTATTCTGCACATATAGGCACACCCTGTCGACTCATTGAACGATGGGACAAGTTCCCGATGACAATGCTCCAAGAAGTCTTATCCCAGGTGCCCCGAGACGTGCTCCTATCTGTACTCCAACGGCTGCTGGAAAACTTTATGGATCACCGCGCAGGGCTACCCGATTTGTTACTGTGGAAGGATGATGCTCAAGTGTGGGCGGAAGTCAAAGGCCCAGGCGATACACTCTCTGTCGTCCAGCAAGAGTGGCTGAGTTTTTTGCATGCTCAGGGAGGTGAAACGAGGATTATTCGCATAGTTGATCAGCACGACCTGTCACCTAAGTGACCAACTCCACATGGCTGTATTCTCATCGGTGTTATTCAGGCGACACAGGGTGACTAAGGATGTATGCCAAGGCTGGGCCGTCAGCACTGCGTTACTAGGAGGGATCAGCAACGCTACTCCTAGGTGTTTTGACACATGATACTGTGTCATGTTATGAAGGGACATGATGAAAAGGCTGAATGCAGCGTCGACAGAGGATTTCCTCTCAACGGAGGAAGCGGCAGACTATCTAGAGGTCAAACCAACTGTTGTTCGGAACTATCTCTGGGAAGGAAAACTCACGACGTACAAATTCAAGACCCTTACCCTTCTGAGTCGTCAAGAATTAGACGATTGGAAGAAACACCGAAGCACAGGGTAAGTACGATCAAGCAGTGGTCTTGGCACATCGGAGGTTTCCATTGCTTAGCATACGTCAGATTCAGAATTTTCTTACGACTAGTTGTTCGTTAACCACTTCTGAATTAGAGATCGCACGGGACCATCTATACGCCTTGGCTCGTGTCGCGGTTTCTAATCTCCCTCCCCAATCACAGTGGAGAACAATCACTTTTGAAGGCTTGTCTGCCTCAACCTGATAAGCAAGGGAGCCTTTGGCTTTGACTGGAAATCCGTTAGCGGCGCAGCCTGGATCTACCTTGAGAGCCATTATTTATTGTCGAGTCTCAACCAAAGAGCAAACTTGTAATTTTAGTCTTCCTACTCAGCGCAAGGCGTGCTCTCAGTACTGCCAGGAACATGGATTCTCAGTCGATAAGATTTTCACTGAAGAAGGAGAATCTGCTAAGACCGCCGATAGACCGGAATTTTTGAAGCTCCTCGCATATTGCCGCCAAAAAAAGGGCTCCATTCAGGCACTCGTGGTTTATTCGATCAGTCGCTTTGCGAGAAACAGCCATGATTTCCATGCGGTCAAGGGATTATTGGCTGGACTCGGGATTAGTCTTCGGTCTGTGACAGAACCAACCGATAACACATCGACCGGCAAGCTCATGGAAGGCATCCTAGCCGCCTTCGCTCAGTTCGATAATGATGTGCGCGCCGAACGCACTGTGGCTGGGATGAAAGCGGCTCAGGATCGAGGACGTTGGACTTTTCAGGCTCCTCTCGGCTACCAGAACGCAAAAGGAATACCCGATGGCGTGAGCATGGTCCCTGACCCGGACCGTGCCCCACTTGTGGCCAAGGCTTTCGAGCTTTACGCGACAGGCCAGTATTCCAAGCAAGACGTGCTAAAGAAAGTCTCGATCTTGGGGTTGAGGACCCGGAAGGGTCGGTCCGTCTCCGCGCAGTCATTTGACAAGCTTTTGAGAAATCCCTTGTATGCAGGCTGGATTTCTGTGAAGAAGTGGGGCGCGCCCAAAAGGGGGTGCTTTGAACCTTTGGTCAGCGAAGAACTCTTCAACTGTGTCCAAGGGGTCCTAACTGGGAAGAGGTGGTCTCTGGTGCCTCACATCCGCAATCATCCTGACTTTCCGCTCCGTAGGTCTGCCAGGTGCGGGATCTGCAATAAACCTCTCACTGGCTCCTGGTCGAAAGGCCGTTCGAAAAAGTACGCCTATTATCGTTGCCCCGCTAGTCATTGCAGAGGGGTAAAGGTTCGCAAGGAGATCTTTGAAAAGCTATTTGTTGAGTTCTTGGGAAAACTGACCCCCCTTCCAGAATACCTAAAGCTCTTTGGAGCAATTGTGCTGGACGTATGGAAGGAGAAACAGGCAGATGGGGCACTTGAAAGTGCAACCCTCAAAGATCGGCTCAAGAATCTTGAGTGGAGGGAACAAGAGCTTGTCGATGCCTTGCTCTATAGGAAGATCATTGACAAGGTACTTTTTGACGCCCAAATGGCCAAGCTGAAGGAGGAGAGAACACTGATTGAAATGGAGCTTTACCAGCTGCGGCTTGAAGAACTGGATGTCGAAGCCCTGTTGAGCTTCTCTCAGTATGTGCTGGTCAATGCAGCACGGCTATGGCAAGAGGCTTCTTTGGATCAGAAACAGCGGCTTCAAAAGGTGCTATTCCCAGATGGCTTGAGTTTCGGGCAAGGAAAATTTGGAACCACCAGAACCTCTCTGCTTTTCAAGCTCTTAGAAGCTCCGACAATCGAGAAAACAAATTTGGTGTCCCCAACGGGATTTGAACCCGTGTTACTGCCTTGAAAGGGCAATGTCCTAGGCCAGGCTAGACGATGGGGACGTGCCGATTCCGGTAAGAGAACAGCCGAACTCATACCATACTCGGAGTTGTGCTGTCACTAGGCAGGGGGAGAGATTCGGTGAGCCCATGGCCAAGGTCCAGTATGGCTTCGACCTGATGATTTTCCGGTCCGGTGGACGTGCTAGGCTGGCGATCTATAGACCGGCAGTTCCGAGCCCATGGCGTTGAGCGTGGGGAGACGTTGGTCTTTGGAGGAGAGGATCGGCTCGCTGATAGGCCACTGAATCCCCAATGCCGGGTCATTCCATAGAATTCCGCGATCACATTCTGGTGAATAATAGGCGGTGCACTTGTACAGGAATGACGCGGTGGCACTCGTGACGCAGAAGCCATGAGCGCAGCCTGGAGGAATATACATCTGTCGGAGGTTGTTCCCCGATAACTCGACCCCGTACCACCTGCCGAATGATGGCGAGCCTTTGCGGATATCGACCACCACATCGTAGACGGTTCCCTCAAGGGCCATGACGAGTTTCCCTTGGGCCTGTGGCTCTTGGAAATGGAGTCCCCGGAGCGTATTCTGCACAGATCGTGAATAGTTGTCTTGAACAAAACGTTCGTGGATGCCCGCGGTCCGATACCGATCCTCATGGTAGACCTCCAGGAAAGCTCCACGGTGATCAGAGAGAACTGTAGGTTCGAACAAGAGCACACCAGGAATTTCAATCTGAGTCACACGCACGGCATCCTCTACTCAGGGAGTCGGGTTCGATCCACTCGATGGCCGATTGGACGGATCGACGATATCGGGTCTATCGGGGTACAATTTCCCCAACCGATCGATGAGAGGAAGAGCTTCGGGTGTGCTATTCAGGCTTGGTTCACTGACCGGGTGGTCCCACACCAGCGTCGTAATGTCAGCCTCAAGGAGGAGCGATCGAATCGTCGCAGCGCACGCGTCGAGAGTGAGTTCGGTCCCACCGCGAAGGTCAAGTACCCTGTCTTTGGGATCGATCGGTGGGGCCTCAGTGTGGAGCAGCGACCAGCATCGGTCAAAGATGGTTTTCCGAAGATCCGGTGGGACGTTGATTGTCTCCAGATCGGACGTGCAGAGAGCCGACACAAAGAGGACAAATTGCAGATCAGGCATGTCGGGGTTCTGGACATTGAGCGAGGGCATAGGGTTTTATTATCGAGAGTGACGCCCGACGAGTCAACTAGAGACTACGAAGGGTGTGGTCTTCCACTGCATGAGGAGTATTGAGCAATGGTGACGATTGTCCTGACCGGACAACTTCAGACTATTGATGGGGAGCGTGATTTGGCGTGTGAGATCGATCAATCGATGTCCATTCGGCAGCTGATTCAACGGCAGGGAATTCAGTTGCGCCATCTCCTTCAGCTGCTTCGAGAAAAGAAGGTGTTGGTGACGATCAACAAGCGAATCGCCAGTGATGATTCGATGGTCCATGATGGGGACACCATCCGCCTCATCGGGCACGATGGGATGGGGGGCAGTGGACTTGGGCCCTCTCACTCATAAGAGCCGTCAAAAACAGCGGGACCGAGAAACCCTGAGGTCCTCGGCCCCGTGCCTGTTCTGAAGCTCCCTCGCGAAGTGCTAGCCTTGACGGATCGGTTTGTGACCGGGTGCTGGAATGCAAATCAGAGCGTTACTTTTTCCCGAGAATTGCATCCTTGGCAGCTTTAGCCACACGGAACTTCACGACGCGTTTAGCTGGAATCTTGATCTCTGCGCCGGTTTGCGGGTTACGGCCGATACGTGCCTTGCGGTTGGCGAGCTTGAGCTTACCGATGCCAGGTACGGTAAACACGTTCTTCGCCTCCCGATAGGCCAGGGCAGCCAGATCATCGAGGATCTGCACGGCGCCTTTCTTCGTGATGCCGGCTTTCCCGGCGAGATAATCTGCAATCTGCGACTTTGTCATTGATTTGGCCATTCGTGAACCTCCTTGAGGGTAAGGAATAAAATACGTCTAGAGTTTGCCCGACGCACCTGATGCAGGAACATCCTTGTTGGCATTGGGAATCCTGAGGCGGCTTCGTGCTCACAAGGTGAAAACCCGCGAGAGTGTAGCCAAGAGTCTAGAATGTGTCAACGAGAAAAACTGCATCTGGCGTGGCGAAAATGCGTCCAGGGGCCTCTTGCAGTCCATGCAAATGGAGGGGTACAGTAGAGCCGGATGGTCCTTCGGCGAATTACGCAAGGCGAGGAATTCTAAGGGATCCCAATGGGTAAAGACCTGCCGGTTTTATCCGTAAGTACCTCTCAGCCTGATTCCGAACAAGCGGAAGAGTTTGTGTATGCACGAGTCTTCTGTCAAAAGGAAAACTCTCCGCCTCTTAAATTGCTGATCGAATTCTTACAGTCTCGCGGGCAAAGCCCGATCCTTCCTCCTCATCTGGATGAAGCGGCACTCCAGGAATGGGCCTGGGTTCAAGTTGCGCTGGGATATGATCGTGATCGTAAGCCGATCCAACTTTTTTGTGTGCGTGATCGTGGCAGCTATCGCGATGTCTACGATCAGGAAAAGAAGCAATTCAGCGACATCCTTTCTGCTCAGGCGGACGTGGAGGCACAGCTGGCGCTGGAATACGTCACACGTTGTCGGTTTATCCTGACGACGCGCATCGCGAAGGACGTGACCGACGAGGGCTACGATTTCAATGGGTGGATCCTCGAATTCTATCAAGAGCAGTGTGACGGGATCGTCCAAATCGACAATCAAGGCTTCTATTCCCCGAAAGGCGATCTCATCGTGGATCTATCGACATCAGGCGAAAGCTGACGTGCCGGGGGCGCCTCGCTTTCCATCCAGTTCTCTCTTTCGAAAGACCGCACAGTGGTTTGAACGAGCCAACGCTTCATTCCTCGACAGTCTTCCCTGTCGCCAAGGCTGCTCCTCTTGCTGTATCGGCGTGTTCCCTGTGACGATTCTGGACCGGCAGGAAATCCAGCGGGGACTGGCGTCGTGCGCTCCGAAGGACCGGAAAAGGATGCAGGACAAAGCAAGGGAGCAGGTCAACCAGTTATGCGTCTTCGAACCTCGACTGATGACGAGTCCATTCGTTGATTATTGGTCGGATGACGAGACGGACAGACTTACCACACGGTTCGATTCGCTGCCCTGTCCAGCTCTGGAACCAGATGGTCGGTGTGGACTGTATGAGTTTCGCCCGCTGGTGTGCCGCTCCATGGGGATACCTTCCGATGATGGCCTCACTGTCACTGGTGCCTGCGCCGTTCAAACGTCAGTCCCCCTTATTCGGTTATCGAAAAGCCTACGGGGCGAAGAAGACGTCCTCGCTCGCATCGAGGCTCAACAACTTACCCACTTGCGCATGACACTCAACGTTCAAGGTGAAGAGCTGCTCTTGCCGTATGCGTTCTTATCTGAGATTGTCACAGGCAGTGGAGGAGACACGAGCTAGACAGTATCTTTCACGCTATGCTAAGGTGATCCCCCTTGGTTGAGGGAGCGCCTGTAGCTCAGCTGGATAGAGCATCAGCCTCCGGAGCTGAGGGCCACAGGTTCAAATCCTGTCAGGCGCACCAAACCGCCGCTTGTGGTCGGCAGCGACAATTCAATACACGGTGGGGCCGTTAGCTCAGTTGGTAGAGCAGCTGACTCTTAATCAGCGGGCCGTAGGTTCGACCCCTACACGGCCCACCAAAATCAACAACTTACAAGACACACCTGATCGACTAGCCCGCGACTGTGCTAAATTGTGCTAAAGTTCGCGGGCGGTCCAGGATCGCCACTCCGTCCCGCAGACTTTCCGGATAATGGTGCGCGTAGCGTTGCGTCATGATGGGCGACTTGTGCCCAAGCAACTGTTGCACCTTGTAGAGATCGATCCCTGCCTGCACCAGTCTCGTCGCGAACGTGTGTCGGAGATCGTGGAAGTGAAACTCCTCGATCTTGGCCTTCCTCAGTGCGAGGCGAAAAGCCCGTCGCAGGTGGCCTGACTCCATCGGCGTGAAGGCTTTGCTGCAGAACACGAGATCCGATGATAAAGACCGGATCTTCGATTTTTCTTTCAGTACTCCCAGCACCGTCTCATTCACCGGAATCGTTCGTCGCTCGCCGTTCTTGGATCTCATCACGGTCACCGTTCGGCGAGTGAGATCCACACCACGCCAGGTGAGCTCAAGAATCTCGCCCATCCGCATGCCGGTATGCAGCGCGAATGTGACGAGGTCATGGAGCCATGGTGCACAGAACGAGAGAAGTCGATGTTCCTCCTCGTCGCTCAACCACCGGTCTCGCTTGTTATTCTCTTTTTCCATCGACACCCGCATGACCGGATTCTGATGGCACCACTCCCACTCGCGCATGGCCAGATTGAAGGCCTTTTTAAGGTTGGCCAGCTCCCGATTGATTGTGGCTGGAGCCACGCCGTCCGCATAGCGTTTGTTCTTGTACGCCACGATCTCTTTTGGCGTGATCTCCGCCAGGGTCTGATCACCGAAGAAGGCTCGAAGGTTTTTCATATACCCCTTGAGACCTCGGTGACGAAGTTTGCGCGCCACATGTTCCTGTTCATACCGGTCCATGAGCTCCGGAAACGTGTGAGACTTTGCCGCCGCTTGTTCGAAATATTGGCCCTCGATGATTTGCACTTTCACCTTGGATAGAATGGCATCGGCGAGTCGGCGGTCTCCCGTGCCGGTCGATCTCCTTACCTGCTGACCTTGATACGTGAAATACATCCACCAGGTCTCTCCTCGTTTCACGAGCCCCATACCCATCCTCCCTTCTACTCGGGCTCGCTGTTGGTCTGGTTTCCCCGGCGGGAAGTATAGACAGCACGTTGTGCTCTGGCAATCAGGGCATCTACAGATTCTCCCGTTGCCCGCGGACGTCCGAGCATCACTCGTTGATCGCGTCTGTTTACTACAAAGGTACGCAGCCAATCTGTAATCGCCTCCCTCTCGAAACGAACCACACCATGGATTTTGAGACAGGGGATTTTCTCCTGTGCCGCCCAGGCATACAGGGTCGCTGGTTTGATATGGAGCTGCTCCGCGAGTTCCTTCACCGTCAATAACATTCCGTCACCTGTTCTCTCTGTCGAATCGGGGGAGTCTGACGACACCCCCGGTCCCCCAGGATGCGCCCGCGTCACCGCCGGCAGGGATTGAAGACTGAGCCCTCAGCGGGGGCGGGCCATCGCCGAGGAGCAGCGGATCAGGCCTTCCCAAACTTCCTGGGCCCACTGTTCCCCCGTCCAGGCCTGCCCGCTGCGAGAGCGCTGGACCCTCGTCCTCCTTCTGCCCCACCCCCCTGGTTTGTGCGGGGTGGGGCATATCTTGGAAGGAGGAATTTGGATGAGGACACCAGCGCGATTCACAGCACCGACCAATCGGCCATCGGCATCCCTCAGGACAGCGGAGCCGTATCGAGCGCCTCGGTATCGGGTCACGCTCGTCTGCGAGACCGAGGGAGTCGGGACGGCTGAACCGATTCGGGATTCGAGCACCGCCGTCCAGTTGTTCCGACCCTGCTTTGAAGGTCTGGATCGGGAACACTTTCTCGTCTGTGGGCTGGATGCGAAACATCGGGTGATCGGGATCAATGTGGTGTCCGTCGGGTCCTTGTCGCTCTCCATCGTCCATCCGCGAGAAGTGTTCAAGCCACTGATCGTGATGAACGCGGCGGCCTGGTTGGCCAGCCATAACCATCCCTCGGGAGACGCCACGCCCAGTCAAGAAGACCGACTCTTGACCAAACGACTGCGCGAAGTCGGGGAATTGTTGGGCATTACGCTGTTGGATCATGTCATCCTCGGGGAGGCACGTCATTTCAGCTTTGCCGATGAAGGCTGGCCTTGAGGGGTCAGCTCCGGAGAATCCGCAAGACCCAGAGCACGGCGGAGGCTGTCAGCGCGATGCCGATCACGGCGGCGCCCCAGCCGATGATGTCCGCCGAGAGCGCGTTGCCGAGTTGATGCAGATCCGATGCGACAGTGGCCCAGGCCATGAACGTGTCCTCCCTCTTCTTCGTGTCTTCGTCTGTCTTCCCCTGTCATCTTCGTGGTGTGCTTCTGCTTCTTCTCGTTCATTCTCTCGTGTCACAGAGCAGCTCCTGCCACGCGTTGCAGGAGCCACTCGGCCCACGCCTTAGCGGACCAGCGATTTGACCCGCTTATAGGCGTAGATCGTGAGGGCCACGCCGATGAACACGACGCCCCAGGCCACAATATCGGCCTTCACGTTGGAGATCGTCGTAGTACTGGCCGTATCCACCGGGAACACCTGTGCCAGCGCGGTGTGCGCACTGACCACGGTCCCGAGGACCGCCAGCGAGAAACCGTGCCATGCCTTCCTCATATGCTTCACCTCCTTTCCGGGCTATAAGTACGGACCCAGCATCACCCGAACGATGATGCCGACCGTGAAGCCCCCAAGATAGTACGCCGCCGCCCAGAAGACAGCGGCATCAATCGCGGCTTGATCCATCGCACGCTCGCTCCTGGTTATCGACGCCGATACATTTCACATCCGGCTTCTCTTCCTGCTGTTGAAACAGTGGGGACGACTCGGCAGCCACCTCATCGAACGGTTGCCGAGCCAAGAGCTGTGGCATGACCGGCGGACTGCCTTCGCCACCCCAGAGAATCCGATCCGACACTAAACTCGGGGCGCCATTCACGATCTGCTCGGTCACGGGAGCACCGACGAGCGCAGTCATCTGTCCGGCGGTCAGGATGCGACCCTGCGCATCCACCCAGTAAGCCTTGCCGTTCATGACGATGCCGCCTTCGATCCGGAGGCGTTCTTGGATCACCTCGCTGGGTGAGGATGGTGGTGGAGCAACCACATCGGTCGACGCTGGACTCTCCGCTCGTGTGAGAAAGACAGGCTGCGCGTCGGACGGTGGAGCCGGAAGCTGAGCGGCTGATGGCTTCGAAGTCCCCGAGAACCAGGTGCCCCAGCCGATGAAGCCGAGGGCCCCGACCAGCCCGAGGATTCCGATGATGAGCAGCGGACTGGACAAAATGGTTTTCATGCGTCGTTCCTCCGTGATGCCCCCTGTGGCATAGCTGGAATAGTAGGCGTAGATCTTGGGGTCATAGCGTCCGATCAAGGTGCGGATGACTTCCGTCTCTTCGGGATTCCCTCGCACAAAGCCCTGGAACCGTTTCCGCATGCCGAACCGTTCCATGCGGCGAAACTTAATCGCGCTCTCCACCAGGCGGGTCACCCCGGAAGTCAGTTGTCGGTAATCCTGTGCCATGAGGAGCAGATCGACGCCATAGTGGCGATGTGTTTCGAGCCAGCGCAGGATCTCGCCGGGGACCTTCTCCTTGGCCCGAAAGATCGTCTGGGCCTCGTCGAGACACACAGCTGAGCCAGGCTCGATGGACAGAAGCAAAGAGGGAATGGCCGTTCTCTCGGTCCAGAGGGTGATCTGTTTCTGGAGTTCTGGCAGCGGCCGTCCTTCGAACAGCGCCAAGCGATCCAGATAAAACCCATCCACCGCCACATAGAGCCGGCGTCCGGCACGGAGCCAGGGGAGGAGATAGTCCGCCACCGCGTAATAGGACTTGCCACTACCGGGTGTCCCTTCCAACAGCGTGATCATGAGCCCCACCGGACAAACGGGATTGCTTGCAACGTGAAGCGGACTAACATCGCCGACGCGATGATGGCCACGGCTTGACTCATGCCGGTGGCGCCGAGGACCCAGGTGTATTGAATTGGGATGACGGGAGCACTCAGCGAACCAGTGCCGATAGAGGCCAAGAGCTGATCGGCCACGCTGAGGACCGAATCCCACCCGCCCTTCCAGACATCGGTAAAGGACAGGATCATATCGAGCAGAAAACAGTAGATGAGGTTCAAGAGCGCGGTCATAGCCTAGCTATTCCCCACAAAGATGATGCGATAGGCCGCGAAGCTCGCCCCGGCGATGACAATCGCGCGAAGGGCCAGAAACATCCCAGACCAGTCGTTGAAGTTGACGGAGAAGTTCCCAAAGAGCGAGGAGTTCAAGGCGATGGTCGGGAGATCCGAGGGCCAGGTGAGGGATTGTAAGAGGGCGAGTTGTCCCGCAATCCCGGATCCGCGCCAGATCGTAAGGTGCTGGTCCAAGATCGACCCGAATGAACGGAGGTCATGCTCCCCGGTCGAACATTGCACGGTCGTGGTGGTGTCATCCTGCGTCGTCGTGGAGCCATCCGGATTCGTCGTGGTGGTCGTCGTGGTGGTCGTCTGTTGGGTGGTGCTGGAGGTCGTTTGAGTCCCCGCCGGAGGCGTCGCATCCGGGTTGACCACGACATCATCGGGGGTCACCTGTGAGGTGGGCACCACCTGGGTCGATAAGTCCGTCGACTCGATGGGGATCGTGGTGACGGAATCGGCGCCTGGGGCCGTGTGCCCCGACCCGACGGGCGAGGCGTTACTCTCGATGGAATTGGGATCGCTGCTTGGAAGGTTATTGAGATAGTCCGTCACCTGTTGCGGCGTGGCGGGCAGGCCTGGCACGAGCACGCCAGGCGACGCTCCCGGCTCAGGATACGCCCAACAGCCCGACGGCTTGAGAAACCACCCTTGCCACCCCGCCGGGACTTGCGGGTAAGGCGGACCCCTCAAACAATAGGTCGTTGGGATGGAAATCCCTTGCGCGGCGCTGGCGTCACAATCCGGATGGCCGGGACATTGATGCAACGTGCCTTGCGGGACCACCACCCCATCCACCGACACCCCACTCGGGCCAGCCGTGGCGTTTTTGATCTCGGCCACTTGCCCGTTATTGAGCGCCACGGACAGCAGCGTCAACCCCGCGAGCACGCCCAAGACCGGCCATCCCCCGGTCCCGGCCGTGACCAGCCGCACCGCGACACTCGTGCCGCTCGCCTGGGCAATCGCACTGCCGAGCGCCGTACTGATGGCCCCCCGCTGCGCTGCCAGCGTCACGGCCTGGGCAGCCGGTGTGGCGATCCGCACATAGGAGCCCGCCAACGCAGTCGCCGGCGCCCAGCACAGCATGACGCCCAGGACATAGAGCCAGAGCCCGTATGCACTGAGGCTTAGAGCCGCCCGGACAGCAGGCCCGCGATGAAACAGGCGAGATAGAACATCGTCCATGTGAGTTGCTGCTCCAACGTCAGATCAGTGAAGACCATCAGACAACGACTCGATCGTTACTTGCTTGGGTGCCCCTGCGAGGCAGCTGTTGCCCCGATCGGCTGATAGCCGGTGACATCGATGAACCGTTGGCCTTTGAACTCCCGGAGATTCACGGTGACCTGAGCCAGTTTCATCTTGTTCGCTTCCATCTGCTTATAGAGGGCCTCGTGGTCCTCGGAGATGTTCGCTTCCAAGGTGGTCGTGTCTTCCTCGAAATAGAGCACGGCGTTCCGGAAGGTCCGGGTCCCGTCCTGACTTGGTCTCGCCTTGACGCCCATCACGACACAGGTTGCAACGAATTTGGACATGATGATTCCTCCTGGTTGAATGTTATGAGTTGGACCATGGAAACCAGCCCTGCTTGCTGCAGGACCACAAATAGACCCACACCGTGCCGCAGTCCTGACAGCGGCCACGCAATCGTGGGCCACACATAAACAGCGAGAGCACCCCGCTGTGACAGCGACGGCAGAGCACCCGCCGCTCGGGGCCCACGACCGCATGTTGCGTCCGACGCTTCGGAGAACTCGGCTGCTCTTCCTGAGACTCAGGGTCCTGCGATTTCATCAGAGGCCTCCTGTGTGCATGATGTCGGTCTGCGATGAGTCGGGGGTCTCCTCAACGCGGATGCCCTGCCAGACGGCCTCGACCTCAAACACATGCTCGAGCCGCGCCTGGACGGCCTGCAGCAAGAGCGTCTGGAATCCATCAAGTTTGGCGAGCTGATAGAGTCCCAGCCGCAGCACGTCGGAATAGCTGGCGTCCCGCTTCGCCGCGAGACTCATCAGTAACGCTCGTTCCTCATTGAGGAGTTTCACCGTCTGGCTCGACGCATGTTTCATCATGTCCTCCTTAGTCGCTTGCGTAACCGTACCTGCTGTTTAGGCCATCCCTGTGCCATAGGCTGCCGAGAATCCATCTCGAGGATTCCACCACTGCAGCCGGCGTTTCGCCTTCTCAAGTGTCTTTCCCCCTTGGAGGAGTGCCAGGTGTTTGCTCCGCCAGCGATCCACCCCATCGACGATCGTGCGGACGAGCCACCGTTCCCCCGCGTCCGGATGGGCACAAAGCAAGCTCAATGTGGGGGCCAAGCTCCGCTCCGCCCAGCGTTTCACCTGTTCGATCGTCTTGACCGCCTGCACAATCGCGAGTTTGGCCCGGGCCATCCCGTCCGTGAGGACTTTCCACCAGGGGAGGATTGGGGCGTAGTAGCGATCCTTGGGATCGTCCGCTCTGGTACAGTTCCGGAAATCCACGGCAGTCCGGAACACCCCGACGATGTAGCGTTGGAAGGAGTCCTGATTCAATGTGGACAAGGCCAAGCCCACGGCCTGAGCTCGTTCCCGTTTCCATTCCATCTCCCAACGCATCCAGGGTCCGTCGACTGGTTTCTCCTTGCTTCGTTGTTCTGCCGCTTTGTCATAGATCCGGAGATAGCTCTCCGATTGGCGAGAGCCCAGGGCAAGCGTCTTCCCTCGGTCAGCCCCCGTGGGCACATCCAGCCCGCTAATGATCCGGCACTGCCGGAAGTGGGAGACACAGTGGCCCTTGGCGACCGCCTCATAGACTCCGTCCACATCAATCACGCCCATCCGATCATCCAGGGCGACATCGACCCGACCGAAGTGCCCCTTCTGATCCAGAACCCATTCCGCCAGCTGATGAAACTTTTCGAAGGGCCAATGACTAATCAGTTCCTGCGAGAGATCGACATGGACTTCCCGAGGCGCTCGTTTGGCCCCTGTGGCAATCCGGCCATAGCCACTGTCATTGCCTCGGCAGATCCAGACCTCGCGGTAGCCTTCATACCCCTTCTCATCTCGGATCCAATCCCCCTCACCGAGTACTCGCTTGAGGATCTCCACCGTGGAGGAAGGGACGGTAAACCGAAGCCATCCAATCGACATTGACCAGTTGCTCATACAGACCTCCGTGAACGTGGTTGGAATTTGCGCCCCCGTTTGACTACTCGGGGGCTGGGCTGCCCGTCGCGCCGTCGGCTGGCGCCGCCGGTCGCGCGGCGTCCCGGTACCCCAGTCGTGTTGAGGGTGTGGAGCACGTGATGCCCATTACGCTGGATCGCCTGTCTCACTTGGTCGAGGTCGAACCGGACCATGCGCCCGAAGCGGATCACTGGGAGGAGACCCTTCCAGTAGGCGCGACGGATGGACACCACACTGACTTTCAAGACGGCGGCGAGTTCCGAGGCAGTCAACCACATCGTATCCATTCGATTCCTTTCATGACGCACTGGGCATGCGCCGACCCTAGTCGAACTCAGCATGCCGGTGGAAGTAGGCCTGTATTGCTCTTCAGTGATCAGGAGTGGTCAGGAGAAGTCAGGAGTTCTGACGGTGAGATGGTGCGGGTCTGCTGGATCATAATGACTCCCTCGTCGTGAATAGTTCGGCTGACGAAGGAGCAGTACCCGAATAACTGCGCCAGATGCAAGGATCAGCAGGTCGTGAATTGGAGGTATTTCTAAGTGGGAGCACAAGAACGAGGACGAGTTGGAAGAAAAATGCAGTAACGAACACGACGTTTCGAAGTTGCGGCCAAGAATATTTCGGCCCTGGGCCGAATGGATCTAGTCAGGTCTCACATTCTATCCGAGCAATCTACCTGCTTCTCGGGCTCTGGATCCTCTCGTGGCTGATCAAACCCTGCTGATTTTTAGAAAAGGAAGGGGGGACATCTTGCAAGCGAGTTTTTATTGGAGTTTTGGGAAGCAGGGTAGAGCGGAAACTAGCCTCAAAACGGTTTCAAAGGCCAGGTACTCACGGCTAATTTTGCCAATCGTACCTGTCGGGCATCGATAGCCTTCACATCCCATGTGGCCGATTCAGCAATCTCTTGTGTCAGGGTGATTTGGGATTTGGAGAGTGCTTTCTTCTTCTCCCCGAATGAGAGATTCCCGCTATACTCGTTCAGGTCCTTGTCCAACAGCGCTAGATTGCCTATACGTTTCAAATAGGCCTTGTGCTGCTCTGCCGTGATATGTTTCCAGTGAGGCTCTCTAGCTTGAGGCATGATGTGTTCCAAGGTCACAGACTCTTCGCTAGGGTTTATAACCAATTCTCTCGTACTAGCAGAAGTCGCGGTCTGCTCAAGCGCCCTAAAATAGTAACGGCCTAGATAGTTCGCAGAGACGCGGGCAGTTTTGAACGCTTGTTCAAACTCATCATCAGATGCCAAAAAACTCATGCTTGCAGTGAATAGGCTTTTCGCTGTCTTAATAGTACCAGCGCTCACTTCCTTTGCTCGTTCTGAATATCCGTTCTCCAACGGACCACTTCCAACTTTTCCGACTACCAGGAAACGCACCGTCCAGCAAACTAGCATCGGTAGAGCGCGGTTTACTTCCTTGTCATTAAACCGCTTCAGAATCGCAAGTACCAGAGGGCGAATTTGAATCGCCTTGAGAATACCTAGGGCTTCGATAGATTGGCGAACCGTAGCTCCGTAATGCTTCCAGAATTCATCACTGGGGTTAGCGAGCCCCGCGTAAACCGCTGCCTGTTCACTGAGCTCCTTCGCAAAATCAACCGCCCGTTGCTTGCTAGTGATAGTTTTCCTAATGCTGTCGTAAAGTTCTTTCTCGCGCGTAAGGCCATACTGAGATGCCCATACGTGGCGAATAAATGTCCTCAGGTCTTTTTCCTCTGCTCCTGATGCTTCAAGAACCGCTGTCATTGTTGTCCAGTGTTCCTGTGATTCACCAACCTTGTCCTCCGCTATCCGAAATACAAAGTTTTTCAGCAAGTCCGAAACTGAAAGATCCAACCCGCGGTCATTCAACACCTCGAAAATGGTATAAGCCCCGGCCTCGTCATTAACTTCCACAACAATGACTTTTGCCTTGTCCCGGATGTACTCCACCCAATCCAGCAGGACCTGGGCAGGCTCTTGCGTCTGTTTCGCAATGCTATTCACATGCTCTGTTGCTAGCCGTAGAGCGTTTTCCAGCCGTGTATGAGACGCTGGATTCATCTTTTTCCGTGTCGAGCTCTTTGTCTTCGCCGACCTACCCAAGACTTCTTTTTCATAAAAGACATTGTCCGCAGCAATCAGTTTCAGATGTGCCGTTTCCGTCAGACCCCGAAGCTCCTTCCTCGCTAGATAGCCCTGATGGATGCCATCGGCTCGTTCTTTGTCATTAACGCAGTCAAAGTAATTGCGGATCGCGCAGATTATGATACTGACCGTAGCCAGACGCTGCTGACCATCGATGACGAAGTGAGCCCCTTCATTATTCTTTGTAAAGACAACGGTTCCTAAAAAATACTCCGTATCCTTGTATCGAATGGCATCTGACAGGTCCCGCAAGAGATCTGTAATGTGTTCGTCGGTCCAAGAATAAGGACGCTGGTAGGGGGGCACGATGATGGTGCGATCTGAAAGAACGTGTCCGATACCATCGAGTCTCGCATCCAGCCTCTCAATCGGTGTCTTGGCAGGTTTTCTCATCTGGAACGATACTCCTTGATACGCGTCTGGTCGATCAGCAGCTGCATAGTTGTGAGTGTAAACACCTTACCCTCTGTGGCCTGAAGGAGCCGCCTCATATCTTCTCGTCGTACTTTGAAACCTCTGCCAGCAATGCATGCAATAACATCGTAATCACGGCTGGCCTGGTCACGGAGTGTCCGTAGGCGTTGAACACGCGCCACCTTGTCCCGGGCTGTTCCGTCATCGTTCGTGAGCTTCGCTTCAATAATAGCCGCCGGACTGAACTCGTCCGGAATGATGAAATCCGGCGCCTGGTCAAAGCCGGTGATCTTTTCCGCTCGTTTAGTTTCCCGGAAGCTGACCTTCGCCTTCGTGAGAACATCCTTGATAGAGGCCTCGACGACCTCTCCCACTAGCTCGCTTACCGAATCCCGATGCGATGCGAATGGTCGCCCAAGAAACCGTTCATATAGCAAGACGGGATACGGAACTCCGAGATCCGCGACCGCCTCTACGCTCTTTAGCCCCTCTTTTGTGTCAGCCTTGTCGAGCCGGTGGATCACCGTAGGAACTGCCGTACTGACGCCACCGAGTAAGACTTTGACGCCAGCCTTAATCATGGCTTGAATTCGTTTGTCTGTCATAGTAGAGCCCAGTTTTCTCGGAGTCAGCGGATGCATGCGCGCATTGCGGTCGATGGAACGCGCGACGCCCTGATCGATAGCAACACCAGTATTCTCCGTTGTATGGTCTGCCCATTCTGGCGGCGTAAAGCCAAGGATTGTCCTGAAGACAATGAATACAATTGGAGCCTCTGCGACAGCAGCTTCTACCGTGAGCGGTGTCACTTTCTCAAAATCGCTCGTCGCGCGTTTGAGGGCCTGATAACCGCGCTCGAACGTGGCATAATCGATAAATCCCTCGCCGCGAGGCATTTCCAGGAAACTGGACTTTAGCTCCGCGAATACTTCCTCGATAAGAGGATCAAAGACCAGTGCGGAATCGCTGTAGTCGGCGTCAAAACGCAACGGCATTAGCCAGATCTCTTTCCCTCTCATCACGGAAAAGTCCGGTAGTTGCACCAGTCTGGACTTTCACGCGCGATAGCCGTTCGGTAACATCCTTTAAGGTTACAAGGGAGTCCATTACTTTCCGAAATACTGCCAGCTTCCTGCCAGCAGGATGCGCCGCACTCCACGACGGTCGTAGCCTCCAGATCGTCATTCTCGTGATGTGCCCGAATGCCATGCAGCGGATATCCCCCGCTGTGGGATTCATCCCTGCCAACCGAAGCTCTGCTAGCTCTTTTGCCATGATATAGGCAAGGCCCTCTGCGTCATCGAAGAGCCACGCCCGCGGTGTTGCACCGCGGTCACGGCATACGAAAACAGTATCCACGATGGAGGAGCCCGTCCCATGAATATGGATCGAACCTCCCATTTCAGCGGGACACGGCAGAGAAGCCGAGCAAGTGAGACCTGCGTCGAGAATAGCCATGCCCACGGCCAGGTAGGCATCCTGTTGATTGTGATGATAGGTGAACACAAGGGGTGCCCCAGGTTTCAGCGCACGCGCCATGCGGGTGTAAACCTTGGCTAATCCTTCTGCGAAATGCTCAAGGTCACGCTCCGCAGTATCATTGCCGGTCAATTCGTCCTCATGTCGCGTCGTCTCCTGTTCAAGTCCAGGAAAGTCACGTCCCATCAGTTTGCGCAACCAGATATAGCAAAACTGCATCAGCTCACCGTACTGCACCATGCCGTAGTAGGGTGGATCTGTGAACACTCCGTCAAGACTCGCAACCTTAAGATTCATTGCCATCGCCGAGGCACAACGGACGTCGATGTGCCGTTCGTGTGCCCCAGGGTTTTCAGGATTTGTTTCTCCGATCCACTCGCCATCGATACGCACGGTTAATTTACGCCTGCCATCGAACAACACCTCGAATGGCTCACTGCAGTAGCGCTTCGCCTTGATGTACTTTTCAATAATGTTGATCCAACCGCCGGAGCCCACAGGAAGGCAGTTCAGGTTGCGCAGGCCCAGTAGGTTGGACTCAACCTGGACATACCCGACCGGGAACCCGTGAATAGAGAAGATATCGAGCGATTTCAGCGCCCATGTGTCATAGCGGCAGAGCATGTTCTGATATCGGAGAAGATCCGAGAAGTTTGTGGCAAGGGCACGGCGGATACGAATGTCCTTGATCCGTGCGATGAGGCGTGCGCTCGTCTCAAGACCCAAAAGCTGACGCGTGTTGAACAATTCCCAGAAGCGGCGGTAGCCCCAACGATGAAGCCGCGACGACTCATCGCCGTGGGGAATTCGGTCGTCGGGCACAAATCGCGGCCTCATCCCACGCCAAGCTACCTCTGCTTCCATCACCCGAGCCAAGTCGTCCTGATCAGGCTTCTTGAATAACCTTCCCGGGCGATCCTTTAGATCAGGGTTGTAATATTCGATGGCGAAGAGACGATGGAGTGGCGGGCCTTCTCCATGAAAAGGGGCGCCATTCACATGGCCACAATGCGGGCAAGCGCACTTGTTACGTCGAACTGGCCCTTCAGTTCTCAGCGGCCGACCGCATCTACAATCACCGGGGCGAGAGGAATCCACGACCTCATTCAGATCGCCGCACCCCGCACAAACCAAAACATAAGAAGTGTGTCTGGAGTCCTCCGCCAAGACGTAGCCCGGCAACAGATCAAACATCTTCTTGCAAACCACACATGTACCGGTCTTAACCCACATGAAATATTTGACAGACGCATCCTTGCGGCCTGTTATGGGGCATTTCGTCCTGTACAGGTGTCCAAGATCCGCTGTCAGCTGTGCAACGATATCCTGTGCCTTTTTCCTATACGCCTGCAGATCGATTGCATCGATTTCCTCACGTACCACCCAAGCCGCCATCGGATTAATGTCTGTTCCGACAACATTGCACCCGAGTCTGTTGGCTTCGAGCAACGGTATCCCACCGCCCATGAAAGGATCGGCGATGGTCACTCCATCGAAGCAGTTGGGTTGATAGTACATTTCCTCGACAGGCCGCTCGCCGAACTCCGAAAGGAGCAGGCCACGGAACAAAGTCCCTGGCCTCCGTGCGAACCACTTGTGGACGGCAATGATCGGGCGATAAATTTGCTGGATCTGTTTTTCCCGAAGCGCGAGTGATGCGATGAACGGGATGCTATAGTTCTGTTCGATGGACATTCAGTGGTCTCGAACCTTCTTACCGAAGAGCGGCCACTTGTCCGTAAGGTACTGTTCTGCAGCATCACGGACGACCCACGCAAGTGAGACCCTTTTCTGTCTTGCGATGTCCTTCAGGCTTTCATAAATCTCGGGTGGAAAACTCAGCGTAGCCCGTATCTGTGCATTGCTTTCAGCCTTAATGCGTGTCTTTGCTGTCTTTTTTACCTTCATTGCGAAACTCTCACTATCTTCACCGCATTTCACCATATTGGTGAACGGCAAGCAACCCCGTTCCCTGAGAATCGCTTCATTCTCTCTTGAGTAAACAGAACAGAATAAGTACCCAGATTTTCTCAAGAGGAAATCTATGCGAACATGTATCGAGACCTCGGACAGCTGCGCCGCAACATCGAGACGTTTATTTGGCAGTGCTATAGTCGGGCGCGCCTCCATTCCACGCTTGGATATCGTCCACCGGAGCATTGCGGGCATACGGTGGCGTCAGGCACTCCACCTGGGGACACCAGCATGCAGAGGTTTGAGTCAGCAGAGCGTGCTAGTATTGGTGTCTCAACGGAGGGGTTCACCCCAGTTCGTTGTGCTAAAATTGTGCTAAAACTCTACAAAGAAGACCGCACTCGACAGAATCAATCGAATCAATAGAGCCAGCTCAACTAACTGATTCATAAGAAAAAAACGGGGAAGCCATTGCAACAACGAGCCCTTGTGAAAAACGGCCTGTTTGCTCTCTTAATCAGCGGGCCGTAGGTTCGACCCCTACACGGCCCACCAAACCAAGCTAGTTCGTACCGCAGCGTTCGATAAATCGCGGCGGATATCCAATATCCTCCAGTAGGTTTCTTTCCAATACCGA
>Ga0224510_10000769_pt1 | contig 22920 bp, 28 predicted proteins | sample SF_May12_sed_USG_FD_170161 | JGI IMG/M metagenome (GOLD analysis project Ga0224510, IMG submission 170161) | Sediment microbial communities from San Francisco Bay, California, United States - SF_May12_sed_USGS_4_1 | ecosystem: Environmental > Aquatic > Marine > Sediment | place: USA: California... | reverse complement strand
GATCCTCGTTCGCGTCCTTCGCGCCGCCGCCCATCGACTCGAGCGAGAGGTAGATGTCGCGACCGGTGGGCACCACCATGGTGTCGGCGATCGTGATCGGCCTGTCCCAGTCGGTGACCATGTCGTCATCGGGGTAGGCGAACCCCCACCACCACTGATACCCCTCGACCGTGATGTTGAGAGCCCCGTCCTCAGGCGGGCGGGCGAGTTCCCACAGCAGCGAGACGGTCGGCACCATCACGACGGCGAGCACGACCGCGGGTGCGATCGTCCACCCGATCTCCAATCGAGTGTTGCCATGCGTCTGCTTCGGCATGCGCTCGCGACCCTTGCGCTGGCGATAGCGAAGCGCGATGAACACGATCCCGCCCTCCACGATGATGAAGACGGCCACGGCAACCCAGAACACCGGCACGAACAAGGCCTTCTGCTGCTCCGCGACATCGCCGACGGGCTGGAGGGTGTCCTGGCCGGCGTTCGGAGCACACGCTGAGAGCAGGAGCCCCACGGCGATGAGGCCGAGGGTCCACAGCGCCTTCTTCCGCACGATCGCTCTCGCTCCTTGCCTGCCGTCTCGGCCGCGGGCGGACCGGAACGCGCGAACTGTATCACCCACGCCGCCGCGCCCCGGACGCCGTCGCGAGCTCACTTCGCATAGCTGTGCAGACCCACGATCCACAGGTTCACCGCGTAGTACGTGACCAAGAGCGACGCGAAACCGGCGAGCGCGATCACGGCTGCGCGGCGACCCTTCCAGCCGTTCGTCGCTCTCGCGTGAAGGTAGCCGGCGAAGATCACCCAGGTGATGAACGACCACGTCTCTTTCGGGTCCCATCCCCAATAGCGACCCCAGGCTTCCTGGGCCCAGATGGCTCCCGCGATCACCGCGAAGGTCCAGATCGGAAACGCGAGCGCGAAGATGCGGTAGGCGAGCACGTCGAGTCCGGCGGCCGATGGCACCAACCGGCGAGTGCCGTGGGCGGCTTCCGTCTCCTCGGCGGGGTCGGGCACGAGGTCGCCCGGCGCGCCGGGCGGACGCGACGCATCGGCGTCCAGGTCGATGGCTCCGCCCATGATCGGAGGAGGCGATGCCGACGTCCGGGCCGCCCGCGCCTCACGGCGCTCGTGCCGATCGATCACCAGGTACGCGATCGTCGTGATCCCGCCCAGCGCGAACAACGACGATCCCCAGATCGCGGCTTGCACATGGATCTTGATCCAGTAGGAGTTGAGCGCCGGAACGAGGGGCCCGGGGCCGACGTAGAGGAACGACACCGCCACCGCCATCGTGAGCACACTGAACATCAGCGCGAAGCCGGTCAGCGAACGCACCCGGTACACGCCCTCGAGGACGACCAGGGCGCCCACCACGACGAGCAACGCGAGCAGCGATGAATACTCGTACATGTTGCCCCACGGAACCCGGCCGGCCGCGACCCCGCGAGCGACGATCGAGATGAGGTTCGCTGCGACGCCGGCCGCGGCGATCGCCCGCGAGACCTGCCAGAGGATGTCGCGCTTGAACGCGACGAACGCGAAGTAGCCGACCATCGCGGCGATGTAAGCGAACAGCGCCACGTTGAAGGCGTCGTTGGAGATGCGGGCCCACTGCAGATCGGTCACGGCGTCCGTGCCTTCTCTCGATCGTCGGGTTCAGGCTGTCTCGGCGTTCGTTCACCGGCCGCCGATGCGAGATCGCCGACGAGCCGGGTGAACTCCTCGGCGAATTGTGGCTTGCGCTGCATCGCGAGCCCGCCCACCCGCAGCACGGCTCCGTCGCCGTCCGGGTCGGCACGGACCCAGATCTTGCGCCGCGAGCTGTACAACGCCGGCAGCAAGCCCACGAGGATGAGGATAGCCGCGGCCAGCACCAAGGACACCCCGGCGTCGCGGCTCACCAAGAAGACGGAGTACTGGCGAAGCTCAGGGAACGAGATCGTCGAGCCCGACCCTCGGTCGCCTTCGGCGAGGGCCCGGCCGTCCACGAGATCCGCCGTCCTTCCGGCGCCCACGATGCCCGACGACACCTCGCGCAGCGACGTGGTGTCGAGCCGGCTCGTCGCGAGGTCGGTGAGCCTGCCCTCCCAGACCGTGAAGCGGATGAGCGGATCGAACGCCACGAGCATCGCCTGGGGCTCGCCGCCCTCGAGCAACGCGGCGAGCCCGCGGCTGTCCGGCCACAGCTCGAGTTCGATCGCCCGGTCCCGCCCGCCCTCGCCGGCCCCCGGAAGCTTCACGATGCCGCGCCAAGGCATGGCGAACTCGACGACCCCGTCGGGTGCAGCGTCTCGATCCATGACCACCGGCCCCGACGACACGACCTCGCCCCGGTCGACGACCTCGATCACGGGCGCCCATCCGAAGCTCGACTGATAGATCCACAAGCCCTCGAGTTTCGCCGGACTGTTCACCCTGATGTCTTCAGAACGGATCACCGATCCGCTCGGGTCGAGCAGATCGACGCGGGAGACGAAGTCCATCGGCTGGCCGCTGCGCAGGAAATCGCTGCCAAACTCACGCAGGTGCAGACCGATGCCGGTGAAGCCGTCGAAGAAACGCCCCGAGCGGATCGTCCCGTCGTAGTTCGCTTCGGCGTCCACCCAGGTCTGTCCCTCGACGACCGCGATGAGTCCGCTGAAACCGGTGCCCTTGCCGTAGATCACGCCCGCCAGCAGCAGGATGAACGCCCAGTGGAACACGAGACTTCCGATCTCGCGAGCGACGCCCTTCTCGCCGGCGAGGGCAGGCCGCGAGGGATCCCGGGCAACGCGGTAGCGATGGCGGCGCAGCGCGCGGCGCGCCACCTCGATCGCCGCGCCCGGTGCGGCCGCGATCGGAACCTCCGCGTAGCTCGGGAACGCGTCGATCTCACGGGCCTGCATCGGCGGCGTGCGGAGTGCGCGCCACAGCGCGCGGGTCCTGGGGACGAGGCAGGCGACGAGCGAGACGAACAGCAGCGTGGTCAACAGCACGAACCACCACGATCCGAAGACGTCGAAGAGCCCGGCTCGCTCGAAGAGCGAGCCCCAGACCGGGTGGTCGCCGCGGTACTGCGCCACCCGCTGGGCCGAATTGGGCCACTGCGGCAGCAGCGAACCCGCGACGGAGGCGACCGCGATCAACAGCAGCAGGATCAAGGCCGTTCGCATCGAGCGCAGGGTCCGCCACACGAGGGCGACGGACTGCCGGATCGATGGTCGTCGGGAAGGTGGCATAGGGCCGGGTCTCATCCTAGATGCCGAGGGTGAATCGCTCGGCGAGCGGCGCGACCAAGCGCGTGAACTCGCCGGTGAATAGCAGCACGCCGACCACGACCATCAGCGTTCCGGAAACGATCGCGATCGGGGTGTAGCGGCGCTTCACCCAGTCGAACGCCCCCATGAACCTCGTGACGCCGAGGCCGACGAGCAAGAACGGCACTCCGAGACCCGCCGAGTAGCTCACGAGCAGCAGCACCGCGCGAGGGGTGCTGCCGGCGGCCGCGATCGCGAGGATCGAACCGAGGACCGGACCGATGCAGGGCGTCCAGCCTGCGGCGAATGCCATGCCGAGCGGCACGGCACCCGCGTTCCCCGGACGGATGCGCGCCAGGAACGGACGGCGCTCGGCATACAGCGCGATCGACCCTCGCTGCAGGGCGTATCCGATCATCAGCACGCCGAAGGCGATGACGATCGCGCCGCCGACACGCTGGCCCGTCGTTCCGCGAAGCAGCTGCACGAACGTCGACGCGAACGCTCCGAGCAGGACGAAGACGATCGTGAAGCCGAGGATGAACAGCAGCATCGGCGCGAGCGGCTTCCTCGCCCGCGCGTCGGTGCCGCCCAGCTCCTCGCCGACGATCTGCTCGCCCGTGATGAAGGAGAGGTATCCGGGCAGCAACGGCCAGACGCACGGGCTGAGGCACGACACGAGTCCCGCCGCGAACGCGAGGGCGGGCGCCCACCACGAGGCGAGTCCGGTCTGGACGATGTCGGCTTCCAAGGGAGTCTCCGGCCAGGTTGTCTTGCGTGGACCGCGGACCTGCAGCGATAGTAGACGCAGCGCTCGTGAAACGATTCACGAGCGACCGCGAGTCGTCGGCGCTCGTCGACACATGTCTATAATCGCCCCGCCTCAGGGAGACCCGCCCCAAGAGACGAACACCATGAAACACGGGAGCGTATGAGCCAGGTCGAGACGACGACACCCACCACGTCCTCCAGGACCCGTCGGGAGCGCGTGGAGACGTTCCTGAAGGGATTCGAGTGGTCGTGGACCACGGCCGTCGTCTTCTCCGTCGGACTCGTCTTCTTCTTGCTGATCACGACATCGGTGCTGCCGTCGTTCTGGATGTACGTTTCCGAGCAGAAGCTCGGCTGGCAGGGGCCCACCGACATCGAAGCGGCGCTGCAGGAGATCCCGACGCTGCTGCCCGGCGGCGACCCTGCCGCCTACGACGAGCTCCTGTTGCAGGTGCGCGACGCGATCGCCATGGGACTCAGCACGGTGCCGATCATCATCGTGCTCGTCGGCGCCTCGATCATGCAGAACTGGCGCCACAAGCTGAGGGGGCGGTCCGAGAGCCGTCCCACCGGTGGCTATCGATAGGAATCGGAGCAGGCGATGCCCTACACGAAGACCGAGGTCGACATCCACGAGGACTACGTCGTGGAAGCGGTCGACCCGGCGTGGCTCGCCCAGGGCGTGAAGTCGCCGAAGCACCTCATGCTCGACCCGGACAACTGCATCCTGTGTCGCGCCTGCGAAGACGTGTGCCCGTGGAACTGCATCTACATGCTCTCCACCGGCATCGTGCAGGGTGCCGCTGCCGACGCCGTCGAAGACGAGGTCGAGACCGCCACGGCGATCTTCGTCGTCGACGACAACGCCTGCACGCGCTGCTCGGTCTGCGTCGACCGCTGCCCCACCGACACCCTGTACTATGCGCGACTGCCCGAGGGTTCCAAGGCCGGCTCGCGCACGATGGCCGAGGTTCCTACGTCGCAGGCAGAGTCCGAATGACAGGGCCGCTGCAGCAAGAGGTTCTCGCGCTCGAGCAGCCGAGGACGATGTCGCACGAGGAGACAAGGTGAAGCTGAAACCGCCTTCACCCAGCGACTTGGGTGACCGGATCAGAGAGACCGAGGTCTGGAAGTCGATCTTCCGTCCAGGTTCGATCTTCCGGAAGGGCTACAAGGACACGTCGCGCGATCGCGCACTGGCGACGATGAACAACGTGCTCTACCACCTTCACCCCGTGAAGGTGAAGCGGCACGGCTTGAAGCTGACCTACACGTTCTGCCTCGGTGGACTGTCGTTCTTCCTGTTCATCCTGCTCACGATCACCGGCATCTTCCTGATGTTCTTCTACCGCCCGACCGCCGACATCGGCGGTGCGCAGGCGTTCGCCGACATGCAGAGCATCCGCACCTCGGTGTTCTTCGGCGACCTGGTGCGCAACCTGCACCGATGGGGCGCACACCTCATGGTGTTCAGCGTGACGCTGCACATGGCGCGGGTCTTCTACACCGGCGCCTACAAGCCGCCGCGCGAGTTCAACTGGGTCGTGGGCGTGATTCTGCTGTTCCTCACGCTGGGCCTGTCGTTCACTGGTTACCTGCTGCCCTGGGACCAGCTCGCGATCTGGGCGGTCACCGTGGGCACGTCGCTCGCCGGCTACTCGCCGTTCATCGCCAAGCAGGCGAACTTCCTGCTGCTTGGTGGCGTCGTCGTCGGTCCGGAGACCCTGCTTCGCTGGTACACGCTGCACGTGATCGCGTTGCCGTTCGTGACGGTGATCTTCCTCGCGGTGCACTTCTGGCGCATCCGCAAGGACGGCGGCATCTCGGGACCGCTCTAGGAGACGGGGGGAGGATCGGATCATGGCCAAAGAAGACACCCCGCTCGATCAGGCAGTCTTCGACTCGACGCTCGAGGCCGAGCTCGCCAAGGGCACCGATCGGCGGGTGGCCGAAGGCCGTGCTCGCTCGGCGGCGGTCCGCGCCTATCGCGCCTCGCACCCCGAGGAGGCTGCCAAGCATGAGGCAGCCGGCGCGAAGCCCGCTGCCGCAGCGGCGGTGGCCGGTAACGGAGGCGCCGCGGCTCCCGCTGCAGCCGCCGCCCCCGCGGGCGCCGCGGCGGGGGCGGGAGCTCCGGTCGCCGTCGCCGCGGCCGCCGTCACGACGCCGGTGCGCGAGGCCCCGCTGCCGACGGGCAACGTGCCGACGCCGAAGAAGGGGGCGGACGACAAGCACCGTCTGCTCGCCCTCGTGCCGCCCGAAGGCATCCAACGTGTCGAGCGCGAACAGGGCGACCGCGTGAACGTGTGGCCTCACTTGCTGATCGAAGAGTTCGTCGCGATGTTCATCCTGATGGCCGGTCTGACGCTGTTCTCGACCTTCATCAATGCGCCGCTGCGGGAGCTCGCGAATCCGAACCTCACGCCGAACCCGTCGAAGGCACCCTGGTACTTCCTGGGGCTGCAGGAGCTGCTGCGGTATTTCCACCCGATGGTTGCCGGCATCACGATCCCGACGTTCATCCTCGTGGGTCTCGCCGCGGTTCCCTACGTCGATCGCAACCCAAGCAACAAGCCCGGTGACCGCAAGATCGCGATCACGGTCTTCACGATGCTGTTCATGTTCGGCGGCATCCTCACGATCATCGGATCGTTCTTCCGCGGACCCGGCTACAACTGGGTGTGGCCGTGGGCACAGGGGGTGTTCTTCGAACTATGAGCCTGTCCGACGGCCTGCTCGCGCTCTCGACACCGCTCGTCGCCGCGATCCTCGCGTTCGTCGTGCTCGACATCTTCGCGATCGTCTTCTCGATGTCGTTCGTTCGAGCGAACCGCGCCGCTCGTGAGACCGCCGACGGTCAGATCGAGATCGCAGGGAAACCGGTCAAGTCGCTGTCACGCCGCGACTTCTTCCGCCGGTCGCTGCTCACCTCGCTCATCGTGTTCGGCGCCCAGTTCGGCGGGGCCACCATCGCCTTCTTGTGGCCGAACCTGAAGGGCGGGTTCGGGTCGCTCGTCGCGGCCGGCAACATCGACGACATCAAAGCGGAGATCTCCGATGCCGGCGTGGCCTACAACGGCACGGGTCGCTTCTACGTCGTCGAATACAGCGGCTCGGCCAGCGGCGACGTCGACTACGCGACCGAGGGTGTCACGGCCGAAGGCATCATGCCCCTGTACCAGCGGTGCGTGCACCTGGGCTGCCGCGTGCCGTACTGCGGATCGTCGAAATGGTTCGAGTGCCCCTGCCACGGCTCGAAGTACAACGGGGCCGGCGAGTATAGGCTGGGCCCTGCCCCGCGGGGGATGGACCGGTTCAAGCTCGAGATCACCGACGGCAACGTCGTCGTCGACACGTCCGAGGTGATCCTCGGACCGGCGCGCGGCACCGACACGATCGACCAGCCTCCGCAGGGCCCGTTCTGCGTGGCCACCGGCTAGCGAGGAAGGAACCGAGGCGACGACGATGGTTGCGGCGCAGATGCTTGCGGAAACGAGCACCGCGGGCATCGTGCTGCTCGTGCTCGGTGCGATCTTCGTGGTGGCGGCCGGCGCCGCCCTGTACCTGCGGAGCCGTCAGAAGGAGCAGCCGCTCGACATCCCCCGAGGGATGCGCCCGGGCCCAAGCGACGCCGCCCTCGAGACCCCGCTGCTGCAGAAGCTGCAGGGCTGGGGCGTCGTGCTCGTCGCCTTCTTCGTGATCTTCATCCCCTACAACTGGCTGCGCGAGCCGACCGAGAACCTGCGTCAGGAGGAGGAACTGCTCACGCTCTCGTTCGACCGCGGCGAGCTCTCGGTGCAGGCGTTCTCGGAGGAGAATCAGCTCGGCGTCGGCTGCGTGCGATGCCACGGCCCGGAGCTCCGCGGCGGCGTGATCCAGTCGGGGGCCTCGCTCGCCTATCCGCCGAACCTCACGAACATCTGCGCGGGGCCGTTCGGCACGCCACCCCACAACGCGATCTTCTCGCAGGACGACATCTTCCAGGTGCTCGAGGAAGGGCGCAACGCGATGCCGTCGTGGAGCATCCGCTACCAGGGCGCACTCAACGACCAGCAGATCAACGACCTAGTCGTCTATCTGGTCGAGATGAGCTCGGAGAACGTGCCGTTCGAGGACAACGTCTGCCTGAACCAGGAAGCGTCCGATCGCGCGCTCGCAGAGAGCGATCTGAACCCGAGGGATCCGTAGATGGAACCGAACTGCCTGGGATTCGCGATCGAATGCGGCACCTTCGTCAAGGGTGCCGGCGTCACGATCATGGGGTTCACCCTGTTCATCTTCAGCACCTACCTGCTGCTGAGTGCGATCTTCGGACGCTGGCTCGGGTTCCTCGTGCTGATGGTGTCACTGTCGGGCTGGATGATCCTGCAGTCGGGGCTGTGGCTGTTCGGGTTCTGGTCCCAGGGCATCGAGACGCCGACGAACCTGGGGCCGCGAGGCTCCGAGCCGGCCTGGGTCGCCGTCGAGGCCGCCGTCGACGAGACGTCGGACCGCTACGCGACGTATTCCACATGGCCGAACGACCCGTGGACCGTGCCCGACGAGAGCGACGCGGAACAGACCGCCGACGTACAGAGCGCGAGTGGTGCCGTGACCGCGTTCCTCGCCGAGCAGACCAACGAGGAGCTCGGGCTCGCCGAGACCGACCCCACGGCGATCCAGGGCAGCCAGTTCGCGATCGACTCGATCCGGTTCGCCGAGGACGAGGGCGGGACCGAGCTCGCGGTCATCCAGTCGCACTTCGCCGGTGGCGGGCCGCTGTGGACCGTGTCGCTGTACTACGACACCGGCAGCGTGCCCCGCTACTCGTACATGTTCCTGGCAGGCTCGATCGTGGTGTTCGCTGCGTTCCTGCCGCTGCTCGACCGCGCCGAGCGCAAGCGCAAGGAATTCCTGACCGGGGGCGGCGCGCCCGCCTGGTACGGCCCCGCCTGAGCGAAGGAGAGCCCACGATGATCGCGAATCTCGAGATCCCCATCCTCGAACAGGGGAGCGTGCAGTTCATCCTGATGGGAATCATGATCCTCGCGGTGCTCGCCGCGCTCTGGGTCACGATCTCGAAGTAGAGCGCACTCACCGAGCAGGCATGTCCGCTACGGCCCGGCCACGCCGCTTCACGTCCGCCAGGGTCGCCTTCCGCTGCTCGTAGAAGGCGAGGATCTGCAGTTCCACCGCGAGGTCGACCTTGCGCACCGACACACCGGGCGGCACGGTGATCATCACCGGCGCGAAGTTCAGCACCGATCGCACGCCGGCCTCGACCAGCTGGTCGGCCACCACTTGTGCGGCGTTCGCGGGAGTGGCGATCACGCCGATCGCGACGTCGAGCTCCTCCACGAGGGCCGGAAGGTCCTCGACGTGACGGATCTCCAGATCGCCGACCCGCTCGCCCACCCTGGCCACATCGGCGTCGACCAGTGCGGCGACTCGGAACCCTCGCTCGGCGAAACCATCGTAATTCGCGAGTGCCTGTCCGAGGTTGCCGATCCCGGCGATGACGATGGCCCAATCCTGTGTGAGCCCGAGCTCGCGCCGGATCTGATGGATCAAGTAGGCCACGTCGTACCCAACGCCACGCGTGCCATAGGACCCGAGGTGAGACAGGTCCTTGCGTACCTTCGCCGAGTTCACACCGGCGGCCTCAGCCAGTTCGTCGCTCGAGACCGTGCCAGCGCTCGCCTCGGCCAGGTCGACGAGCGCCCGCAGGTACACCGGCAACCGGGTGACCGTGGCTTCCGGGATCGATCGGTCCCTCACCACGGGAACACGCTCCGCCGCATGGGTTCAGACTAGCGGCGGACCCTGCCGTTCACAAACTCACAAGCCGCCCACTCGAGGGCGAACGATGCCGGCGAACGCGTCGGCCTCGACCGTGTATTCGAAGGCCTCCTCGCCGTCGACCACGATCACGGGGATGCGGATCCCGTACTCGGCGAGCAGCACGTCGGAGCCCTCGATGTCGACTTCTTCGAAGGAGAACGGCGTTTGCTCGCGCTCGGCGAGCACGACCGCGCGAGCGTCGTCGCAGAGGTGACAGCCGGGCCGTGTGTACAGCGTGACCTGCATCGCCGCAGCCTATCGGCCTCGCGGGGGCTCTCACGGGGGTCTGAGAGGATACCGCGATGCGCGACGGCGATCGTGACGACCTCGAGCTGCATCGCAGCCTCTCCCAGGGCGATCGCGGCGCGTTCGACGAGCTCTATCGACGGTACTCGCCGTCGGCGTACGGGCTCGCCTACCGCATCACCGGTCAGCAGGTGCTCGCCCAGGACGTCGTGCACGACGCCTACATGGCGCTGTGGCGCGCACCCGAGGCCTTCGATCCGGCGCGCGGCGCGTTCCGCACGTTCTTCCTCTCGCTCGTACACCATCGGGCCGTCGACACGGTCCGCCGCGAGGAGCGCATCAGGGCGAGGCAGGAACGTGCGTCGAACCTCGAGCCCGTCGCCGTCGAAGACCCAGCGGAGGGCGTGATCGACGCGGCCGATCTGGCCGACCGTCGGGTCGAGATCCGTGCGGCGCTCGACACGCTCCCACCCGAACAGCGACAGGTGCTCGAGATGGCGTACTTCGGCGGCATGACCCAGGTGCAGATCGCAGAGGACATCGAGATCCCTGTCGGCACCGTGAAGACCCGGACCCTGGCGGCGATGCGCAAGCTCCGCCGGGTCCTCGACCGATCTGCCACGGAGGATCAGTGATCGACGACCACGAACGCATCGAGGAGCTGCTGGCCGGCTACGTGCTCCGCAGCCTTTCGGGTGCCGACGCCTCCGAGGCCGACCTGCTGCTCTCCGAGCACGTACCGGGCTGCGGCGAGTGCCGCCGCACGCTCGACGGGTTCCAGGTGGTGACCGCCGACCTCGGATTTGCCGTCGAGCCGGTGAGGCCCCCCGAGACGCTGCTCCCCCGCCTTCACCGCCAGCTCGAGCCACATGCGCCGCGGCGCCGCCCGATGCAGATGTTCGCCGTCGCCGCGGGCGTCGTGGCCGTCGTCGGACTCGCGGGGCTCACCGTCAGCCAGAACATCCGAGCGAACAACGCCGACGTTCGGGCCGACGCGTTCGCCAACGCGGCACAGCTCGCCGCTCGAGATGACGCTCGCATGGTCGACGTCGGACCCGTTCAGGAGATCTCGGCACCTGGCGAAGAGCACTTCTACCTCGTCGGGGAAGGCGTCCCCGGCCCCCCCGCGGGCTCGATCTACCGCGTGTGGCTGGTCTCCGACGGCGTCACCACGTTCGTCGGGGACTTCCTGCCCGACGAGCTCGGGCGCGTGTTCCTGCCGATCGACTTCGATCCGAACCGCTACGACGACCTCTGGATCGCGGTCGAGCCGATCGACGCCCCGACCGGCGCACCAGTGAGCACGGAGTGGTGGTCAGCGCGCGGAACAACACCCGCGGCCTGATCGATCGGTCAGGGCACCTCGGCGCTCGCCGAGGCAGGCGCCGGGGTCGACGAGCGCCCCGCCCACAGGAACCCGGCGAACATCGCCGAGATGCCCACCGCGAGCGACAGCGAGAAGGCAGCGAGGAGCCCCAGAGCCGCGAAGGCCGACCCGAACCCCGCGATCACGGTCGCGCCGAGCGCGATCATCAGCGTTCCGGTGAAGCGCTCGCGTCGCTCCGGCCGGCCCCGCATGCGCCACGCCGACCACAACGCGCCACCCAGCAGGACCAGGTAGGACGGGATCGATATCAACTGCGGAAGCCGATGGGCCGCCGAGCCGTCGCCGAACACGTGCTTGCCCGACGGGAGCTCCTCGGCGAGCGCCACGGCATCGAACGCCGCTCCTCGCAAGACCGAGATCGTGTAGGCCGTGAGGAACACCAACGTGATCCAGATCGCTGCCTGGACCGTGCGGTTGCGCACCAGCAACATCAGCTCGCCGCCGGCCAGGAACGGCACGTTCAGCACGGCACCCAGCGCCCAGAAGGTTCCGAACTCTCCGGTCGTCCACCCGCCCGCGACCCCGAACACGATCGCGAGCGAGGCAGCCGCGTACATCGCAAGCGCGATCGCCCAGGCGAGCTGATACGGACGCCGACGACTCACGTACTGTCCGGCCACGAGCCCGGCGAAGACACCGGCCACCACGGCCGCGAGCAGCGGGAAGACCCACATGGCCCCAGCATACGGCTCCCTTCGGGCGGGCCCGTCACGCTCGCAAGTGCCTACGATGGTGGAGTGGGTCATCCTCAATTGCTCTTCTCGTCGGCCGCGTTCTTCGCGAGGCCGCTCGATGCCACGTTCCGCATCGTGACCGAGACCGGGTATGCGGGGGTCGAGGTCATGGTCACGAAGGACCCGCAGAGCCAGGATCCGAACGCCATGCGTCGGCTCGCTCGCCAGCACGACCTTACGATCGGTGCGATCCATGCCCCGTCGCTGCTCGTCACGCGGAAGGTGTGGGGAACCGATCCGATCGGCAAGATCGATCGAGCGATCGCCGTTGCCGAACAGGCGGAGGTCCCGGTCGTGGTGATGCATCCTCCGTATCGGTGGCAGCGTTCCTATCGGCGCTGGCTCGATGAGGAGCTTCCCGAGCTCGAAGCGCGCACAGGCGTGACGGTCGCCATCGAGAACATGTTCCCGATACGCATGGGGAGTCGCCGCGGGGTGACCTTCCATGCCAACCAAGACCTCGACGACCTCGAAGGGCTCCCCCACCTCGTGCTCGACACCAGTCATGCGGCTGTGGCACATCACGACCCGATCGACGTGCGACGCCGCTTCGGCGAGCGACTGCGTCACGTCCATCTGTCGGACAACGCCGGACGGGGTTGGGACTCGCACCTGCCGCCGGGCGAGGGCGTGCTCGATCTCGACGCCTTCTGTGCCGAGCTCGGCGACGACGGCTACGAAGGCTCGGTCTCGCTCGAGGTCGATCTGCGCACCCACCTCACCGACCCGCAGCGGCTGCGTGCGGTGATGATCTCGATGCGGGAACGTGCCGAGCGCGGGCTCCGCATCGGACAGCACCGGGCGAGCTGAGGCGCCGGCAACGCCTGCTAGCCTCGCCCCACCATGCGGCGCCAGACACTGGTCATGATCATCGTGTTGTTCCTGCTGATCGGCGCCGCGGCTGTCGCCCAGATGGTGCTCGTCAACGGCGGCGGGAATCCGTTCCCGGGGCCTGCCAGCCCCGGACAACTGCCGTCCGGTTCGCCGTCGACCACATCCTCGCCGTCGTGAGCCGCTACTCGAGCACGACGGCGCTTCCCGCCTTGAGCTCGAGCATCTGCGCAGCGCTGCCACGGTTCACGACCAGGGCCAGGTAGCCCTGCGAATCGACGATGACGGCGAGTTCGCCGGGGGCGACGTCGGCGAAGATGCCCACGAGGGGCACCGTCCGGCCCGACACCGTCAGCGGCGCGCCGATGCCGGCCGACTCCAGATCGATGGGGCGGGCGCTGAGCTGGACGTTCCCGAACGCGTCGACCTCGATCACGCGGGTTCCCACGGCCCCTGGGGCGACCATGGGGCCGGGCATCTCGACCACCCGCAGGGCGTCGGCGTCGATCGAGGGGCCGACGTCCTCCAGACTGAAGCCCGCAGCGAGGTGGGCGGCGGCGGGTGCGAACACGTCGCGCCCATGGAACGTCTTCGACACCGGGCTCAACGTCACCCGCTCGTCCTCGATCGCGGCGGCGGTGCGGACGCCCCCGAGGGACTCCCAGGCGAGCGACAACACACCGTTGTCGGGGCCGACGAGCAGCGCCCCGGAGTCGGCACGAACGGCGATCGAACGGCGCTCCGACCCGACACCCGGATCCACGACTGCGACGTAGACCGCGTCGGCCGGCATGTACGGCGTGGCGCGCGAGAGCGTCAGCGCCCCCCGCACCACGTCCTGCCGCGGAACCGCGTGCGAGAGATCGATGATGCGGGCATCGGGCGCAATCCCTGCCATCACGCCGTGGCACACCCCCACGAACACGTCGGCAACGCCGTAATCGGTACAGAACACGATCGGACGGGTCATGCGTCCTCCTGCGCGGGAGCCTGGACGGGCACGAACTGCGCGAGCCAGACCGAGAGCAGCCGGCGCACGTTCGGGCCCTGATTGCCCTCGAGGATGTCGGTGCCGTGGTCATCGGAGGGCACGATCTCGACCCGCTTGGGCGGCACGCTGAGGTCGTACATGCGCTCGGCGTCGTCGGCCGCGGACACGTCACCGTTCCCTGCGACGAACAGCTTCGCCGAAGGAGCGGCCGCGAGCGTCTCGGGTGATGCGGTGAGCGCGCCGATGGCGATGGGGGCCGAGAGCGTGGCGACGGCACCGATGCGCGTCCCAGGCCGCGAGGCGGCCACCAATGCGGCGGTGCCGCCCATACTGGCGCCGATCACGGCCACCCGGGGAACGCCGGTGGAGCGCAGGAATCTCACTGCCGAGAGCACGTCGCGCCACAGAAGCGCCACATCGGTCTCGCCGCTCGAGCACCCTGCCTCGCCGCCGGGGCAGTAGCCGCGGAAATTGAACGTGAGCGTGCGATACCCATCGTCGGCCAGGGTCGCGGCCTCCTCGAACCAGGACGATTGGTCGGCGGGCTGCATGTGCGCCAATACCACACCGGCCGAGGCCCCCTCGGCCTCGAAGAGGCGGCCTTCGAGCTCGACCCCGCCGGGGGCCGTGAAGGTGACGGGGCGCGAGCCCGGCGAGGCGGACGGGGCGGAGGGGCCGCAGGCCGAAAGGAGAAGGCTTGGGGCCGCGATCGCGGCCACGAACCGGAGGAGCCGGAACCGGGGCGCGCGCACGTCCGGCCTCGGACTTACTTGCCCAGCTTCATGCGTTGGTGTCGCGTGCGCTTCAGGAGCTTCTTGTGCTTCTTCTTCCGCATCTTCTTTCGGCGCTTCTTGATCAACGACCCCACACGGTAGCCCTTTCACTCGGTTCCGAAGAGGTTCCGGAGGTCGACGCGCTTCACCCGAAAGCTGTCCTCCAGACGGACAGAGCCCAGTCTAAGCGCTTTGGGCGGCTCTGCCACCGGCGAGATCAGGCGGAGCCCGTGGTCCTCGGGGACGAACTCGAGATAGCCGAGCCCCGTGAACCCTCCTCCGCCATCGGACAGGCCAACGAGCAGGCGGTCCAGCTCGTGCAGGTCGAACAGCGGAGGCAAGGTCGGCATGAATACGGTGGGCTTGACCCGGAAGCGTTGTAGATCGCCATCGAAGTAGGCGGCCATCGCCCGCTCGCGTTGTGTCGCCCGCTGGTCGACGCTGGTCGGCACCACGGCGGGATGGACCGGAAGCGTGACGAGTTCGACACCGAAGAACCGTTGGATGACACCGAGGACAGGCTCGAGTTCCTCCCCGCGCTGCAAGCCCACCACCAGATCGGGCTCGAGCATGTCGACCTTGTAGTACTTCACGAGCTGCCCCCAGATGCCGCTGACCATCGCGCTCGTGTCGACGACGATCAGATCGGCACCCTCGGTCCTGCCACGCTCGCGCAAACGGGCGAGCGCCCCTACCAGGGGCAAGATGTGGCCTTGCGGGCTCGTCGATCCCACGAACCCCAGCGCGTCGGCCGTTGCGAGTCGTTCCAGCGTCAGGTCGTCGGGTTCGCGGATGTGCTTCAGTCCGACGGTCGCCGGCGGACCGACGGTCTTCTGCGCGACGTCTGCGTCGAGGTACGCGACCGTGCGCCCCAGCCGCAGGGCGAACGCAGCCGTCGCCCTCGCCAGGGTGCTCTTTCCCGCGTCCAAGCCACCGACGAACAACACGGTGCGTGCCTCACGGGCGGCTCGATCGACGAGCCGGTCGTGCTCGTTCACTGCGCCCCCTCCGTTCTCCACGGAGGTCGGCTGAGCGCGGATGCGCGGGAGCGATGGCGTGCCGGTCTCAGCCGGCTTCCGTGTATCGCTCCATCAGGTAGGTGTCGACGTCCTCAGATCGGAGCCGGTAGCTCCGGCCCACCCTCACGGCGGGCATCTCTCCTGTCTTGATCATTCGGTAGACGGTCATCCTGGATACGCGCAACAGGTCTGCGACCTCGTTGACGGTCTTCAGCCGAGCCTCGGTGAAGGGTTCGTTCTTCACGATGGGCGGAATCATAGGCGTGCGGCGCCTCCGTGGATAGCCCGAGATGCGAACGCCCAGGTCAGCGCCCATGCCAGGGGGGGCGCGGGCCGCTGAACGCCGTTCAGAAGCGAGACGCGATCGCCTGGAAACAGGGCCAGTACGCGTCGGGCCGCACGTGATCGTCCATGACCACCACGATGTCCGTGCGCCCCATCGCCTTCGCGACGATCAGCGCGGGGTCGTTCACGTCGGCGATCGAGAGGGTCTCGACCCCCGCCTCGATCGCTGCTCCGGCGAACCCATGGTCGGCCACGACCAGATCTGGTCGCGACTCATCGAGCATGCGCTGCATCGCGTCGGGCCCGTGCGTGTGGCGGGGTTCACGGCCATCGGTGAGGACACCGACGCCTCCCCAATGGTCGACCAGCCAATCGTGCGCGAGGTGTGGATCCCTCCACCGTTCGCCGTTCGCCAGACGCTGCACCTCGGCTCCGCCGTCGTCGAGCATCCGGTCGAGCGCGTGATACAGCAGCGCAAGGCCGATCGGATGCCCCGTCGCGAGGACCACGCGCTCGCCGTCGGCCGCCGCTCTGGCGAGGCGATCGCCGGCCGCCTCGCACGCGTCGAGGATCGGCTCCGGCTCGATCTCGACCGGTCCATACCGTGCCTCGAGGTCGATCGGAACCCCCGCGCCCTCGCCGACGAGATCGAGGATCTCGTCCAGACCCAGGGCTCCGGCGATCCCGGTGAGTCCGAAGAGCTTGTCGGGGTCGCCGTCGATCAACATCAGGGCGTTGGCGCGGACGTTGTCCAGCGGGTGCGTGGCGGTGCCGGCGACGCGACCAGCACGCAGGGCGGCCGCGAGCTGTCCGCGATCGTGCGCACGAGGCGACCAGCGCTCGTCGAGTGGGGGCAGACCGCGTACGTGGCGTTCGATGACGTCCATCTTGGTCCCGAGGGTAGTGGCTGGCCGCGTGATCACGCGATCACACAGCCGGCCGCTGGCGAGCGCTCACCAGGGCGGTCAGACGGACGCGGTGAGTCCCCCGTCGACCCGAAGGTTCTGGCCGGTGATGTAGCTCGATGCATCGGAGATCATGAACACGATCGAATCGGAGAGCTCACGCACCTTCGCGTAGCGACCCATCGGGATCCGAGCGACCCGATCGGGCGCCTCCGGCAGGGAATCGATGAATCCAGGAAGGATGTTGTTCATGCGCACGCCGTCCTTCGCGTACCGCGTGCTGAACAGCTTCGTGAACGAGGCGAGCCCGGCTCGGAAGACCGCCGAGGTGGGGAAGTCCTGGTCGGGTTCGAACGCGGCGAACGTCGAGATGTTGACGATCGAGCCGCCTCCCTGTGCCTGCATGATGGGCAGGACGTAACGAGCGGCGCGGATCACGTTCATCAGGTAGATGTCCATCGCGAGGTGCCAGTCGGAGTCTGAGATCTCGAGGACCGGGCCCTTCGGCCCATGGCCCGTGCAGTTCACCAAGCCGTCGATGCGACCGAAACGGTGGGCCGCAGCCTGCACGAAGCCGCCGAGATCCTCGGGATTTAGGTTCGAGCCGGTGAATCCCAGGCCACCGAGGGCGTGTCCGAGCGCTTCACCTCTCCCGGACGATGACATCACACCGATGTCATAGCCGAGGTCCGCGAACGTTCTCGCCGCGTCTGCACCGATGCCGCTTCCGCCGCCGACGACGAGCACAGCTGGCTTGTCTTCCATGTGGGCTTCCCTTCCCTGGTCGAGCGGCCTCGCCACCCCGTCGTGGGGACGGTAGCCGACAGGCAGCCAGTCCGGCATCAGCAGCGCGTGATCGCCATGCCGGGCCATCTCTCATCTCCGATACGGTCTTCGCATGGCCGATGCGAGGTGCGAGCCCGTCATGCCATCAGACGCTCGGGCGACCCATGTCGAGGCCGCGCGATACGGCGGCCCCGTCTCCCGCGCTCCGCGTGCTGGACGCGCCGCTGTACGGTTGAGGCCTGCGGCCAGGCTCGTCGGACGGACATGAAGGCGACCTAGACGAACCGATGGAGAGCATGAGCACCGCGCCGGTGGAGATCGGCCATCCCGAAACGGTCGAGCACATCGAACCGGATGTGCCCTGGATCGTGATCGTCTGGAACGACCCGATCAACCTGATGACCTATGTGACGTGGGTACTGCAGAAGCTGTTCGGCTACTCACGCGCCAAGGCGGAGAAGCTGATGTGGGACGTACACACCAAGGGGAAGGCGGTCGTGTCGAACGGCACCAAGGACGAGGCCGAACGCGACGTCGCCCGCCTCCATGCCCACGGCCTCTGGGCGACGATGCAGAAGGATCGGTAGATGCGGCTCCGCAAAGGCCCCATCCGACGCCTCGGGCCGAGTCGTTTCGAGGTGCGTCTGTCCGGTCGGGAACGCGACGCGTTCCGCACGTTCGCGGCTCAACTCCGTGAGCTGCTCACCTCGGAGCACCCGTCGAGCGATCCGGCTGTGGCGCGCCTGTTCCCGCCTGCCCTGCCCGATGAGGACGTGCTGGGCAACCTAGAGTACGAGCAGCAGCATGGCGACGAACTGCTCCTCGGCAAGCTCGAGTCTCTCGACATCGTGGAACGAACCCTGGAACGACAGGAGCTCGACGAACGTGAGCTGCTCGCGTGGCTCGGATCGATCAACTCGATCCGACTCGTGGTGGGTACGAGGCTCGGCGTCACCGAGGAGTCGAGCGAGCGCGATTTCGCCGGAGACGAGCAGACATCGGAGATGTACGCGCTGTACGGCTACCTCACGTGGCTCGAGGGATGGGTGGTCGAGGCCCTCGGCGAGGAGACTCCGGCCGCGGGGAGCGACTGAGGGGTCGACGCCGACTACGTCGTGCCCCTGCGGAGGAGCCGGCGCCACCACCCCCTGTGTCCGCTGGATCGTGCCCGGCGGACCTTCTCGGCCTCCCGTCGTCGGTCGTCTTGCTGCTCGCGCATCACCGCGCGCATGCCCTCGTTGTTCTGTCGGGGATCTCGGATGACCATGGCACGAATGTAGGCCGGTTCCCGCATCGGGTCGAGGACGGGACCTCAGCGAACCGGCGAGCCGACCTGGTGGAACTTCAGCATGTTCGTCGTCGTGCGTCCGGCTGGAGAGGCTGCCGCCATCACCACGAGTTCACCGGGAGCGACGAGCGAGCGCCGGCGGAGCCCTTCATCCATCAGCGCGATCATCGCATCCGTGTCGTCGGGGTGCTCGGCCGCGATCGGCACCACGCCCCAGTTCAGGGTGTTGACGCGCCGAACCTGGTGGTCGGGGATGAACGCGTAGATCGGGCTGAGCGGGCGCTCGGCCGAGAGCAGCCGCGCCGTCCGGCCGGTTTCCGTGTAGCAGGTGATGGCGACCACCTCAGCCTCACTCGTGGCCACGTCGGCCACCGCATGCGCGACCGCCGCGGCTTCGCCCGTGTGCCGGCATCCGGGCCGCGCCGCGCGGTAATCGCCGGCCCGTGCCTCGACCGCGGCGGCGATCTTCGTCGCGGCCGCGGCGGCCTCGAACGGATACTCCCCGATCGCCGTCTCGCCCGAGAGCATGATCGCGTCGGCTCCGTCGAGCACCGCGTTCGCCACGTCGGTCGCCTCTGCCCTCGTCGGTCTCGGCGCTCGGATCATCGACTCCAACATCTGCGTGGCAACGACGACCGGACGGCTCGCCGACAGAGCGCGCCGGAGCAGATCCTTCTGAAGCAACGGGATCTGTTCCATCGGGAGCTCCACGCCGAGGTCGCCGCGCGCAACCATGAGGGCATCGGTCGCCTCCAGGATGGCGTCGATGTTCTCCACCGCCGGCTTGGTCTCGATCTTCGCGACGATCGGCACGACCCGGTCACCCATCAGGGAGCGCAACTCATACAGGTCGTCGGCGACGCGCACGAACGATTGCGCGATGAGATCGACGCCGAGATCCAACGCCCGAGCCAGTCCCTCACGATCACGATCGGTCACGGCCGGCAGGCCGAGCCGCTCGGCGGGCACGTTCACGCCCTGTCCCGATCGCACGAAGCCTCCACGCAGGCACTCGGTCGTCACCGTGCCCTCGGCGATCGCGGTCACCACAAGCTCGACGGCCCCATCGGCCAGCAGCACTCGGTCGCCCTCGCGAAGGTCCCCGGCGAGGCCAGCGTAGGTCGTGGACGCACCAAGGTCGTCGCCCGAGCCGCCCGGACGCAACTCGAAGGGCTGCCCGGGTGTGAACCGGAAGGGGTCGGGATGCATGCTTCCCAGTCGCACCTTGGGTCCCGGAAGATCGGCGAGCACGGCGAGGACCCGGTCGCCCTCCGCCTCGGCCTCGCGCACGAGCGCGACCGCACGAGCATGCTCCGCTGGCGTGCCGTGCGAGAAGTTCACGCGGAAGATCGACGCGCCCGCAGCGATGAGCCCGCGTACGAACGCGGGAGTGTTCGTGGCGGGACCGAGCGTGCACAGCAGCTTCGTGCGTGCGGCGAGCGCCGGACTCGGGGAGCTCATGGGATCGCATCCTCCCGCCGATCGGACAACGTCGTCGGAACCAGATCGCCGAGCTCCGATCTGGCCCGCTCGATCCATGCCTGCGGGATCTCGTCGGGAACGGTGACGCCGGCCATCTCGGCGAAGTAGAGGGTCCACGCGCGGGGCACGACCCGCGCCCACTGGTATCCGCCGCCGCCGGTCGCGACCCACCGCCCGCCGGCCGCTTCGTGCGCCAGCTCGTGCAGAGCCGAGGCCGCTCGGCGATAGGCGGAGGTGGTCAGCGCGAGATGTGCGAGCGGATCGCTCACATGTGTGTCGCACCCGAGCTGGGTGACGAGCACGTCGGGGTGGAAGGACCGCACGGCCGGAAGCGCGACGGTTCGGAGGGCCTCGAGCCACGCTCCGTCTCCCGTGCCGGGTGCAAGCGGAACGTTCAGCGCGGAGTCGGGGGCATCAGGCCCCCCGCGCTCCGAGGCCGCACCTGTGCCGGGGAAGAACCCGATCTGGGGCGCATACTCGTGGATCGAGACCGTGAGCACGCGTCGGTCGTTCCAGAAGATCGCCTGCGGGCCATCGCCGTGGTGCACGTCGACATCGACGTAGGCGATGCGCTCGAGGCCCTGCCTCAACATCCACGCGATCGCGACGGCCGGATCGTCGTAGACGCAGAACCCCGAGGCCCGGTCGGCCATCGCGTGGTGGAGACCTCCCGCGGCGTTGAACGCATGCGCGACCTCGCCGCGGAGCACCGCCCCGGCGGCACTGACGCTTGCCCCGGTGACGATCGCTCCTGCCTCATGCATCCGGTCGAAGATCGGATTGTCACCCGGCCCGTATCCGAACCGCCCCCACGCGCCATCGACCCCGTGTCCTGCATCGCGGGTGGCCTCGACGAACTCACGGGTGTGCACGAGCATCACGGTCTCGTCGTCGGCCACGTCGGCGGCCAGCCGCGTCGCACCAGGTGCTCGATCGATGCCGTAGGCCGCGATCAGGTCCCAGGTGAGCAGCACCCGCTCAGGCCGCAGCGGGTGGCCCGGACCGTGGTCGTAGATCCTGGCCCCAGGAGCGACCACGAGGCCGGCGAGCCCGCTCACGCGACCGAACCGACCGCCGCCACCGTGCGTTCGACCAGCGTGGCGGCGTCGTCGTCCGTGAGCACGAACGGCGGGCCGAGCATGATGAGGTCGCCGTCGCGCCCGTCGACGTGGCCTGTCGATGGGTACAGCAGCAGCCCCTGATCGCGCGCCGCGGTCGCCACACGCTCGGCCACCCGGTCCGCGCGTGCGAACGGTTCCTTGGTGCCGGGGTCGCGGACGAACTCGATGCCGATCATCAAACCGAGCCCGCGCACGTCGCCCACGATCGGAGTGTCAGCTAGGGCGCTCGCAAGCTCGCCGCGGAGCCGTTCGCCCAGTGACGCGGCGCGGGCGACCAGTTCCCGCTCCCGAAGGACCCGCAGCACGGCGCCGGCCGCGGCGGCGCCGAGCCCGTTGTGCGACCACGTGAATCCGTGGACGAAGCCCGTGGTGGAGATGGCCTCGAACACCGCGCCGCTCACCGCGGCGAAACCGAACGGCACGTAGCCGCTCGTCGTGCCCTTGCCGGCAGTGACGATGTCGGGTCGGACCCCCCAATGGTCCATGGCGAACCACGCACCGGTGCGCCCCACCCCGGTCATCACCTCGTCGGCGATCACGAGCACGCCGTGTCGCCGGCACACCTCGACGACGGCGGTCCAGTAGTCGTCGCAGGGCACGGCGCCGCCGAGTGTGGCGCCGGCTACCGGCTCGGCGATGAACGCCGCCACCGAGTTCGGCGGAGCCTGCGCGATCATGCGCTCGAGCTCGGAGGCATGCCATGCGCCGCACGCCTGCGGATGCTGCGGGTTCTCGCAGCGGTACTCGTAGGCAGCCGGTGCATGCAGGAACCGACCGAGCCACGGCGTGTACGGCTTGCGCAGCGGCTCCTTGCCGCTCGCATCGAGGGCCCCAAGGGTGTTGCCGTGATACGAGCTGCGGCGAGCGATCACCTGGAATCGCGACTGCTGGCCACGAGCCAGGTGGAAGGCGCGAGCCAGCTTGAGCGCGGTCTCCACGGCCTCGCTGCCACCCGACACCGGGTAGATGCGCGCATCATCGAGCGGCAACATCGGTGCCATCTCATCGGCGAACCGCTCGAGCGCCGCCGTCGTGAACATCGTGCCGTGCACGTACTGGGTGCGTCCGAGCTGGGCCGTCATCGCGTCGATCACCGCGCGCTCGCCGTGGCCCACGTTGACCACGATCGCGCCGCCCGCCGCATCGAGGAACCGATGCCCGTCGGCAGTGGTGATCCAGGCACCGTCGGCGGCGACGGCCTCGGGCAGCTCCCGGTCGAGCACCCTGGGGAAGATGTGGGTCACGGAGCTT